>Ga0102832_1002290_pt1 | contig 12046 bp, 9 predicted proteins | sample EBPBio282013_DNA_FD_88942 | JGI IMG/M metagenome (GOLD analysis project Ga0102832, IMG submission 88942) | Wastewater treatment Type I Accumulibacter community from EBPR Bioreactor in Madison, WI, USA - Reactor 2_5/28/2013_ DNA (Illumina Assembly) | ecosystem: Engineered > Bioreactor > EBPR >...
CAGGGTGGGGACATCCCGCTGCTGGGGCATGAATGTACCGATGGGCGCTAGTGTAGGAGTCTGTGGCACAGTCGGCGTTTGCGGGGTGCAAGCGGCTGCGGCCACGACCAGCAGCATGACCAGCGCGTATGAACGGAAAATGTTGTGATGTAGAACCCTCACCCCTACCCCCACGTCGGCTACCTTCGCAAGCTCAGTCCAGCGCCAGCCCTCATGGCGAGGGGAACCAAGCAAAATCACTTGTTTACAGGCACAATCGCTCTTCATCATGTGCTTTCTAGGAACCTCTTAGAGAGTGGGGTGAAAAAAGGCAACTAATGTCCGGCTCCCTGCTGAAGTGAGATGCTGCTCATCAGTAAGCCGTAGCTTTCGATCTGGCTAAGGCTGCATTCGCCTTCAAAGGGTTCGATCTGTCCGTTACTGTTGGCATCCAAGCCGTGAATGAGGGCTTCAGCAGCAGCGGTTGAACGATCTGCCGCCCCGACGGCTTCTTCGACTGATTGTAAGCCGATCATCACTTGCTCATCGGCGACGATCTGCTTGACCCACAAACGGGCATTACCGATGCACACGCGAACGGACTCGATGTTGCCGTGCAGGGAATCGCTGCCATTGGGGGCGGTGGCGGCGGCAGCGAGCAGGGCTTCGATGCGGTCGAGGTAGAGTACAACGCCCTTCTTGAAGCCGGGGTTTGCGCCGCGTCCATCCGCATCATAATCGACTTCGGTACCGTCGAAAATGTTGATGGTGTGTTCATTGTGGAGGTGCATTCCGCCGACGGTGGAGGCGACCTGCGCCAGACCGGCGTGCTGCTGCCCCATCATGCTTTCTGCAAAGAGACTGGGGAGCAAACCGGCGAGTTCGCCACCTTCGGGAATGGGTGCGCCATGATCGGCGTATTCTATATTCGCAAGGGCGGCGGTCGCGATGCCTTCCGGCGCGGTGAGGTAGATGGCGGTGAGGGCATCCAACACTTCGGTGGGGACACTGCCGCTGTAGGCGATTTGCCCGACGGGTGTTTCGCCGACCGCGTTTTTCTTCTCGCGGGTGATGATAACCGAGTTGAACAGGCTGGGCAGGACGCGGCTGCCGGTATCGCTGAAGGGTGCGAGGACACCGTTGCCGACCGCGTTGATGGTCAATGTGCCGATGCGTTGGGAGGTGTCGGATTTAGTGTTGATGAGCCATGCGACGTAGACTTCATCGGCGGCGACCGGGTTCAGGTTTTGCACCTGCAAGGTTACGGTGTCGCCTAAAGTCGCACTGCTGCTGAAGTTAAGCGTACCGAAGGTCGGCGCGGCGGTATTCACCACGGCGACAGCGGTGGGTGATTGGGGTGTGGGTGTCGTGAGCACGGTCGCGGCTGGTGGGCGGTTGTTGATAAGCATGACGACCACCACGATCAGGATGGCGATGATGGCAAAGCCGCCGAGTGTGACGAGTGGACTTGTACCCTGCTGCACGATCATGGTGGGCTGCGGCGTGGAGGCCGACGGCGGCGGTGGGGTCAGGTAGACGGTGGGCTTCGGGCCAGCGGGGAGGTCAATGGTCTGGTTGGGCGGCGGTGTTTTGACCGACACGGGAATTTGCGTCAGGAGTTCCTCGCCACGGGCGGCACGGGCGAAATCTTCGGCGAAGGCGGTGGCGTTGGGGTAGCGATCCTGCGGCTTCTTGGCGAGCGCCCGTAAGATCACTGACTCCATCTGCGGCGAAAGGTCGCCGACAATATCACGCGGGCTGGGAACCGGCTCGGTAATGTGTTTGATGACGACCTGCATGGGTGTGTCGGCGGTATAGGGTGGTTCACCGGTGAGCATTTCGTAGACGACGACACCGAGCGAGTAGAGATCCGCGCTGCCGGTGATATGGGCTTCGCCGCTGCCCTGTTCGGGAGCCATGTAGGACGGTGTGCCGACCAAGCCGCCGGTTTGGGTGAGGGCAGGATTGGTTCGGTCGTCGTTGGTGTCGCCGGATACGATTTTCACAATACCGAAGTCGGCCAGCAGGACGTTGCCTTCTTTGTCGAGCAGGATGTTATCCGGCTTGATGTCGCGGTGAACCACGCCTTCACGGTGGGCGTAATCCAGCGCACCCGCGATTTGCTTGAGCAATCGTTCGATTTCCGGCAGGCGTACGCTGCCCCTATCCATCAAGGTCGCCAGCGACCCGCCCGCGACGTAGGCCGTGACGAGGTAGATGATGTCATCTTCCACGCCGTAGTCGTACAGCGGGAGGATATGCGGGTGCTGGAGGCGGGCGATGGTCTTGGCTTCGAGGCGGAATCGGTCGATAAACTGCTGATCCAAGCCGGGGTGCGGCGGCAGCACTTTAATGGCGACGTAACGGTCGATGTCGTCGCGGTAGCCTTTGTAGACTGTCGCCATACCGCCCTGCCCAAGGAGTTCGGTAATCTGGTACATCCCTAATTTACGCCCGACTAAAGAGGTTGGCACGACCTGTACTCCCGCACCGTATCATTCAATATCGTCACGTAGTTCTTGTACTGAAAACGCCCAAGAGCGGACATTTGGATTGTTTTGGGTTTAACTTCTCATCCTTGATTATAGTAGAGGAAATCGGTGGTCGCGAATAGGGATTTGATGAGACTCTCCTCATTCGCTCACGTTCGCTCAGTAGGGCGCGGGGTGTCTTTCGTGTGCGGCAAAAGTGAATATGATAAGAAGATGCAGCCGTCATCATCGGGGGGAGCTTATGCAGGAAAAGAAGGTTATCAAGGCTAAAAAGGAAAACGGTTCGCGCCAGCGCTTGTGGCTCGTGGTGCTTTTCATCGGTATTACGATTGCGCTGTGCATGATTTATGTGGTCATCCCGTTTTTGGGTTCGGGCGGCGGCATGGCGGACACACGGCCTGTTCCCGGTGACGCGGCGCGGTTCGATCCGGTCGCGGGGTATGCGGGCGTACTTGACCATGCGGGGACGGGCGCACAGCTCGTCGGGATTGATGCCTATTACGTGCGGTCGGACGGCACGATGGATCTCACCGCTACGTATTCACCCGCGCCACACGCCGAGTATAACTTTATGCGCGAACTGAGCGAGCCGCCGCCGAATGCGCCGCCGATTGGTGCAGGGGGCGCGAACACCGACCCGTGGTACGAGCCGGTCGAGATTGAGCTGTCCAAGCCGGGGCAGTGGTGGAGCGTGTCGAGCAGCAGCGGTGACTACAGCTACGTCAATCAGGGCATGATGCGTGATGTCAATAGTGCGGTCAACGGCCTGTCGAGTCCGGTGATTGAGCCGCCCGCGTGTTCGTTCGCCGATTTGTGGGCGATTGCGCTGACGAAAGATGCCCCTGCCGAGGCGGTGGCGATCATTGAGTACGACGTGGAGGGTTACGACTTCTCGATTTCGGGGTTGTCGATCAATCTGGAATTCGGGATGGATTGCAAGCTGAAGGCAGAGGATTAAGAAGGTAGGGGCTTACCACCGGCAAGCCCCTACGATTCGTGTGTCCCTACCGGGTTAATCAGGGTGCGTTGGCACAGGGCGCGGCACCACGGAACGGATTGCCGCCCATCACACTTATGGATACGCTCGTGCTGCCATCACCCGATGCAGTTATTGCGACGACAATTGGCTGGTTCTCGATCATAAACATCGGTGAGGCCATCGAGTCGGTGGCAGGCATCTGATCGAACACCTGCGCGTCCAGTTCCGCAAACTTCTCCTTATAAAAGGTGGCGACTTCCGGCACGCTGGCGGCGGTCGTGTAGTTGATCGCGCCCAGTGCTGCAACTTCTTGAATATCGGTCGCATCGGGCATGAGCGGCAGCACACCACGCGGACACCCTTCGTCGGCTGTGGCTGGGGCGGTGTCCGGTGGAACCTCCGTTGCCGCTGAGGCTGCGCCCTCCGGCGTACAGGCGGTAAAGGTCATCTGTCCGGTTAGCGAGGTGATAGCAACATTGGTCGTGCCGCCCATCGGCGAGATCATAATCATGTACGACTGATTGTTCTGGGTGACATTGAGCATCGCCATGAATTCCGATGCCGCGCCTTGAGGCGAGACTTGAGCGCCGATTGCCGTAAGCTGTTCTTCGTAAAACGTGGTTATATCGGTAATGTTCATGGATGTCATGTAGGAGATCGCCACGCCCATATCCTGTATGGAGGTCGCGTCGGCGGTGACGGGGACACTGCTTGTTCCGGGTTCACAGGCAGCTATCGCGCTGCTGGCTGCGGTGGGTTCGGGTTGTGAGCCACCCTCATCCGGCACTTCCGCCAAAATCGCCAACGGCGCTGAATCGCTCAGTTGATACAGGTCGATCATCGTGCCGGCTAAGTCGGACTTTGCCACCATTAGGATGGATTGATTGTCGAGGGTAAAGCCAAAGAAAACAGCAGAGTGGGTGAACAAAGGTGCGTCGACCGGCTGCCCACCCAGCGCGGAAACCTGTTCCTGATAGAACGCCAGCGTATCGTCTAAATTGGTAAGCGTGTTATAGGAAGTCACACCGGGGGATTGGATAACATCGGCGGCATCGGGCAGCATCGGGAAATCAAGCATCGCTGGCGGGCAGTCTGCCGGCAGTTCGATGACCAATGGTGAGCCAACATCGTTGATCTGGTAGTCCCATGTGAGTGTCCCATCAATACCCTCGCCAAAATAAGCCGCGCCGCCGGTCGTCGTCAGCGTATAGCGAACAAGGTAGCCGCCGTCGGAGGCGATCCACAATTCGCCGCTGGCTTCGACACGATCCGACAACCCTAACGCGCTCTGATTGAAGGTGTAGTGGCTGGATGGGATGCCGTTGACGGCTTCGCTCCCCGCCTCATCCGCGCCGATCACGCTGTCGAGCAGCGCGGCGAGTTCCCATGTTTCGGCGAGGGTGTTACCCGCTTGGGTGGGAGAGCCGAAGCACGACTCGCCTTCTTGCTGCTCATAATGCGTGCCGCTGATCTCGGCCATGTAGATCTGTCCGGCCTCATCTCCTGCCCCTTCGATGGTAAGCTGGCGAGCGGGCGGGTCTCCTGTGACGGTTAGGGTGTACGTCCGCGCCCACGCTTGTGCCGCACCCGCGTTCGTACCCTCAAATGAGACGGTCAGTGTCGCGCGGTAGCTGGATAGGTCGGCCAATCCCTCTGCTGGTTGCAGCAGGTCGAACGGGCCAGCACCGAACGTTACCTCGAACGGCTCGGAGGTAACGATGACCGGCGCTGCTGGCACTTCGGTCGCCTCCTGCGCCGCCAGCCCATTGGCAGTCAGCAGTAGAAGCAGGCCACACACCATTGCGATCACAATCCTGCCGCTTGTAACTCGGTAAGTCATCTTAGAGTCTCCTCATTTCCCTTCGGCGGATAGGATGTCACTGCTGGACACGAACAGGCTCGACTCTGATGATCGTCGGGCCTCTTGTGGGTCCGCCCCTGCCCGTGAGCGGATGCGAGATGATCCTTATCCCTCCCTCAATCGGAAAAAGGAGATCGTCACTTTCCGTTGGTAATGCTCCCGGTTCCCACTCGCCGGGTACACGCGCCGGTGGAAATGTGGGACATACCCCGTCGGGACGTTCGCTGCACATCTGGCCCGACTGATATGGACGGCATAACTCGGTCCAATAGTCGTCATAAGGCGCAGCAACCGGGTAGAAATAGAGTGACAATGCGAGTTTGTCGTCCTGAATAGTCCCTCTCATCTGGGGTGGGGTCTGGTCGAAACTGCCTGAACCGGGATTACAGCCCCGAACGCGGTTCATCGACCATGTCCAATTAAGGAACGGTGGCCCTGCGCCTTCAGGATCAAATTGCAGCGAGTTTCCAGTGGTCGCCTTCAGCCGGAGGTTATGGGCGACACCGATGAGGATGGTCTCGGCACCGAACATATTTGTGACCCATACCGAGTTGATACTGACCTTGTAATCACAGGGGACAACGGTCACGTTGAACGTTACCGGCGCTAGGGTAGCACTATCGACGGTGGTCTCTAGCGTAATCGTCGTGCTGCCCGCCTGCTTCCCTTTCAACTGTAGTTGAAGCCGGAAGGGTGCGCCCGCGCCGGGGGTAGACGGACTGAGCTGTGTAGCGGTAACAACCGATGAATTGGTTATGGTGTGGGTCAGGGTCACGTTTTGTATCGACAAACTCCCGACATTTCCACTGGAGGCTCGTCTCGTAACCGTAATCGGTAGGGGGAAGGACTCGCCAATGCATAGGCTACTCAGCTTCGGATTGGAGGTATCTACTTCCAAGACAAAATTGACCGGAATAGGCTGCCCGGCATCCTGTGCCTGAACCGCTATCGTTGTGACTCCAGCCCCCAGCGTCATAGCGATCAAAAACACCGCCAGCAGCCAGCGGTTAGTGAGACACAGCACCGTACATTTGCCACGTATTGCCCGCCAACCTTGAACCAAACGATCTCGATTTCGCATAACCCATTCCCTCCACTTGAGCTTAGGTGAGGTGATTGTTAGATGACAGGCAGCGCGGCCATCGCCTTGTCGATTTCCGCCTGCGGGTACTCGTAATCTTCCAGCTTGCCGGACATATACGCATCGTAAGCGGCCATATCGAAGTGGCCGTGACCGCACAGGTTGAACAGGATGACTTTTTTCTCGCCGCTTTCTTTGCACTTCAACGCTTCTTCGATCACGGTCGCGATGGCGTGGGTCGGTTCCGGCGCGGGGACGATGCCCTCGGTACGGGCGAACTGCACACCCGCTTTGAAGGTGTCGAGCTGCGGAATGGCGCGGGCTTCGATGAGCTGCTGGTCATAGAGTTCGCAGACGATGCTCGCCATACCGTGATACCTTAAGCCGCCCGCGTGGAATGGTGGGGGAACGTAGTCTTTGCCGAGGGTGTACATCTTGACCATCGGCGCGAGGCCAACCGTATCACCGAAGTCGTAGGCATAAACGCCTTTGGTCAGGCTGGGGCAGGCCGCCGGTTCACAGGCGATGATGCGCGTGTTCTTGCCTTCGGTCAGGTTCTTTTGCACGAACGGCAGCGCGATACCGGCGAAGTTGCTGCCGCCGCCCGCGCAGCCCACTACGATGTCGGGATACTCGCCCGCCATTTCCAACTGCTTGAGGGCTTCTTCGCCGATGACGGTTTGGTGCATCAGCACATGGTTGAGTACCGAGCCGAGGGCGTACTTATATTTGCCGCCGCTGGTGGCTGCGGCTTCGACTGCTTCACTGATGGCGATGCCAAGCGAGCCGCTGCTGTCGGGGTTTTGGGCGAGGATGCCACGTCCGGCATGGGTGCGTTCGGAAGGGCTGGCATAAACATTCGCGCCGAAGGTCTGGATGATGGCGCGGCGGTAAGGCTTCTGCTGGTAGCTGACCTTCACCATATACACTTCACATTCGAGGCCGAAGAAGCTGGTGGCGATGGACAGGGCAGTACCCCACTGACCCGCGCCGGTTTCGGTGGTTAAGCCCTGCACCCCTTCGGCCTTGTTGTAATAAGCCTGCGGTATGGCCGTGTTCAGTTTGTGGCTGCCGCTGGGGGATGTGCCTTCGTATTTGTAGTAGATGTGTGCGGGTGTGCCGAGCGCTTTTTCGAGGCGGCGGGCGCGGAGCAGCGGGGTAGGCCGCCACAGCTTATACATCTCGCGGACTTCATCGGGAATATCGACATAACGGTCACGGCTGACTTCTTGCAGGATGAGCGCCATCGGGAACAGCGGCGCGAGGTCAGCGGGGCCAATCGGTTGGTGCGTGCCGGGGTGCAGCACGGGCGGCAGCGGGCGGGGTAGATCAGCCTGAATGTTGTACCACTGGCGCGGCAGTTCGGACTGGGGCAGCTCAAAACGGATTTGTTCGTCAGCCATTATCAAAAACTCCTATTTAAAAATGCTTAAGTGTGGAGTGCGATGGTGGCGACCATGTGAAATAAAAAGTTTATACCATGCGTGAGACGAGGGCAACCGGAACACAATAAGTTGCTTATTTAATGACGACGTTAAAGGATTGTTAAATCTCTTAACATTTACTTATTGCATTTAACATAAATTTAACATAGACTTCGATTCACCTGTTGATGACGCTAACATTTGGCGTGCGAGTGTGGAGGTCTGTGTTATGGAAGCCTTGCTGCCTTTACTGCTGCTGATTGCTGCTCAAGACATCCTGACCGGCGTATTCGGTGCGCCCAGCATCGTGGCGACCATTATCGCCTCGCAAGCGATGGAACCTCGCCGCGCCATTCTGCTCTCCACCATCGCGCAGCTTATCGGCCCGCTGTTGTTCGGCGTGGCGGTGGCGGCTGCGGTCGGTAAAGAGGTGGTGGACTCGAACGGCCTGACCATTAACATGCTGTCCGCCGCACTTGTTTCAACCGTGTTCTGGATGCTGTTCGCGTGGTACACCCGCATTCCGTCAAGTTCGACCCATGCGCTGATCGGCGGGTTGGTCGGGGCGGTGCTGGCGGGGTTAGGCCCTTCCGCCATCCACAGCGGCGGCTTGCTCAAGATGATCCTCAGCCTGACGCTCACGGCGACCCTCGGCATCGTTTGCGGCTATGCCATCGCCCGTTTGTGTTATCTCTTTACTCAGGCGGCCAGCCACCGCGCGAATAATCTCTTTAACAAAGGTCAGCTTATTACAGCAATCTTCCTCGGCTTCGCGGTCGGCAGCAGCAACGCCCAGAACGCGATGGGTATCACGACACTCAGCCTGTTGGTCGCGGGTGTCATCACCAAGTTTGAAGTGCCACCGTGGGTCATCATCGGCAGCGCGGTATGCCTTGCACTCGGCAACCTGATCGGCGGTACACGCCTGATTAAGACGATGGGGCGGGATTTCTTTCAGGTGCGCCCGCTGCACGGCTTCAGCGCCGAGGTGTCCTCGACGTTCATTATCCTGTGCAGTTCGGTGCTGGGTGGCGATGTAAGCACCACCCATGTCACGAGCATGTCGATCATTGGCGCGGGTTCTGCTGAGGGCGTGTCGATGGTGCGCTGGTCGTTCGTGCAGCGCGTCCTCTTAACATGGCTGCTCACCATTCCGGCGACGGCGGTGTTTGCTGCCACCGTGTACTTCGTCATGCGGCACATCTTGTTAATGGCGGCGTAGGGGATAAAGGACGCACAGCCGTGCGCCCCTACACATCCCCATTCGATTAGGTGATGTCCTGCGTCCACACCCGTGTACCTTCTTTAAAGGAAGGCGCGGGGAAGGTGACGAGATCAATCCGCCATGACGTGAGCCTGAGCAAGCCGAAGTTCTCGTGGTCGGGGCGGATGAAGTCGTGCGCGGGGTCGAAGCCCAGCGGCTCCGGCGTGTTCTTGAAGAAATTCCACACGCGCCGTTTGACCGCCATATCCTCCACCCACTCGGTTTTCGCGTCGATATACACCGGCTGCATCACATTCGCGATATACGCCAGCGACACGAACGGATTGGCCGCAAGATGTCGCGATTTAAACGAGTCGCGGTGGGTGCATATCCAGCCGGTCGCGCCTTCCCACAACGGATGCAGGATGCGCGAACGCGGGCGGCTGTTTTCGTCGATGGTGGCGACGTTACACCAGATCATGGTGTTCACGCGCTGGAGAAACTCGGTTTCGATTTCGGAGAAATGTTGTACTCGCAAGGGTGCATCGCTTTCCGGTTCAGGGAACCGTGACTGTAGGCCAGAGAATCAAAAGCCGCCGGGAACATTCCACGGCGGCGAGAAGTCAGCGACAGGCGATGTCATTACATAGCGTAATCAGATACGTGAGATGAACATGCGAATCGCCGACCCGTCAATCAGGAATAACGTTCCAAGTTGATTGGTCATGATGAGCGAGCCGCTGTGGTCATTTCCTACCCTTCGAACCGGTTTACGGGGTCGTGGAGGCGCACCGCCACGATGCCTACAGTGTAAAAAAGGTTGGTGGCGTTGTCAACTGCTGCCGTTTACTTCGCCGCGACTTTGGTTTGACCCACCTCGAATGACTCGTCCATACCGCATTTACTCATCTTCTTGCGTCGTGCGTGTTTATCCAACATGAAGGTGTTTCCAAGCCGCCGCTTACACAGCCTGTTTATGGTGGAAGCCTAACCACAGCGGAGGGCATGATGAAACCCTTTAACTACGATCAAGACTTCACCAAAATCGACTTTCGCCAGCACCCCGAAAAGTATCAGGTGGGTAAGGGCGAACAGGGCGTGTTGATGGTTGAGCCGTACAAATCCGAAATTCTCCCCCATTGGCGCTTCAAAACACCGGAGATTGCCCGCGAGTCGTCCGAGCAGATTTACGAGCTTTTCCTCGACTACAAAGCGAAAGGGGATTTCGTCGGCATGGATATGGCGCGAAAGTTCTTACAAATGGGCTATACCCGTTCACGCCGCTACGCCAACCACAAAACCGGACGCAAATATGCCGAAGACAGCAAAACCGTACTGCCGCGCGAGGAAGACCCGGTTAAAGCCGAGTCGGCGCGTATCTTCTACGCCAAATATCAGCAGGCCAAAACCGACCCCGACTATATGCGCCTCAAAAAAGCCCATCAAGCCCAATATGAGGTTGAGGATTAGTCAACAGGCTTGTCGTAGGGAATGGTCTCAGACCATTCCGAATACTTCCTATACCGTCGGGTGGGCAAGCCGCGCATATTCGGCGGGAGATACGCCGACCGCCATTTTAAAATCTTTGATGAAGTGCGCTTGGTCAAAATAGCCCAACTGGTGTGCGATAGCCGTATACGTCTCGTCTCCTGTGCCGACGAGCTGGTCAACCGCCTCTTGCAGCCGGTAGCGCTGGATCACCCACTTGGGGCTGATGCCCACATACTCGCTGAACAACCGCTGGAGACTGCGCTTACTCATGTGAATGCGGCTCACCAACTCGTCCACCCGTGTGATCGTCCGGTCGCTGCTGATGCAGTCGATGATGCTGTTCACCAGCGCCACGTTCGGGTCGCGTTCCGGCAGTCGTTCGCATAAGAAGCTGTCCATCGTATGCAGCGCCTGTTGGTCATCCTCAGTTGCTAAAATCGCACGTTCGAGTGCTGCGCCCGCCTCGCCGAAGATGCTGCTAATCGGTACTTGGTGATCGGTCAGGGCGGATATGGACGAGCGCAAATAGGGGTAAAAACCGCCCGCGTGAAACTTGGCTGCTACGACCCGCCCTTTGCCAACGAGCGTGCGGCTGAACTTGCCGCTGGTCAGGCCGAACACGCCGGACGCGCCTGCTTCTACCACGAACTGTACGCATGGATAGGTGAGTACGTCCTGTGTATACGGTTCCTGTCCGCGCAAATCCCAGTGAATCAGCCAGTACCAATCTACAAAGTACGCGAGTTCCGGCGAGGGTAAATAGCGCGTGAACTGGAACTTTTCAACCGCGGTGTGCGGGTTCAGGATGGCTTTGACCTGTGTAGTCGCTGGCAGCATATCAGCCTCTATTCGCTGGTTTCACAATCACCATATCAAGCGGCGCATCCGGCACGGGGATTTCGCGCGTGGCGAACGTCTCCAAATCCATGACGGTGATGCCGTCCCAACCACCGTTCAGCAGGTAGCCACCGGAAAGATAAGCCGTCTTGCCGTCGGGACTGACGAGAGCTTTCTCGTGGGCTTTGGCAAGCGGCAGGATCATTTCTTGCAGCGTGTCCATCTCGACTATGGTTAAGCTCGGCGGATTGCTCACTTCGCCCGCCGCGCCCGTGCCGACGATCAACAATCGTGATTGGTCGGGGGTGAAAGCCGTGCCGTGCTGGTGGGTGCTGGCGTTGAGGTTTGATGTGGTGTATTTACCCGTCAACGGGTCGAAGTTCACCAGCGTCCGCCCCTGATACGGCAGCCACAAATGACCATCCGCTGCCACAGCCGCATAGTGCGGCTTATCGTAAGCGGCGAAACCCAACGGCGCGAGTTCGACCGTCACCGGAGTTAACGTTTCGGTATCAATGACGGTCGCCGAGTACGAGTCGTGGTCGATGCTGATGACATGCTGCCCGTCCGGTGTCATCACGACATCAAATGGCCGGATGCCGATGGGAACAGATGCGGTAAATTCGAGGGCTGCCGTATCCAAAACTTCAAGCTGATCGGTGCCGCCACCTGTGTAAACCCCAACGTAAACCGTTTTC
>Ga0102832_1002292_pt1 | contig 12039 bp, 12 predicted proteins | sample EBPBio282013_DNA_FD_88942 | JGI IMG/M metagenome (GOLD analysis project Ga0102832, IMG submission 88942) | Wastewater treatment Type I Accumulibacter community from EBPR Bioreactor in Madison, WI, USA - Reactor 2_5/28/2013_ DNA (Illumina Assembly) | ecosystem: Engineered > Bioreactor > EBPR >...
GTGGGTTTGGTCTTGCGTGGCATTCATGCTCCTTGTCGACATGCTATGCCTCACACACAAAATTTCTGACAAGCTCGTTTTCACCCACTGGCGGAAGCTGTGCTGGGTCGCCCACAAACAACAGCTTGGTGATGTGGTCATCAGACCGGCCTGGGCGACGCATGCGTGCGTAGGTCACAACGTCTTTGAGCAACCGGCCTGAGCCGAATTGCATGACATCCCCCATGGTCTCCTTGTCTCCAACCATAGAGGACTCATCGATAACAAACAGGGAAACAGCTGGCTCCTCTTCCCTCAACGGGAAGAACATGCGCAAGCCTGGATCGTTGGCTGTCTCCGCCCCCTCGTTGACCTCCATGTGGTTCAGTGTGTAGATGGCGCTGTGGATGGTTCGACCTTCACTTTGAGCAGTTGGAGACAGTTGTTTGATCTTGTTGCCAAGAATGCGGGCGGCTCGTCCTGTGGGGGCCAGCAGCCCGTAGGTCAGACTCATGGAATCCAGCGTGTCCACTAGCTTGGCGATGAGCGTGGTTTTACCTGTACCAGCACTCCCGCGCAGAATGAATGCGTCCTGCTTATCGTCAAGCACGAACGATTGGATAGCTTGTAGCGCAGCAGATTGCTCCTGGGTCAACTGGATGTTCATACTCAACCCTGCGCTCAATCGTCGAAGACGATGGTGATCTCAGCCTCTTCATACAAATTGAGCTGAGCCTTGATCTCGTGGAGCTGCTGAATCAGCGCGTCGATGTCCGCCGCCGAGGTCATCTTCACCGGCACAGCGATCGACTTGGTGAGCTTGGCCGGACCTTTCTCGCCGGTCTTGGCTCGTTCTTCCTCTAGCGCCAAGCGCCTGCGTTCATGCCCTTGGCGCTGGATGGAGCGTTTGAGATCTTCGAGTGTGCTGTTTATGTCGTAGTCGCGAGCCAGCAGCTTCTTGAGTCCGGCCAGATCCTGGGTGGCGGCCAAGGCGAGCCCGTCCAGCCGGTTCACGGCGTTGCCACGCTCCTCCTGGGTGAGCTCTTCCCACTCGGGGATACGCTGTAGGTCTTCGACACCTTCCTTCAAGCGCAGCTTTTGCTGGTCGGAGAGCGTGATGACGGCGTCGCGCACGCGGCCCTTCAGATGAGTGAGCTGCGAATTGAAGTCGGCGGTGTGTTTGTAAAAGTCTTCTTTGCCCAGGCGCTCCGACAGGGTTCCTAGGTCTTCGGCAAGTTCACGGCGCAGTTCTCCTGGCACACCGGTGTCCGGCAAGGCTTCGATGTCGCGGCGATGGGCTTGCAACTCGCGCAGTGTGGCGTCGAGCCCGTTGTCGAGCGCCCGCTTTACTTCCAGCGCCCACTTGAGGTTGTCGTAAATGGCGGAGGTTTCGGCACCCAAGCGCTGCGGGGCATCGGAGGCATCGGTGAACAGAACATCGGCAATGTCCTGGTTCAAAGTGCGGATGCGGTCACTGCCTGCCAGCCCAAGGCCACTGAGCTTTTCGGCCAAAGAGCCGTAGTCGTGCTGGAAGCGCGGGAAGTGCTTCGCCGCCGCCTTGCTGATCTCCTGCTCCAGCGGGATCACCATGTCGCCCACCAGTTCGGTGAGCCTTTCAGCGGCACGACCGAGCGTTTCGATGGACGGGCGCTCGTCGCGCAGGGCAACGCCGATCTGCTTGAAGGAGTTGTTGGTCTTCAAGGCATCGATCGCCTGCTGACCGGCTGCCGTGACTTCGCGCCCCGAGACCTTGAGCTTTATTTCGCCCGCCATGAGCATGGCGGCCACGATGTAGCGCGTGGTATCGGGTGACCAGCCAAACGGATCGTTGCTGAAGTCGTCGAGCAGCCGCTTGCCATCGACGGTACCGCGCTTGTCGATGTAGTCGCGGATGCTGATCATCGCCTTGTGGTCAGTCTTGAACGAGGCGCGACCGGCCACGGTTTGCACCAGGCCGAGCGGGTCCAGCGCACTGCTGATGGCGGCGGGATTGGCTACCTTGAGGAATTTCTCGGCGGTGTCGGTTCCCGCACGTACCGGCGCTTCTACGTACCGGTCGAACACTTGGTCGGCCACGTCAGAGAGCAGCTTCTTGGCGGCCTCCAGCAAATCAGCATCCAGTGCCGACACCGCCGTGGCCTGGCCACGGAACACGAACGAGCCGGCTTGCAGAGTTTGTTTGATCTTGCTCTGGAGCTGGGTCGCCAGCTTGGCAGCACGGTCGAGCTGGCCGGTGCAGTAGTCTTTGACCTCTTGGTCTGGCTCGTTGCGGTGCAGTTCGGCAATGCGCTGGCAGCGATAGATTTCGTTCGCCAGATCGTCGAGTTCGGAATTGGCGCGAGCCAAGAGCCCGATGACATTCCGACCGGCCCGACTACGGGAGTCATCCAGCATCCGGTTCTTGGCGGTGTCGTAGTCGCTGGCAGGCACCAACTCGACAACGGTCTGGATGGTGCTCTGATCACCAGCCAGGCTGGTGATGGCGCTGCCGGCCTGGACCTTCAGGCCCGTTGCGACGGCCATCGTACCGTGGAGGCTGACACGGGGCAACGGATCGAAAGACTCGCGCATCGCATCGTTGAAGATGCGCTTTACGTCCACGGTGCGCAGTGCAATGGCACCGCGCTCCTGCTCGATATCCCGCAGCTTCTCGCTGAGGAACACGAGGTTGCCATCCTTCTCACCCAGCGGCACATGCACGTCGTTCAGCATCTCTTCGACGGCTTTCTTTACCGTATCGATCTGCGATGCTGCAGTGATGGACGGGTGCATCAAACTCGCGACGTTCTGCACCGACACCGGCAGGTTGCCCAGAATCTGCAAGACCGCGACCGACTTGGCGATGTCCTGGTGGAGTTGCGAGTCCGGAAAACGGATCTGAACCTTCCCAACCGCCTGGTGGATCGACGTGAAGGCGCGACGGATGTCCTTTTCCAGTTCGTCGTAGAGAGTGACGGTGGTGGCAAGCCAACCAACCGGCTGATCGGCCATGGCCTTGGAGCCACCTTCGCCCTTCAGGACGTCCTGGATCACCTTGATCGCCGAACGAAGGCCGATGCCCCCTGTGGACTTGGCCAGGGCGCCGAGCAAATGCAGCAGGATGTCGAAGTGCGCGGGCAGGAACGGGTAGAGATTGGTGAAGCTCTCCTTGCTGAAGTCGGCGTCGTAATACTTGGCATCCTGCAGCTTGGTGTTGTGCCGCAGCGCCTGGCCATGGGCGTCGAACAGCTTGCCGAGTTCGGTTTCACCTGCCGGTGACTTACCCAGCAGACGCCGGTAGCAGATCTCCTTGATGTCGCTCGATTCGAGGTCGATCTGGATCGGAAAGCGGTCCTTGAGCTTGTAGAGCTTGTCCGAGTTCAGTGCCGCGCGCGGATCGTCCTCGGTGAGCGTCTGCTGCGCAGTAGAGATGATCCAGGCCTTGCCGTCGCCCAGTCGCTTGAGGTTTTTTGCCAGACCGTCGAGGTTAAGAATCAGGTTGTCACGCGAGGCGACGTACTGGCCGACTTCGTCGACGATAAAGATGATGTTTTGCTTGCCGCTCTTCTCGCGGACGATGTCGATCATCTCCTGCACGCGCTGGTCTTCGAACTGGAAGAACCCATCGGTACTGGACGAGAACGATTTGGCCTCCGGGAAGAGTGCCGGATACATCTCGTGCGCGATCTTCGGGATCAACCCGTCGATGGCCAGCGGATTATTCTGGACGCGCGCCCACGTCGCGCCAGGGAGTGCCTTGCCGATGCGCTCATGCAGTTCCGGCGTCCGACCGTCCTTTTCGACCATGCGCTCAAAGGCTGCCACTTTGAGGTTGCGCGAATAGCCTGCCCATTGGAGAACCTTGAAGTAAAGGACGGTGGAAACGTCCTCCATCGTGGCGCCGGCGAGCATTTCGCTGGCGAGGTCCAGCATGACCACGGCGGCCGGGAAGCGTTTCGCCACCGTGCTGAGAAGCGCCTTGGTCTGCGGCTTGTGCAGGCGGTCCTGCAGGTAGTTGATGAACGGCGTGCCGTCGATCGTGCGCTGATCATCAAAAGCCAGGCCGAGGTACTTCGTGAATGAGCTCTTACCAGAGCCGTAGAAGCCCGACACCCAGACACCGATCTCGTTTTCCCCGCCGGACTCCATCGCCAATTGCATGCGGTCGAGGAGCTTGCGGAACTGCTCCTCGATGCTGTCGGTGACGACGTACTCGGAGATCTCAGCCTTCAGGCGGCCTTCTTGCGAGGCGCCATAGGTGATGACCTTCTCGATGGTCCGGTAGATATCCTTGCTGGGGTCGAAGAGTGATCGGATGGTCATATGTCAGTCCCTGGTTCTGTCTTTTGTTCAACCGCCGACGTGGACGGAGCGGTAGTTGCCGTCTTCCGGGTAGAAGCCGAGAAACTTCAGGCGCGTCTTGCCGGTTCGCACGCCGGGGTACAGAAAAATCGTCGGCACATGAAACTTGCCCTGGAGCTGGCTTTCGATGGCGCCGATGCGCATAAACGGATGCAGTGCCTCAAGGTCCGTTACCAAGAGCAGCGCGTTCTGCTGGCCTTCGAGCGGCTGCAGGGCATCTTCTAGCCGCTTCAGCAGGCCGTTATCCGCCGTCAGAATGTCCGCCAGCGCCTTGTTGGTACGCGGCCAATCCAGCGGAGCGGACTTGTCCTCCATCACGCACAGCGACCAAAACGGGTCGTCTTTGAGCAGGGCCCAGATCTGTTCAGCGATGGAGAATGTGTGCACGTCCCAGCCTTCCTGATGCAGCTTGGCCACCCAAGCGGGCGTTTGCCGCTTCACCTCGAGGATCTGCTCTGGTGGGAAGACGAGGTAGTAAATCGGCTCGAAGCTCGCATGGCCGAGCTCGCGCCCGTGGCGGATGCGCTCGCGCAATTCGTCGAAATCAGCTTTGAGTGAGGACATCGCAGAGCGCCTCCATGTCTTGTTGTTTCCAGCTGATGCGGATCACGTCGCCAGCAGCCTGGACGATGAGCAACCCCTTCAGCGAGAGTCGTTTGATTTCCTCCAGCACGTCTTCGCGCGCCAGGCCAAACAGCTGCCAGTCTTCGTGGGTCAGCAGCGCGTTATCACCCACGCCGGAAAAGTGCAGCTCATAGGCTAGATATGCAGCCGCAGACGGCGAGATGCGGAACGGCAGGATGCGGCGACTGGAACGCAACCCGCGCTCAAGCATTCCGTAGTCGGCGCAGCATCCGGTCAGATAGGCGGAGACGCGCCGCACAGTGGTTTCCGACCAGCGTTTAACTGTCTTGCCATCATCAATGCCTCGCTCGACAAAGGCACGGGCGTCTTCATTGGTGATCTGTGTGTATCCACCGGCGTATCGAGCCCAGTAAACGTGGCGCACGAAGTCACCAAGAATGGGATTGGCGCGGCTCGTGAAAACCAGCATGAGTTGCGTCAGATCAGCAGTGGAAATCGTTGCCGACAGCCGCTTGAGGTGAGCGGCCGGTGCACCGCCATTGACCAGATAGCGTGGGGCAAAGCATTCGACGACGATGTTGCGGAGTCGACGCGCGGTAACTGTTGGGAATCGACCTGATTCCAGCGCGACTTGATGCAACTGATTCGCCGACATGCCTGGCGACCACAGGTCGAGCAGCGTCTTGGTCTCGTTGACGAGCCCGAGGCCTGCTTGTAACTGAGTCGTGTAGGGCTTGTTGTCGGCCACGATCACCCCACCAGATATGGATATGTTTTGGCGTTCTGCGTGAACGCCGATAAATAGGCTGCCGCGATGGCCTTCAGGGTGTCGGTGGAATCAATATCCTTGATACTTCCGACCGCCGTTGGCCCCACGCTGGACGTACCGCTCGTCGATGCCAAGCGCTTCAACGCATCCAGCGCAGCCTCTTTGCTGGGTGGTACCTGGCTGGCGAGCACTTCTCCCTCGCTGCTTTGCACGATCGCATGCAGGTCTTGCTCGACTTCTTCGGGCAGCCGGAACAGGTGGTAGCTGCCCACGCTCAGATGCTCGTCGTGCAATCGTCTGGCCGCTTCGAGCACACCGTGGTACTGAGCAAGGCGAGATGTTTTCGAGAAGACCGGCTCTAGGAAGAGCCGGCTTGATGCCTCATAGAACGCCGTTGGCCACCAGGCGCACTGAGCACGCTCACCGAGGAAGCCGACGAGCAGTCTCATCTGTAGCAACGTGGGCAGGTAGGATTCTTTCATCTCAACTCTCATCATTCATTTGTTCTGCCGACGCGACTGGCGCAGGCAGTTGTATCCATTGCTCAGTCACATTCCGCTCCCGAGCGAGCCGCATCCAAAGACGCATATCCTGGCGCCAGCACGGCGTTCTTGACGCCATACAAGGCCAAGTGGTCCTTGAGCCAAAGCCTGTACTCAGGGCCACGAAGGCTATGGTCTGCGGAGCAGTCGACGCTCCATTTGCGCAGGATGTAGCCGGCAGTTGCTGCACGGAGCTTCATCTTCACCACGCCGCCGGTCATGCCGTAGTCCATCTCCGCGATCTCGGGGCGCGGTTGGTCCGGGTGCGGCACCAGCTCCAGCTCCACGATCCGCGTCCACTGGATGTCCTGGTCACTTTTTTCGTGGGGCAGGACTTCGCTCTCTTTCAGCATCATGGATCGCCGCATACGCGTGATGACAAAGTCTCGGAAATCCTTGCTCCGACGATCGAAGGCGCGCACATGCCAGCGCAGACCGTTGTCGATTAACGCAAACGGGACGATCTCGCGCTCGGTTTCGCCGCTCGACAACGAGTGGTAGGTGACTTTCAGCGGGCGCTCCTGGTGGATTGCCCGAGTCACACAAGCGAGCGTGTCGAGTCCTGGCTTTGTGAGCCTGGAAGGAATCTCACAAGTGATCCAGGACTTGAGGGCCGAAGGCTCGCCATCACCGAATCCCTGCGACAGCCACGCCAAGACCCGCTCTGCCGGGAAATCAAAGACAGGCGTGAATCCATCCGCGTAGCCGTACACCTTGTTCTTGGTGTCGTAGTCCAGGTTGCCAGGGGCGAGATCCTTGTAGATCCCGATGTCCCTGGTTGCCGCTGCCGCCTGGATGCCAAAGCGCGATACCAGGTCTTGGCGGCGAATCTCTCCGATGAAGCGCAGGCGCAACTCAATGAACGCAAGTCGGTCGCGCTGGGGCTGGGTCAGGTCTGCAAGCTGTTCGTTGGACATCCTGGCTGCCGTTTCGGGTTAATGATCGCTAGTTGGTACTCTTGCGGGTAGTATATGCCTCGCACGATAATATGTCGATAAATTGAAGTTGCGCATCAGTCCATCGCATTTTGTTACTGACAGGAGGCTGCGATGAGCGGGAGTAGATGGGATCAGCCTGGCGTGCCCCACAAGGGGTGGCACTGCCTGGACGTCGTCGATCTGCGGGCCGATGGCGGGCCGGCGGACGAGACCGACTACGCCACCTGCCAGATGTGCGGCAACGAGAAGATCCGCTACGTCCACATCATGGAACACCCAGATCTGGACGAGAACTTTGAAGTCGGCTGCGTCTGTGCCGAGAAGATGAGCGACGACTACGAGGGGCCGAAACGGCGAGAGACCAAGTTGCGAAACCGGGCAGCCCGCCGAACCCGCTGGCTGCAGCGCAAGTGGCGGGTCTCCGCCAAGGGCAACAGCTTCCTTAATCTCGAAGGCTACAACCTGGTGGTCTATCCGACGAAGACGAGGCGCTGGGGCTACAAGATCGGGGACCGATTCGGTCCGAGGACATTCCCGACGGCCAACGAAGCCAAGCTGGCGCTGTTCGATGACTTCTGGGCCGCTACCCAGGATGACGATCGGCTGTGGGCCAGTGACTAATGAGCCGGGAGAAATGAGAAATGGCTAAACCTGTCGTAATCGGCTCGCGGAGCTTCCGAACCCAGAGCAGTGCCCTCGACCACTATAAAGCGCTGCTTCACCGGTATCAGGACGGTCAGCGGATCGCCGACCCGGCTGACCACACAGATCTGGTGGCGCTCATCGAGCGCTTTGACCCAGTGCTCGATGCTGTCGGGGAGCCCACAAAAGGTGCCGGCCAGATTGCTCACTTTGAGCGACGCCTGAATACCGGGACCGGCTGGAGCACGTCAGGGTTCTGGATTGTTCGGCAGGACGGCACTGAAACCGACTTCTCGTAGATCGATGCGGTCAAGGGCAAGCCGAAGGGGCGGTCCCAAGATTTCTACAACGCGTGCCGGCAGGCGGTCGCGCTCGATCTCGTTCTCGCCAAGAAGCAGGCGTTTGCCCAGTACGGGGACGATCAGGGCCGGGTTGAGTGCGAGTTGACCGGAAAGCTGGTCACCATCGACGACGCACATCTTGACCACGCATGGCCGTACTTCTCGCACATGGTGAGTGGATTCCGAGCTGCCAGGGGCTGGTCGAGGGACATCCCAGATGGCATCGTTTCCGCCCCAGCTGACGGCCAGACCACGGCAACATTCGTGGATAGCGCCGTGACTGAGGCATTCCGAGCGTTCCACCATGACCAGGCGGTCCTTCGGATTCTCAGCTGGGAAGCAAACCTGCAGACCGCGAGCTCAGCTCGCCGGCCAAAAGTTGCACGGCCAGTACGGCTGGCGTGACCCGCTCCGGTTGCTCGCGATCGGGCCAGCGTAGACGTCTGGCGGACGCGGGTTCAATTCCTAAAATGGGAATCGAACTGGCGGCTGGCTCCCTGCACATTGCTGATGCCAACCGCAAGTGGGAACTGGTACGATTGCCAGCAACAAGGGCTAGATTCCGCACCTTTCCGCAGGAGTTCGCAGCGGTCGTAAGGCGCTGAGTTACATAGGTTTGGCGCAGGGTTCCACCCCACCCAGGCCCCGCAGGAGTTCGAATCTTTCCGCACGAACCCCCAGAAACCCTCACTAGCCCGCACGGCCCGATGCTAGGACGTTGATTTTCAACAAATCGCTCGATCGATCCGCGCTTGCGGACTGCGGACTTCCAATGGGCCGGAAATCTGGCTCGCCCAGACGGCTCTCGGTACCGACACGTTGCAAACAGTCGGTACTTCTCGATAACTACCCGACGAATCGGAACATCTCAGCTCGCCCTGATGTTGCCCGTGCTTGCTGACGCAGCTTGGAAGTTCTGGCTGCAATATTGCCCCCCCCAATCGCTGTGGAAGGTAGCTCCCTGGACAAGTGCAATTGGAGGGGGATCGCACGTAGGGCCGTGTGACCCCCATCCTGCAGCGTGACCTGATTGGGTCAAGGCCGGGTTGTCATGCAGGCAGTTTGGCTGCAAGCAGTTCGACCTTCTCGATATTGGGCGGAGAACTGAGCAAGGTCGCTGCGTTGGCCATCAAGGCCGCGGCGATCTGGCCGTTCAGATGTGCCTGGCGACCTGCCTCATCGGCAAAGGCATCGAACACACCGAACGTCGAAGGGCCAAACTTCAATGCGAACCAGGCCGTGGTGCCGGACTCGGCGTTGGCGAGCGGCAGTGCGCTGGCCAGGAAGTCGGCAAGCGCAGCCTCCTGGCCGGGTTTGGCTTCGAGGCGAACAAACAGGGCGAGCTTGGTCATGATGTATTCCTTTGGGTAAATAGGTTAGGTGAAGGGATCGACGAGACTGCAGTCTAAGTCTTCATGACAGACATCTCTATAGACAATAATGACAACATTGATATCATTATTGCCATGAAACTCCACCTCCTTGTTTGTGATGGCGTGTTTGATCTGGGGCTTGCGGCGCTCACTGACACAGTGGGCTTAGCCAATGCGATGGCGGGCTCGCTGCCACAGGCTCCCGCGCACATAGAGCTCACGCTGGTGGGCGTGCGGCGTCGCATCCGAACTGCGCAAGGCTTGACGGTCCCCGTGGTCACTGCGCATGGTGTGCCCGAACCAGACGTCGTGCTGGTGCCAGCGTTTGGCGACAAGATGCCTGACACGCTCTCGGCTCGACTCACACGCCCCGATGTGCCCGACGCGGTCGCGGCGCTACAGCAGTGGTCCACCGCTGGCGCGCACCTTGGTGCCGCTTGCTCCGGTAGTTTCTTGCTTGCAGAGAGTGGCCTGCTTGATGGGCATCGTGCGACGACGTCATGGTGGCTGGGGCCGATGTTTCGGCAGCGCTATCCGAACGTCACGCTGGACGAGTCACGCATGATCGTGAACTCGACACGCTTCACCACCGCGGGTGCCGCTTTGGCCCACGTCGACTTGGCCTTGCGCATCATCCGAGGGCGCAGTCCGGCGCTGGCGGCCCTGGTGGCACGCTATCTGCTGGTCGAGACACGCAGTTCGCAAGCCGAGTTCGTGATTCCCGACCACCTTGCGCATGCCGACCCGATGGTGGAGCGCTTCGAGTGCTGGGCCAGACGTCGGCTCGCGCAGGGGTTCTCGCTGGCCGAGGCGGCCAGCGCCGTGGGCACAAGCGAGCGCACCTTGGCGCGGCGGCTGCAAAGCGTTTTGGGAAAGACACCGCTGTCGTATTTCCAGGACCTGCGCGTGGAGCATGCCGTCCATCTCTTGCGCACCGGGAACGCCAGCGTCGACCAGGTCGCCGCACAGGTCGGGTACTCGGATGGGGTGACCCTGCGGGCCCTGTTGCGCCGCAAGCTGGGCCGGGGTGTCAGGGAGTTGCGACGCGGTGGATGACCAAAGGCGTTGGGTGCAAAAGCACCAGCCGTGCCAAAGCAGTCTTCAGTGACCTTTCAAAGGTCTGAGTATTGGGAATACTGTTAGCTTTACCACTGTTTTCTGTTCACTAATCTGGGTTTTCATCCACATGCTATTCAATCCACTTCAAGTAGGTTCTCTCACCCTGCCCAACCGCATCCTTCTGGCACCGCTGACCCGCACCCGTGCCGACGCTGGCCACATGCCCAACGCGCTGATGGCCGAGTACTACAGCCAGCGAGCCACCGGCGGCCTGCTGATTTCCGAATGCACCATGGTGGCGCCCGGTACATCGGCCTTCGTCAATGAGCCTGGCATCTACAACGACGCGCAGATTGCAGCCTGGAGGCAGGTGACCGACGCGGTGCACGCCAAGGGCGGACGCATCTTCATGCAGATCTGGCACGCTGGCCGCGCAGCCTACCCTGGCGCTGCCGATGGCGCCCCCATTGTCTCCAGCAGCGCCACCGCTATTGAGGGTGAGATTCACACGCCCCAAGGCAAGGTGCCGCACGCGGTGCCCCGCCCCCTGACCGCCGAAGAGATTCCCGGCATCGTGGCTGCGTTTGCCCAAGGCGCACGCAACGCCATTGCCGCCGGCTTTGATGGTGTGGAAGTGCACGGCGCCAACGGCTACCTGATCGACCAGTTTCTGCGCGATACGCCCAACCAGCGTACCGATGCCTATGGCGGTTCGCTGGAAAATCGTGCACGCTTGCTGTTCGAGGTACTCACCGCCGTGACCCAGGCCATCGGTTCCGAGCGTGTGGGTCTGCGCCTGTCGCCACTCAACAGCTACAACAGCATGAAGGACAGCGATCCGCTGGCCCTCATCGGTTTCTTGGCCGACAAGCTCAACGCCTTCAAGCTGGCTTACCTGCACGTGATGCGGGCCGACTTCTTCGGCGTGCAAAAGGCCGATGTCATGCCCGTAGCGCGTGAGAAGTACAAAGGCGTGTTGGTGGGCAACATGGGCTACAGCGCTGACGAAGCCGAGGCGGCCATCGCCGCAGGCAAGCTTGACGCTGTGGCCTTTGGCACCGCCTTCCTGGCTAACCCGGACCTGCCCACACGCATCAGGGCCAAGGCACCGCTGAACGCGCCTGACACCAACACGTTCTACTCAGGTGGCGCCAAGGGCTATACAGACTATCCGACACTGCAGGTCGCGTAAATCACCGCCCCAGAAGACCGAAGAAACGAGCCACTTTATACCCAAGGCTCTGCCCTTCGATCTTGCGAAGCTGTGAATCGATGGCGTCTACCGAGTGTTGTGCGCCATCCACTGCTTCAACTGCAGATCGGACAGCAACCCACTTTTGATCGCCATATCAGTGCTCCTGGCGCCACGCGGGGGCCGGGTCCAGCGCACCGGCTAGTGTAGTGTTCCATTCTGTTTGGAGCTTAATCGGCTATTGGCCCGAATGACCTTCTGCAGGATGTCGCGGGCGC
>Ga0102832_1002294_pt1 | contig 12023 bp, 16 predicted proteins | sample EBPBio282013_DNA_FD_88942 | JGI IMG/M metagenome (GOLD analysis project Ga0102832, IMG submission 88942) | Wastewater treatment Type I Accumulibacter community from EBPR Bioreactor in Madison, WI, USA - Reactor 2_5/28/2013_ DNA (Illumina Assembly) | ecosystem: Engineered > Bioreactor > EBPR >...
TCGGCCGAGGCCAAGGCCAAGTTCCGGCCGGACGCGGAATATGCCCGCGCCAAGCCGGTGGACCTGAAGAGCCTCGCCAAGGCGCAGCCGCAGATCGTCGAGCGCTACCGCAAGGAAGTAAACTGACGCAAGACAGCTAACGGCGGGGCGGCTACGGCGCCGCTCTGCCTTCTTGTCGTCCTGAGCGCAGCGAAGGACCTCACGCCTGCCACGCAGTCGTCTGGTCGATCGGCTAGGTCCTTCGCTGCGCTCAGGACGACGAATTCTTTTTCGTCCGAGCGCCAAACATGCGGAACGAACTCCGCCGACTGATCTTCCTCCTGCTGCCGGCCGGCATCTTCTTCGCGGCGTTCTTCCTGCTGCCGATGGCGCGGCTGTTCTTCATCGGCGGCAGCGGCAAGACCGGATGGGCGGCCTATGCCGCGATCCTGACCGAGGCCAACTACTTCAGCAGCCTCCTCTCGACGCTCGCGGTGGCGGCCGCGACGACGGCCGCGACGCTCGTCATCAGCGGCATCGCCGGCGTGTTCCTCCAGCGCAACCGGTTCCCGGGCAACGGCATGCTGGTCGCCATGCTGACCTTTCCGCTGGCCTTTCCCGGCGTGGTGATCGGCTTCATGGTGATCATGCTGGCCGGCCGGCAGGGCCTGATCGGGCAGATCACGCAGGCGCTGACCGGCGAAAAGCTGGTCTTCGCCTACACGCTGTCGGGCCTGTTCATGGGCTACGTCTATTTCTCGATCCCACGCACCATCCTCACGGTGATGGCGGCGGCCGAAAAACTCGATCCCAAGCTGGAAGAAGCGGCACGTTCCCTGGGCGCCTCACCTTGGCGCGTCGTGCTCGACGTCATCATTCCGGGCCTGAAGCCCGCGTTCATCTCGGCGGGCGCAATCTGCTTCGCAACGGCGGTCGGTGCGTTCGGCACGGCCTTCACGCTCGCCGCCAAGATCGACGTCCTGCCGATGGTGATCTACACTGAGTTCACGCTGTCGGCGAATATCGCTATGGCGGCGGCCTTGAGCTTCGTGCTGGGCGCGGTCACCTGGGTCGTCCTCGCGCTGGCGCGCACCGCGGCCGGCTCCAGCGTCGCGGCGGCAGGCTGACATGAAGCGCCGCGGTCTCTTCCTCCTGCAGCTCGGCTTCACGCTGTTCGTCTGCGCCTTCCTGATCGTGCCGATGATCCTCTCGATCATGGCCGGTCTTACCGTGAACTACTTCGTCGGCATCGAGAGCGGGCTCACCGTGCGCTGGGTCATGGAGGTGTGGAACGGCTATCGCGACACGATCTTCCTGTCGATCGGCCTGTCGCTGGCCTGCCTCGCCGCCACGCTCGTGCTCGGCATCCCGGCGGCCTATGTGCTGGCCAAGCGCCAGACCGCACTGACCCGCGCCATCGAGGAGTTGCTGGTGATGCCGGTCGCGGTGCCGGGCCTCGCGACCGCGCTGGCGCTGATCGTGACCTACGGCACCCTGTCCGGCTTCCGGACCTCGTGGGCCTTCATCCTGGTGGGCCACGTGCTGTTCACCCTGCCGTTCATGGTGCGCAGCGTACTGGCCGTGCTGATGGCGATCGATCTCAAGACGCTCGAGGAAGGCGCCGCCTCGCTGGGCGCCGGCTTCTGGGAGCGGTTCCGCGACATCGTGCTGCCGAACTGCCGGCAGGGCATCCTCGCCGGCTCGCTGATGGTGGTGACGCTGTCGATGGGCGAATTCAACATGACGTGGCTGCTGCACACGCCCTTCACCAAGACGCTGCCCGTGGGCCTGGCCGACGCCTATGCGTCGCTGCGGCTCGAGATCGGTAGCGCCTACACGCTCGTCTTCTTCGTGATGATCATGCCCTTGCTGCTCGCCATGCAGGCTTTCGCCAAGCCGCGCCCCGCGAAGTTCGTGGCGGAGGAAACCGAATGACCGACACCGGAAAACCCGTCTCCATCGCGCTGGCGAACTGCGCCAAGACCTTCGCCGACGGCACCAAGGCCCTGGAGCCGCTCGACCTCGCCATTCATGCCGGCGAGACCGTCGTGTTCCTGGGCCCGTCGGGCTGCGGCAAGACCACGACGCTGCGCATCATCGCCGGCTTGGAAGAACCCGATGCCGGCGGCAAGGTCCTGTTCGACGGCGTCGACGTCACGCACCTGCCGATCGAGCAGCGCAACGTCGGCATGGTCTTCCAGTCCTACGCGCTGTTCCCGAACATGACCGTGGCCGGCAACGTCGGTTACGGGCTGCGCATCCGCAAGGTGCCGGATGCGCAGGTGAAGGCGCGCGTCTCCGAGATGCTGGCGATGATGCAGATCACGCGGCTCGCGGACCGCCGCATCGACCAGCTTTCGGGCGGCCAGCGCCAGCGCGTGGCGCTCGCCCGAGCCATCGCGGTCCGGCCGCGTGCGCTGTTGCTCGACGAGCCGCTGACCGCGCTCGACGCCAAGCTGCGCGACACTCTACGCCTCGACATCGATTCGCTGCTGCGCTCGCTCGGCATCACCGCGATCTACGTCACCCACGACCAGGCCGAGGCGATGGCGCTGGGCGACCGCATCGTCGTCATGGAGCACGGCCGCGTCGCCCAGATCGGCAAGCCACGCGAGATTTACCAGCAGCCGGCCACGCGCTTCGTCGCCGACTTCATCGGCACGATGAACCGCCTGACCGGCGCCACGGACGGCGGCGTCTTCCGCTGCAAGGCCGGCATCGTTCCCTGGTCCGAAGCACCCGCGACGGCGACCGAGATCCTGTTCCGGCCCGAGGACATCCGCGTCGCCGAGAGCGGCGAGACCGCGAACCTGCAGGGCAAGGTGGCGTCGGCCTTCTTCCTGGGCGACCGCACGCGCCTCTTCGTCGATGTCGGCGAGGAGCGGCCACTGGTGATCGAGAGCACGGCGCGGCGCGACTTCCAGCACGGCGAAGCGGTGGGTCTCGCCATCGATCCGCGCGGCCTGCTGGTCCTGTGAGGAGCCTGACATGCTGATCGCCCAGATCACCGACACCCACATCAAGCTGCCGGGCAAGCTCGCGTACAAGAAGGTCGACACCGCCGCGATGCTGCGGCGCTGCGTGCAGGAGCTGCTGGCGCTGAGCCCGCAGCCCGACATCGTCCTGCTGACCGGCGATCTCGTCGATCTCGGACGACCCGAGGAATACGCGCACCTGAAATCGATCCTGGCGCCGATCCGCCAGCGGATTATCGCCATCCCCGGCAATCACGACGAACGCGAGGCGATGCGAGAGGCCTTCCGCGACGGAGGCTACCTGCCGGACCAGGGCAAGTTCCTGCAGTTCGCGATCGACGATTATCCGCTGCGCCTCATTGGCCTCGACACGCTGATCCCGGGCCAGGGCGGCGGCGAACTCTGCCGCGAGCGGCTCGACTGGCTCGATCGTGCGCTGGCCGAGCGGCCCGACGTGCCCACCCTGGTGATGATGCACCACCCGCCCTTCGTCACCGGCATCGGCCACATGGACAAGATCGGACTTCTGGGCCGCGAGGCCTTCGCCGATGTCGTGGCCAAGCATGCGCAGATAGAGCTGATCCTGTGCGGCCATCTCCATCGCACGATCCACGCCCAGGTCGGCGGCCGGCCGGCCATGACCTGTCCCAGCCCCGCGCATCAGGTCGCCCTCGACATCCATCCCGATGCGCCCAGCCGCTTCACGATGGAGCCGCCGGGATTCATGCTGCACTGGTGGAACGATGGCCAACTGGTGACCCACACCGCCGTCATCGGCGACTACGAAGGCCCGTTCCCGTTCTTCGATGCCGACGGCAAGCTGATCGATTGAGGCATTTGCACGGAGCCTTGCTCCAACACCAGTGTCATCCCGAGCGCAGCGAGAGATCCTTGAGCGGCAGAAGATAAGGATCCCTCGCTACGCTCGGGATGACACGGTGGTCGTAGTCAGCGCGTCGCGCCGGCCTCGACCTCAGAGCGCGTGCTCGGGGTCCTTGGCCTTGGGCGAGTCGCGTTCGGCTTCCTTGCGCACCTTGAGGAGCTTGCGAAGGATCATGTTCCGCTTAAGCGCCGAGATATGGTCGATGAACAGAATGCCGTCGAGATGGTCGATCTCGTGCTGGACGCAGGTCGCCAGAAGCCCGTCGCAGGCGAGGTCCTGCTGCTTGCCGTCGCGGTCGAGGTAGCGGACCGTCACCGTCGCGGGACGGACCACGTCGGAATAGTGGTCCGGCACCGAGAGGCAACCCTCCTCGTAGGAGACGTCCTCGTCCGACGCCGCGACGATCTCGGGATTGGCCATGAACAGCGGGCCGGTCTTGGTGTCCTCGCGGTCGATGTCGAGCACGATCACGCGCTTCAGCACGCCGATCTGCGGCGCGGCGAGGCCGATGCCGGGCGCGTCGTACATCGTCTCCAGCATGTCATCCATGAGCTGGCGCACGCCGGCGTCGACGGTCTCGACCGGCAGGGACTTCTTCTTGAGGCGCGGATCGGGCGCCGTGAGGATGGGCAGGAGAGCCATCGGGCCTAACTATGCAGGAAAATGAGGTTTTTCAAGGTCAGCTGCGGCGGACCATCGTGCCGACGCCGGCCTCGGTGAAGACCTCCAGCAGCAGCGCGTGGGGCACGCGGCCGTCCATGATGACCGCCGCCTCGACACCCGAGTTCACGGCATCGATGCAATTCTCGACCTTGGGGATCATGCCGCCGGAGATCGTGCCGTCGGCGATCAGCGCGCGCGCCTGCTCGATCGTCATGTCGGCGATCACCCTGCCGTCCTTGTCGAGGACGCCCGGCACGTCGGTCAGGAACAGCAGGCGCTTGGCCTTCATGGCGCCGGCGATGGCGCCGGCCGAGGTGTCGGCATTGATGTTGTAGGTGAGCTCGTCGTTCACGCCGAAGCCGATGGGCGCAACGACCGGGATCACGTCGGCGCGGCGCAGCTGCTCCAGCACCATGACGTTGATCTTGGCGGGCTCGCCGACCTGCTTCAGGTCGACCTTCAGCAGCTCACCGGTCTTGGGATCGCGGGTCTCGGTCATCTTTTTGGCGAGGATCAGGTTGCCGTCCTTGCCGCAGATGCCGACGGCGATGCCGCCGCACTCGTTGATGTCGGCCACGATCGCCTTGTTGATCGAGCCGGCCAGCACCATCTCGACGATCTCCATCGTCGCGGCGTCGGTGACGCGCAGCCCGTTCACGAACGTGCTCTTGATGCCGACCCTCTCCAGCATCTTGTTGATCTGCGGGCCGCCGCCATGGACGACGATCGGGTTCATGCCGACCTGCTTCATCAGCACCACGTCGCGGGCGACCAGGTCGCCGAGCTTCGGGTCGGTCATGGCATGGCCGCCATACTTCACCACGAAGGTCGCGTCGTTGTGGCGGCGCATGTAGGGGAGCGCCTTGGAAATGGTCTCCGCCATGCGGATGAGACGCTTCTGCTCTTTGTCCGGTTGAACAGCCTCGGCCATTTCCAGCATCCCCAATTGAACGAAAGCCCTCTCCGCGCGGGGAGAGGGCCAAGGCGCATAATATATCAGGCCGGTCGCGGATAGAAGAACCGGCCCCACCGCGTCAGGATGTCCGAATGGCAGCTACATCCGTTTTCGACAGCGAAACCCTGGCAAATCGCGGCTTCACCGTGGCGAAGAACCTGATCGACGCCGAGGCGTGCCGGGTGCTGGCGGCCCTGTGGCCCGAGCAGGCCCGGTTCCGCAAGCACATCGTCATGCAGCGCCACGGCTACGGGCAAGGTGAATACCAGTATTTCGCCTACGACCTGCCCGAGCCGGTCGAGCGGCTGCGGCAGGCGCTCTATCCGGCGCTGGCCGAAGTCGCCAACCGATGGAACGAGCAGCTCGGAAAGCCCAGGCGCTTCCCCGCAACCCTCGACGCATGGCTGCGCGAATGCCACGAAGCCGGCCAGACGCGGCCGACACCGCTGCTGCTGCGCTACGGGCCCGGCGACTACAACTGTCTCCACCGCGACCTCTACGGCGAGATGGTCTTCCCGCTGCAGGTCGCCGTGCTGCTGAGTGCGCCCGGCCGCGACTTCACCGGCGGCGAGTTCATGCTGGTCGAGCAGCGGCCCCGCATGCAGTCACGCGGCGAGGTCGTGCCGCTCGAGCAGGGCGATGCGGTGATCTTCGCCGTAAACGAGCGGCCCTCGAAGGGCGTGCGCGGCTGGCATCGAACCGCAATGCGCCACGGCGTGTCCAGCCTGCGCACCGGCCAGCGCTTCACGCTCGGCGTGATCTTCCACGACGCGGCTTAGAACCCACTTGTGTCGTTGGAGCGCGCCACTCTGTGGCGCTCATGATCTTGAGGCGCCACGAAGTGGCGCGCTCCATGGCTAAAGCTGTGCGACGGCGAAGATCTCGGCGCGCAGCTCGGGAATCCCGAAACCGGTCTCGCTGCTGGTCGGCAGCACTTCGGGATGGGCCGCGCCGTGCTTGCGGGCGACCGCTTCGGCGGCCTTCACCGCGGCGGGGATGTCCGACGCGCGCAGATAATCGGTCTTGGTCAGGAGGAGCTGGTAGGAGACGGCGGCGCTGTCGAGGTTGCGCATCGTCTCGCGGTCGCTTTCCTTCACGCCGTGCCGGCCGTCGATCAGCACAAAAATGCGCATCAGGGTCGGCCGGCCGCGCAGATAGGCGGAAGCGAGATCCTGCCACGTCTCCTTCATCGAGCGCGAGACCTTGGCGAAGCCGTAGCCCGGCAGGTCGACCAGCATCAGCCGGTCGGCCAGGTTGAAGAAATTGACCTGCCGCGTGTGACCGGGATTGGCCGAGACGCGCGCCAGGGTGCGGCGCCCGGTCAGCGCGTTGACCAGGCTCGACTTGCCGACGTTGGAGCGGCCGGCGAAGGCCACTTCCGGGAGCGAGATGCCCGGCAGGGATTCGATCGACGCGGCGCCTGAGACGAAGTCGCAGGGGCCCGCGAACAGCTTGCGGGCCGCCTCGATCTCGGCCGGCGAGAATCCCTCGTCGGCCTCGGCGTCGGGTGACTTGTCCGGCATCAGCCCTTCTTGCCGGATCCCTTGCCGCCCTTCTTGTTGTCGGTGGGAGCGGGCGCGGCCGGAAGCGCTGCGGTTGCTGCCTTGTTGCCGATCGGCGCGCCGTGGCGGCGCATGATCATGTACTGCTGCGCGATCGAGAGCGTGTTGCTCCACGCCCAGTAGATCACCAGGCCGGCGGCGAACGGCGCCAGCATGAAGGTGAACAGGATCGGCAGGAACTGGAACACGCGCGCCTGCACCGGGTCGGTCGGCTGCGGGTTCAGCTTCTGCTGCAGGTACATCGTGACGCCCATGATGATGGGCCAGATGCCGATGTTGAAGAAGTGCAGGAACGGCGGAACGTCCCACGGGAACAGGCCGAAGCCGGTCAGGATCGTGAGTGGATCGGGCGCGGACAGGTCCTTGATCCAGCCGTAGAACGGCTGATGACGCATCTCGATGGTGGTGTAGAGCACCTTGTAGAGCGCGAAGAACACCGGGATCTGCACCAGGATGGGCAGGCAGCCCGCCGCCGGATTCACCTTCTCGCGGCGATAGAGCTGCATCAGCTCCTGGTTCATGCGCTGGCGGTCCTCGCCGTAGCGCTCCTTGAGCTTCTCCATCTCGGGCTGGAGCCGCTTCATCTTGCTCATCGCCGCATAGGACTTGTTGGCCAGCGGGAAGAACACGGCCTTCACGATCACGGTCAGCGTGAGGATCGACAGGCCGAAATTGCCCAGGTGCACGTAGAGCCACTCGAGCAGCCAGAACAGCGGCTTGGTGAAGAACCAGAACCAGCCCCAGTCGATCGTGAGGTCGAACTTCTCGATGCCGTACTTGCTTTCGTAATCGGAGATCACCCGCACGATCTTCGCGCCGGCGAACAGCCGGGCTTCGGTGGTCGTGGTCGCGCCCGGCGCGATGGCGACGCCGCTGCCGACATAATCGATCTGGTACTTCACGTCGGCGCCGGCGCCGGTCTGCTTGATCGAGACGTCGACCTTCGACTTCTGGTCGGGCACGAGGACCGACATCCAGTACTTGTCGGTAATGCCGACCCAGCCGCCCGTCGTGGAGATCTTCTGCTGCTTGTTGCCCTTGAAGTCGGAGTAGCTGAACTCCTTCAGCGTGCCGTTGAAGACGCCGTAGGGACCCTCGTGGAGGATGTACATGCCCTCGTAGGTCGGCTCGCCATAGCGGACGATCAGGCTCCACGGGAACAGCGTGACCGGCTTGTCGGTCTTGTTCTCGACGCTCTGCTTCACGTCGAACATGAAGAATTCGTCGATCGCGATGGTGAGGCCGAACACCAGCCCGCCGCCATTGTCCCAGGTGAGCTTGACCGGCTTGCCGGGCGCCACGCTCTGCGCGTCCGACGTCCACACCGTGTCGGCGCCGGGAACCTTGATCGCGGGATCCGACGCCGACCAGCCGAACTCGGCGTAGTAGGGGCTCTTGCTGCCGACCGGGGACAGGACCGGCACCGGCGGACTCTTGGGATCGATGGTCTCGCGATACTTCACCAGCTGCACGTCGTCGATGCGCGCGCCCTTCAGCGAGATCGAGCCGACGAGCTCAGGCGTGCTGAACGTGACGCGCGGCGTGAGCGCGACGGCTTCGCTGCGGCTCACGACCGGCTGCTGCGCCGGCGTGCTGCCGGGACCCGGCTGCGCGCCGTTCGGGCCGGTGGGCGCTGCCGGCGCACCCGGCGGCGTGGTGGTCGAGGCCTGCTGCTGGCCGTTCTGCGTCGCCTGCTTGGACGGCGGGAACGCCACCTGCCAGCCCACGATGATCAGCACCGAGAGGACGATGTCGACGATAAAATTCTTCTGATCCATTTGTCGGCGATCTTTCGTGACGCGTCAGGTGCGCCGGGCGGGGTGACAGGAAAGCGGCGTGCGCGGGCGCGCGGCGGCCGGCGGAACGGGATCGTAGCCACCGGCCCCCCAGGGCCCGCAGCGGCACAGTCGATGCGCGGCGAGCCAGCTTCCCCGCAGCCCGCCATGCTTCGACAGCGCCTCGACCGCGTAAGCCGAGCAGGAAGGCTCGTAGCGGCAGGCACCGACGAAGAAGTAGGCGAGCGTGAGCTGGTAGAAACGAATCGCGCCGCGCAGGACCAGGGACATCATGCGGCCCGGAAACTGGCGATTTAAGCGCTCCGGCGCAAGCAGCCAATGCAGATCAAGGGGCAGTCATGGCGTCGCGATGGACGCCGGGGCGGCCCCCGGGGCGGACAGCGACTTGAGGCGCCGCAGCGCTTCCTGCAACTCGGCCTGCAGCGCGAGGAAGTCCCGGCCAATGGCTCCCTGGCGGCCGACCAGCACGTAATCCTGGTCCGCGCGCGCCGCCTGCGGGATCACCAGGCGCGCCACTTCGCGCAGGCGACGGCGAACCCGGTTGCGAACGACGGCGTTGCCGACCTTGCGGCTGACGGTGAAGCCGACCCGGATGGCCGGAAAGGCCAGATCGGCCGGAAGAGGCGCGACCTGCAGCACGAAGCCGGGCATGGCGCATCGCCGCCCGGCCTGGACGCGTAGGAAATCGCTGCGATTCGGCAGACGCCCGAGGCGCGCCGCAGCCAATAGAACTAGGCCGAAAGACGCTTGCGGCCGGACCGACGGCGATTCGCGATGACCTTGCGGCCACCGACCGTCGCCATGCGGGACCGGAAGCCGTGACGGCGGGCGCGAACCAGCTTGCTCGGCTGATAAGTGCGTTTCATGACGCAACTCCTTAGAACACAACAAAGCCCCCGCGCGGTGCACCGGGGGCGAAATCCGTGGGCGAGGTAATAAGCATGTGCCCCTCCGGAGTCAACGAGGGCTAGGATGCCCCATGACCCTCATTCTTCACGGCTACCGCTACAGCGTGTACGTCCGGATCGCCCGGCTGGTCCTGGCCGAGAAGGGTGTTGCCTACGAGCGGGAGGAGGTGAACCCCTTCGCTGCCATTCCCGCCGCCTATCTGGACCTGCATCCGTTCGGGCGGGTGCCGGCGCTGGTCCATGACGGTTTCGGGCTCTACGAGACCGGTGCCATCGTCCGCTACATCGACCGGGCCTTTCCAGGGCCTGCCCTCCAGCCGAAGGACCCGCAACGGCTCGCCCGCATGGACCAGATCATGAGCGTGGTCGATGCCTACGCCTACTGGCCACTGGTCCGGCAGGTCTTCGTCCAGGATGTGATTCGCCCCCATACCGGCACGGCCGGCGATCCGGTCGAGCTCGAGAAGGGCCTGGCGTCCGCAGCCACGGTGCTCGACGCCCTGGACGCGCTGGCGGCGAGCGACGGATGGCTCGTCGGCCCCGATCTCTCGCTGGCCGACTGCCATCTCGGCGCGATGATCGCCTACTTCGCGCAATCCACGCGTGGCCTCAAGCTCCTGGGGACACGGCCGCGGCTGACCGCGTGGTGGGGACGGATGGCACAAAGGCCAAGTCTCTCGGCGACCGATCCGGGCCTGCCTTCATGAGGCGGTCGCTCACCCAGGCGTGAAAGCATGTGCTTTGAGGATCGGCGCCGCAGCGTCAATATCGAGGCGGAACGAGACGAAAGGCCAGATGAACCCGTCGACACTGCGCCGGCTGCTGCCAGTGGCGATCCTTCTGGCCGGGTTGGCGACCTTCCTCCTGCTCGGCCTCGAGCGATATTTCTCCTTCGAGATGCTGGCCCGTCACAAGGCGACGCTGACGGCATGGGTCGCCGCGCATCAGGTGCTGGCGGCGCTCGGGTTCATGCTGGCCTATGCGTTCATGGTCGCCTTCTCGCTGCCGATCGCCATCCTGGCAACGCCGGTCGGCGGATTCCTGTTCGGCACCTGGGTCGGCGCCGGTCTCTCCGTTCTCGGCGCGACGGCGGGCTCGATCGCCGTCTTCCTCGCCGCGCGCTACGCCTTTCGCGATCTCTTCCGGGAGCGCGCCGGCGCCCGGCTGGCGCGCTTCGAGGCGGGCTTCCACCACAACGATTTCAGCTACCTGCTGTTCCTGAGGCTGGTGCCGGTGTTTCCGTTCTGGCTGATCAACATCGTCCCCGCCCTGCTCGGCATGCAGCTGCGGCGATACGTGCCCGCGACGATGCTCGGCATCGCGCCGGCAGCCGTGGTCTATGCCGGCGTCGGCTCCGGGCTCGGCATGGTGCTGAAGAGAGGCGAACAGCCCGATCTCGGAATCATCTTCGAAGCACGCATCCTGGTGCCGCTGCTGGGCCTCGCCGCCCTGTCGCTGGTCCCCGTGATCTACGGTCGCCTGCGACGAAAGCGTGGGAGCTGAGGTGAGCGGACTGCTCACACCCGACGTCTGCATCGTCGGCGGCGGCTCGGCCGGTCTGGTCGTGGCGTCGGGCGCCGCCCAGCTCGGCCTCGACGTCGTGCTGGTCGAACGTGGGCCAATGGGAGGCGACTGCCTCAACTTCGGATGCGTGCCGTCGAAGGCGCTGATCGCCGCCGCTCGCGCTTCGGCCTGACGGCGGCGCAAGCCCTCAGTCGAACGAGAAACCGAGTTGCGGCGGCTGCGCCGCGGGCTTGCTTGTGTCTTTGTCGTCTTCGGGCTCCTGCGTTGCAAACCAGGTCCAGTCGTCGCTGCCGGTTTCGAACTCGGCCAGGTATTCCAGGAACTCCTCGTCCAGCGGCGCCGGCTCAGCAGCGTTGCCACCAGCGGGCAGCAGACTCAGTGCTGCCAGCATTGCAGCGGCGCTCTTCATGATCGATCGCTCTCGGACAGCGCCGCGTTGTCGAGCCATGCGTAGAACTCCATCTCTTCGACCAGGTCCAGGTCGTCGTCGTCGAGCAGAAGTGCCACGTCGTCGAACCCGGGCGTGGCATCGCGCCGCAGGGTGATGCCGGTGAAAAGCACCGCGGTCACGGTCAGAGCCACCGCGGCAGCGCCCACGGCAGGCATCCAGCCGCGCCGCGCGGAACGCTGGGATCGCTGCTCCAGGTCGGCAATGGCAGCATGTCGCGACTGTGTCAATTGCGAACGGATATTTCCGCCGAGCTCGGCGACACTGGCATCGAACAGCGACTTGGCGCGTTCCTCCAGTGTGCCGCGACTGGTTTCTTCGTCACCGGTA
>Ga0102832_1002295_pt1 | contig 12022 bp, 8 predicted proteins | sample EBPBio282013_DNA_FD_88942 | JGI IMG/M metagenome (GOLD analysis project Ga0102832, IMG submission 88942) | Wastewater treatment Type I Accumulibacter community from EBPR Bioreactor in Madison, WI, USA - Reactor 2_5/28/2013_ DNA (Illumina Assembly) | ecosystem: Engineered > Bioreactor > EBPR >...
GCCGATAAACGCGCGGAACGGATAGAAAGCGGCCCCGTCTGTTTTGAAACGCCGTCACATTACGAAATCACGCTCAACGAACGGAAGCTGATTGGCAGCGCCCAGTTGCGCCGTCGTGGTGCCGTTTTACAGCACGGTTCACTGCCGTTGTGGGGTGATATTGCCCGCATCTGCGAAGGCTTGATTTTTCCCGATGATACCGGGCGTGAGTCAGCCATTCACCACGTCCGCCAGCGGGCCATCACATTGGAAGAGTCACTTGGTTACGCGGTCACATGGGAGGACGCAGCAGTCGCGCTCGTCAATGGTTTCGCCCACACCTATGCGGTTGATTTCTCAGCGTATCACGCAGCCCTGACCGATGACGAATATAACCGCGCCGTACAGCTCATGACCGAAGTCTACGCCACCCCCGACTGGACTCACCGCCGATAACTTCTAAACCGCATCATTGTAAGGGCGCAATGCTTTGCGCCCTGTCACCGACCACAACAATGTCTTTCGTAGGGAAGGGTCTCAGACCATTCCGTTCTTCTGCAATGGAGATGACTTTTAAGCCCCTCCCTGTTACTACGGCTAACAGCGGAGGGAGCCTGCGACCGTGCTGATGTGGGGTTGGGGTGGGGTCGAATGAACTCTCCATCACATAATGCGTCCCACTTTCCCCCAAAAACTTGACAAAAACCGAACAAATGTTTACTATCTTGGGGTTGCGTATAGTCATTAAGGAATAATATCATGACCGACTTACGACAGATTCCCTTATTCCAAAACCAACCGGCTGCACCCGCTGACCTCAATATTCATACCGAACTGCGCTACTCCATCCCATTGTTCCAGCAGCACTTACTGAAGGAAGGTAAATCACAGCACACCGTCAATGCCTTCACTGCCGACCTCCAACTCCTCGCCGAAAATACGGGCGGCGAAACACCGATAGGGGAGTACACCACCAACAAGCTCAATGACTTCCTCGAGTGGCTCGAACACGGTCGGGGTGTGCCGTGCAGCCGCAAAACCTACGCTCGCCGCGTGACCACGCTCAAAGTCTACTTCAAGTGGCTGCTGAGTATCCACGCAATCGCCCACGACCCGGCGAAGGCGGTTCTCCAGCGCTCCGGCCCCGCGCCGCTTGCTTACGCCTTATCGCCGCATGAAATATCAGCCGCGTTGGTTGCCTCGCGCGGCATGAAAAAGGGCGATGAAGTCGATACCCGCCCCGAAATGCTGTTCAGCCTCATCCTCGACACCGGCATCAAAAAGGGTGAAGCCGTTGCTCTCAAACCCTCAGATATTGATCGTTCGAACCGTGAAAAGCCGGTGCTGATGGTCAAGCATAAGGTGAAGAACGTCTATAAGGAACGCCGGATCGACCTTGATCCCGATTGGGTGCGCCTGCTCGATGAGTACCTCAGCCAGTATGTCCCTAAAGAAACCATCTTTAACTGCACCGCCCGTAACCTTGAATACATCCTCTCGGACATCGGCGAAGCGGCAGGTGTTCCCGCTAAAATCTCATTTGAAATGCTGCGCTGGTCAAGCGCGGTGCGCGATATGAGGAATGGGCAGGAAGAGGATTACATCCGTGATAAGCTCGGCCTTAGCCCTATCAGTTGGGCAGAAACCGGTTCCAAAATCAAACGCTTGCTCGAACTTCAATCCAAGTCGTAATTCATATCAGGGCGCATGTCTATGCGCCCTGATTTTCCTCTAAACGCTTTGCGTTCTTTGTATCTTTGCGCCTTTGCGTTGAAGGCTCTATTCCTTACCCATAATGGATAATCGCCGCCCACTCGCCAACCTGATGCTGCAAATAACGGTCAAGCTGCCCCAGATTTTGCCGCAGCACACCACTGAGTACCTTGTTCATCACCACGCGCTCAAATAAGCGGCTCGCTTTGCCCCAATGGGGCATAAACCGGAAATCAACCGAGAATTTCACCAGTGTTTTCCCATGAATGGGTTGTAGTGTCAACGTCATGGTTGAAGGTAAATTGACCGACTCGGAAACGTGAACCTGTCGTGTCATCGGCTCAAACTCGGTAACATGCCACGGGGTCACCTGAATCGCCCACGGCAGTTTGTTGTAATCGGTATAAATGCTGCCTTTGCCAAATGCGCCCCGCGTCACAATCTCAGCATGTTGCAGTCCCGCAACCCACTTGGCGGTGTTATCAATATCGTTGAGCGTATTCCACACCGTTTCAATCGGCGCATTGATGATTTGACTGGCTTCAGCGTATCCCATGTTTCCCTCCACTGTTTATACCTAAAGCATAATCAATTTCCCGCTGCCTCTCGCCCGACATGCAGCGTAACTCCCCCTCCGTCAAACGACTGAGAGAACTCTTGTCGAGATAGCGATGTAATTATTGTAGGGACGCGAGACAGCGCGTCCGCGCCACCTACCATCAGCATAACTAGCTACCGGACACCAAACAAAGGTTCGAAGGATGGATAAGAGGGATGGGGTCAGAGAGGGCTAAGCAGCGCTCAATGAAGTCCCAGCCCCAGCGAAAGATGCTCAAGTCGTGGCGGTCATGGCGATCGACTAAATCAATCAGATGGCGGATTTCGACCTGACGACCGACAGCCAAAAGCCAGAGATACAGCAAGCAGACAATGAGGGTCAAGCGTCCAAGACGGAGGAAGGAGCGCAAATGGCTGCTTTCCAAATCGAAGCCATGACCTTTCAAGTCAGCAAACATTTGCTCGATCCACATACGGCGGCGATATAAACGGACAGCGGCTCGAACCGTCCTTTGGTTGGTTGCTAGAAACCAGGGTTGTTTTTCGCCTTTACGCCAATAGACGACCAAATGGGTGAGTTGGTCATGGGATTGGGTCAGCCAGGTCCAACCGAGCCAGCGACAACCGGGCGCGTCCAGGAGACTGTCGAGACGTTGCCATTGACCATTGCCCTGCCACCACAGCAAATGGTCACCGGGTTGACGGAGGGCATAATCCCAACCCCATGCCTGTAAGTGGGCAATCAGAAGGGATCGTCCGAATTCACTATCACCGACTAAGGAGGTTCGTACCCCGATGGGTAGCAACTTCCGAACATAGGTCAGGAGCGCGATTTGGACACCGGTGGAGGTGTGTCCGCGTGTCCCAATCGCCCACATCCAAGCGATGGGCAGACTGCGTCGTCGATAGGCCACGCTCACCATCACCAACCGAAAACCAAAGGCGATTTTGGTACTGTCGATAATCAGGTGAACGGCTCCACCGCTAGCGGCTGACAGTAAGGTGAAACGCGCAAACGGGTCATACCATGCACGCACTTGCACCAAGGGATTATCCAAAAAGCGTCGAAAGCGTTTGACACTGCTCAATTTCTTGGCGCGTGACGGCATTTTTCGGGCGATGTGATCCAGTTGGACACTGCGTGCCAGAAATAATCCGCGCATCATGAACAACAGATTGGCTAAGCGTGTGTCGCAGCTATCGGGTAAGGTTTGCATGATGAAGCTGTGAAGGCTACTATACAGTTGAGGAAGGCCGATGGATGTCATGGCTATTTCTCGCTTAGTTGTTTGTTGGTAACTTCAACCTTAGCGACTTTTGCCTCTCTTTCCAACCCCTTCCTCTTCGCTCTTTTGTTCAGTGTCCGGTAGCTAGTCAGCATAATCTTCTTGCTTGACAGTTTAGAACTTATGAGCTAAAATTGGAATCGGGTGAATACAAAATGGGTTGTGACCCGTCTACTGGGTTGCAACCCACCTTTGAAACTTAGAAATGGTTTATAGTCAACGTTAGGAAGCTAAAAGCAATGTCCTACTTCACCTTAACGCCCATCGAAAGCGTACTCCAAATGCAGCAGCGCTTTTGGGCGGCTTTGCAAAATCAATCGGCTGAAGAATTTGAGTCCGTCTTAGCCGAAAACTATCGCTGCGTCTCACCCCTCCATGCCGATCAAGGCCGCGCCGAATTTATCCACACACTCGTGTCCATTCCGGTCACGGTCGAATCCGTCACGTGTGATAACTTGCAAGTCGATGTGTGGGATAATGTTGCGGTACTTACAGGAATACAAATCTCGCGCCTGTCCCTGCCGAACGGCGCATCCGTCAAAGATAAGATCGCGATAACCAATATTTTCCATCGGATCGGCGAGGATTGGAAAATGGTTTTGTCCCATGCGGTTGCGCTGCCGGATGCCGAATGATACGCGGCGAAATTTGCACACCCGGCGGCTCGCTCCCTCATTCCCGCCGCAGCGGCACCCCTTTATGCACGGCGGCGGTATTCTCCCTCACATCCGCTGCACTTGTGTCATTTCAGCGCCGCGCTCCCTCACTTCCGCCGACATAAAATGTCAATTCAGCGGATGTAGCCGAGCGTCCCGCCAGCCAATTCGGCGGAATATCGTGCAAAATGTGCAAATTCTGCAACTATTATAACAGTCGAATATTCTTAACTGTTGATCCTCAATAGCTTTTGCCTTAGCTGGAGACTGGAAGCTGACGACTGGTGACTAAAGACGATCACCTAATACACCTTAAGCAGTAACCCCTTCAAATACGCCCCCTCAGGGAACGTCAAAGCCACCGGATGGTCACTCGCCGGCCCTAAATGCTTGAGGATTTGCGCCTGCCGTCCACTGTCCGCCAGCGCCCCGAACACGATCTTCTGGAACAGGTCTGCGCTAATCGCTCCAGAACAGGAGAACGTCATCAAATACCCGCCCGACTTCACCACCTTGAACGCATTCAGGTTAATGTCCTTGTATCCCCGCGCTGCATTATCCACCTGTCCCGCATTGTGCGCGAACTTGGGCGGGTCAAGTACCACAATATCAAACTGCTTCTTTTCGTTCACTTGGTCGTGCAGGTATTCAAACACGTCCGCCTGAATAACTTCATAGGCTTCGCCGTGTGCGCCCTCGTCAAAACCGTTCAGTTGAATACTCTGCTCCGCCAGTTCGAGCGCTTCATATGACGAATCGACATTCGTGGCTTTCACTCCGCCTTCTGCCAGCGCATGAATACTAAATCCGCCTGTATAGCTAAATAGGTTGAGTAAGTCACAGTGTCCGCTAAAATCTTGGGACAGGACATCCCCCAAAAGCTGTCGGTTTTCGCGCTGGTCAAGGTAAAAGCCAGTCTTATGCCCGTGATAGACATCGACCAGCATTTGCTTACCATATTCCTGAATTTCAAGAGGCTTGGGTGGGCTGTTACCCCATAGGACACCAACCGAGTCTTTTAAGCCTTCTTTGCCACGCACATCCACGTCACTGCGCTCAAAAACCCCGCTGGTCTTGGTAATCTCAGGGATCATCTCCGCGATCATTTGTTTGCGTTGGTCAATACCCAGCGTCAGCGCCTGTAGCACCACCCATTCCTCATACCGGTCAACCACGAGGCCGGGGATATAATCACTCTCGGCGTTCACCATGCGGTACGCCCCACCATCGTTATCCCCGCGCTCGTAGGCGATATGGTCAATCCCACGGCTGTCAATCGCCCGCTTGAGCATCTTGCGCCACCACGCCTCATCAATCGCTTCATCATGCCACGTTAGGATGCGTACCTGTATTTGGGATTTCGGGTTCCAATACCCCCGCGCGAGGAATCGCCCCTTCTTATCCGTCACCGTCACAATCTCGCCGGGGGTCGGGTCGCCCTTCACTTCATCAATCGCCCCGCTAAAGATCCACGGGTGTTGTTGGATAATCGGCTTCTCGCGTCCGGCTTTGATAACGATAGTAGGGGAGGTCATAGGTTGCTTTCTCGTGGGATAATTCAAAACGTGAGAAACCAGCCTAACACAACCATGTGGGAAAATGCAGGGCAAATGTGGGATTCGCCCTGCGGGATAAGCGTGGGATTATGCGGGATTTTGTGGGTTAGGTGTTGGATTGTGTGGGATTTCCACCAATCATTTCCAACAACTGCTCCTCGCTGATGATCGGTACACCCAGCGTCCGCGCCTTATCGGCCTTGCTCCCCGGTGTATCGCCCATCAGGACGTAGCTCGTTTTCTTGCTCACGCTGCCGGATATTTTCCCACCGTGGGATTCGATCAGTGCTTCCGCCTGTTCGCGGGATAATGTGGGTAATGTCCCGGTCAGCACGAAAGTTGACCCTGCCAGTGAGTCTCCTGCAACCACTTTCTCAGCATTTTGTGGGTTAATGCCCGCTGCTTTGAACTTATCCAACAACTGCTTATGGCGCGGTTCTTGGAACCATCCCGCGATGCCAATGGCTAAGATCGGGCCAATGCCTTCGATGTCATCAATCGCCTCGACCGAAGCATTTTCCAACGCCTCAAGCGAACCGAAACGGTCAGCCAATACACCCGCAACCACACCACCGACACCCTCTATCCCCAATGAACCGATGAGCTGCGCCAAAGGTCGTTGCTTGGCCGCCTCAATCGACTTCATCAGATTATCGATCTTCTTCTCGGCAAACCCCTCAATCCCATCGAAAGACTCACGTGCCAACGTGAAAATATCTGCCTCATCGTGAATGAGTTTCCGGTCGATGAGTATTTTGACCGTCTGTGGCCCCATACTCTCAATGTCCATCGCCCCGCGTGACACGAAAAACTCGATACTGCGGAAAATCCGTTCAGGGCAGTCAGGGTTCGGGCAGATGTAATCGACAAATCCTTCGGGCTTGATGATGCCTGTGTTACAACTGGGACAGTTCGTTGGAGGTGTAATCGGGGTTTCGCTGCCGTCCCTCGCTCCGATGACTGGCCCGATCACATAGGGGATAACCTCGCCTGACCGCTTCACAATCACCGTGTCGCCCATGCGAATATCCAACTTGGCAATCTGGTCGTAGTTGTGCAGGCTGGCATTCACCACCGTCACGCCACCGATAAATACCGGCTCAAGCTGCGCGGTTGGGGTAACGCGCCCCGTACGCCCGATGTTCGGCGTAATGCCAAGCAGTTTCGTCGTCATTTCCTCGGCTGGGAACTTATAGGCAATTGCGCCGCGTGGATCTTTTCCCGCATAACCCAACTCGGCCTGTATCTTCAAATCGTTAATTTTGAGGACAACGCCGTCGATCTCAAAATCCAACGTCGCCCTGCGGGATTCCCATGTGGGTAACTGCTGGATAATGTCGGATAATGTTGGATAGTATGCAGCTTGTGGAGCCGTTGAGAAACCAAAATCCCGCAAACTATTGAGAATATCCCACTGTGTATCCCACTTTATCCCACTGACCGCAACCACTGAATACAAATAGGCGATTAAGGGGCGAGCAGCCGTAATCCGCGAGTCCTTCTGCTTGAGCGTGCCGGACGCGGTATTACGGGCATTCACATACAGGGGCAGTTCCGCCTCCGCTTGCTTCTTATTAAGCGCCACGAAGTCCTTTTTATGGAACATCACCTCGCCGCGCACCACTAACCGTTCTGGCGCTTTTGGCCCGTTTGGATCAACCGGAATTTTGAGTGGTACATTGCGGATGGTGCGGACGTTTGCAGTTACGTCATCCCCTAATTCGCCATTGCCGCGTGTTGCCGCCTGCACCAGATACCCGTTCTCGTAGGTAATGACAATCGTCAATCCGTCGAGCTTGGGTTCGAGGGTATAGCCAAGCTGCGTTCCGGCGGGCAGCATACGCAGGTTGCGTTCTTCCCACGTCTGTAAATCAGCTTCACTAAAGGCATTCGCGAGGCTCAATATGGGCGCAGGATGCCGCACCTTAGGGAAGTCTTCACTTAGGTCACTTCCAGCCCGTTGGGTAGGGGAGTCGGGTGTAATGAGTTCAGGGTGTTCCGTTTCCAACGACTTCAGTTCATTGAACAACTTGTCATACTCGCCATCGGTGATGACCGGGCTGCCGAGGACGTTGTAACGGTAAATGTGGTAATTAAGTTGGTCGCGCAGTTCGCCTGCGCGTGTGCTGAAATCAGACGACATTCTATAAACCTCGAAAGCAATTAGGCGAAACGATTTAAGACACAGGTTAGGGCGTTATGACTTGATAAAGATCGGTCGTTCCGTCATTTTCGGCTGCCCATCCGGTAACACCGCTTCTGGGGTCGCTCAACTGCCACCAATTCAAGCCGTTGGATTGGCGCGGCCCATCCATGATGACATATTCCTCGCCGGGGTTGGCGACCTTGACCACACCGCTCTCCGTACCGTAGTTGTTCCGAATATTGATTCCCTGATTACCAACAATAACGACGCGGCTGCCAATCGCGATTTCGGGTGGTTGGGTTGGTGTCGCGGTGTAAACAATCGGTTCAAGGGTTGGCCCCGATAGCATCATGCTTCCGGCTTCTGACTGTACAAATTCCGGTGGCAAGGTTGCAGTCGCCAGCAGAGAGGGAATGGTGACTTCGGGCATGGTGGAAGGCACTGCCGATACAACCACAAACTCCGGTGGTGCGGTTGGTGCTGAACGCCCGCCTAACGCCACAATCGCCACCACGATACAGGCGACCGCCCCGACTACACCCACGAGCATCAGCAAAACCGACCATAACGGTAATCGGAGTGGTGAGTTCTGTCGCGACCGGGCAACGTTCCTTCTTGCCGGTGGTGGATAGACTGATGGCTGTTCACGTTTCGCCTTCTGCGGCTCGTTCATTACGGGTTGAACGTGCTGGCGTGGCGCGAGTGAGCCGGTATCACGTTTAGGCTTCTCCGGTGGGGTCGTGTCTGGGGTGGGGTTCAAGCGTACATCCTTCACAGGTTGCATATAACGGGTCTGTTCTTGAACGGTTTGTACCCGCGTCACCTCATCATCCGGTAACTCAGGCGGTAGAAAAGGCTGAGTTGGTTGATTATCCCCTGTATCCTTTTTCGGCTGCGGAGTTGGTTCATCAGGTATGCGCCGTCGTTCAGGCATGTTTATCGCCCTCGGTTTTGTGTCCAACTGATAAAACGGTCGACGGGCCACGTATTGATGACCGATTCGGCTGTTACCCAGCCGCGCCGCGCTGTCATCACGCCGTAAATCATCAAGTCCATATGATCGGGTGAGTGTGCGTCCGTATTAATTGACAGCGGAATACCCATTTCCACCGCCCGCCGCGCGAACTGCGCCTCAAGATCCAGTCGGCGCGGGTTTGCGTTGATTTCGAGCGCGGTTCCATTCGCCTTCGCTGCTTCGAAAATCGCGTCCATGTCTAGGTCGGCTGGTTCACGGTCAGGAATATACTGCGCCCGTGGATGCCCTATGAGATCGACATGCGGGTTATTAATCGCGTTCAACATGCGCTTGGTCACTTGGTCGCGCGGCTGCCTTAGGCTGACATGCAGCGAGGCAATCACGAAGTCCAACTTTTCTAGAACATCATCTGGGAAGTCGAGGCCACCATCGGCGTTCATGTCCATCTCGGTGCCATGAAACACACGGATGCTGCCGCCGAGTTCCGCGTCCACTTTCCGAACGTCTTCCTGCTGGGCGAGTAGCCGCTCAATCGACAACCCGTTCGCGATACCGAGGCTGTGGGAATGGTCAGTAATGACAATATATTTCCGTCCCCTCTGCCGTGCTTCCTCTGCCATCTCGCGGATGCTGCGTGTGCCATCGCTGGCGGTGGTGTGCATATGCAGGTCAGCCTGCATGTCGTCAATTGTAATCAGTTTGGGCAGCTTACCTGCTTGCGCCGCTTCGATCTCGCCGTTGTCCTCGCGCAGTTCAGGTGGTATCCACGGTAAGCCGACCGTCGTATAAACTTCTTCCTCGGTCGCGCACAGGATTTTCGGCGCATCCTCGATTATGTTGCCTTCTTTGTCCACTGGACTGAAGGCATGTTCATTGAGGCTGTACCCTTTTTTAAGCGCGATTTCGCGCATCCGAATGTTGTGGGCTTGGCTTCCAGTAAAGTAGTTAATCGCTGTACCCCACCGTGCTTTTTCCAACACGCGCAGATCAACTTGTAACCCATTCAGCAGTTCGACGCTGCTTTTGGTCGGCCCGTGACCGAGGATACGAGCGACTTGTTCCATCGCGACGAAAGCATCCATAATCGGCGCGGCGTTATCACTGGCGACCAGCAGGTCAACATCGCCAATGGTCGGTCGGGCGCGGCGGATGCTGCCCGCAATCGTCCCTTCGATTGCTCCCGGTATCGCGAGCAATCGGTCGAGGATGGCTTGGGCAGCGGGGAGTGCAACACCGAGCGGTGCGCGTCCCGTTTGCCGACCGAGCGACTCAATGCCTTCGATGATTTTGAGTTCGCTCTTTTCACCCATTCCCGCCAGCACCCGCAGCTTACCCTCACGGGCTGCCGTTTCGAGTTCGGGAATGGTCGTGATGTTGAGTTCTTTCCAGAACAGCTTGGCCTTCTTTGGGCCAACGCCGTTGACGTTCACAATATCGACCAAACCGGGCGGGATTTCTGCCGCTAGTTTCTCGTAAAATTGCAGCTTACCCGTTTCCAACATTTCGTTGATTTTCGCTGCCAGTGTATCGCCGATGTTGGGTAAATCCGTAAGCGTTCCCTCGGCTGAAATAGCGTGGAGGTCACGCGGGAGTTCGCGGATCGTCTCTCCCGCGCGGCGGTAGGAAAGAACGCGGTGAATAATCTCGCCCTTAATCTCGAGCAGTGTCGCGACCCGTTCAAAAGTATCAGCAATTTCGCGGTTGGTAAGGGACATAGGAGTCCTTAGTTTGTAGTCAGTAGCCGATAATGGGAGACAGGTAGCATCACACTAAACGGTGGAACTGGTTTTCAAGCGAAAAAAATCGTTACAAGCCAACTTTCGGCCTTTTCTCCCCTCGCCCTGAGGGAAAGGCTGATGGTGGAGTGAGCCTGCGAACGTACCATCCATCGTGGGGGTGAGGGCTTAAAATAATCATCCACCACTTAATATAATCCTACCGGGAGACAACTTCTGAATGGCAATAGAATTTTTGTCTCATGAGGATTATAGCGCAGAATGAAAACCTGAGCTATAGGGCTTGCACTTCAAAACAAGCCCTATAGTTGCTTCGTTAAATTTATGCTTCGCTTGACGTGTCGAAGAATTCATCGCCGTAAGAACCGAGTATGGTTGAAACGTAATCGGCATCCTGTGAGTAAATCAGGTGACCATCTGCAAGCCCTGTAACATCGACCTTAAGTTCAATGCCGCCGTCTACGAACGCGCCGTCACCTGTCATGATGAAGCCCTGCGAGAAGGCGCATTCGGTTAGGCTGATCTCCTGCGTGCCGTTATCATCGACTTCGCCAACGCTCACGGTGCCACCATAAGGGCAGCCAATATCAACCACCTCACTGCCGTCGCTGTAGTAATATTCGGGCGTGTAGAACAGCTCGACATAAACCGAGTCCAGCGCGTCCATTGGGGATTCAAAATCGCTGGCATCCGTTGGCGCAAGTTCGACGTACGGTTCGGATACATAGCCCTCGCACGTTGTTTCGCGGTCGCTCGGCATTTTTTCGTCGACCAAGAAGTCTGTCACCAGATCATCGGGGCAGGCATTGCCGCGCCCATAGATGACGTGGGGGCCGCCTCCCATCGTAATCAGGTAGCCGTCACCCAAGTTCTGAAAGACTCGTTCGCCATTTTGTACTGGTGTAGCCGGATCAGCGGTTGCACCCAGCACCAGCGTGGGAACATTTTTGAGTGTCAATGCTGGCGGTCGTTCCGTAGGCGGATTTCCCGGCCAGAACGCGCACGGTAAATCGCCATAGAAAATAGAGGCGAGATCAGGCAGTTCGTTGTCAATCGTGTCGCCAGCCCGAACGTAATATTCGGCTCGTGCTTCCGGTGTGTCGCCGGAGATGGCATAGTCGTTGCACTCAACAGCATAGTACAGGGCATCCGAGTAATCGTCGCTGCTGCCGGGAATAGCCTCTTCGGTTTCAGGGTCGATGCCGAGGTTCACATAAAACTCGCGCATGAGGGGAACAAGATCGCCATGCGAGGCGGCAGCCAGCGCCCGTAGCAGCATCATCCGGTCGCCTTCGCTGTAGCCGAGGCTGGCGACAACCGTTTGGAGTTCGCCAAGCCCGAACTGGCGTGGCGCTTGTGTACCATCAGGTAGCGGGAAGTCTACCGCAGCAGGGTTACTGACGAGTTCCGCAACCA
>Ga0102832_1002296_pt1 | contig 12018 bp, 8 predicted proteins | sample EBPBio282013_DNA_FD_88942 | JGI IMG/M metagenome (GOLD analysis project Ga0102832, IMG submission 88942) | Wastewater treatment Type I Accumulibacter community from EBPR Bioreactor in Madison, WI, USA - Reactor 2_5/28/2013_ DNA (Illumina Assembly) | ecosystem: Engineered > Bioreactor > EBPR >...
AAATTTCCATAATTAACTGAACCATTCTCTCGACTCTGAGTAATACCCTAACATTACTTCATTCCAAAAATCTTTTGCTACCTATCGGCTATAGTCAATCGATTAACTCACTTTTATTGATTTTTTACCCACTAATAAACAAAATATTTTATAAGGAAATTTTATTATTTTCACAATTTCTTATGGAAATTACTGAGTGATCATTATCCATGTTTAATGGGCAAATGAGTGGATTAATGACATTCTCTCATTCCAGTCGTTTCTTACACGATTTATTCCTTTGAAAATTGTGTCATTTAATTGCCAAATGTAAGGAATTTTGACCCATTCTCTTTGAGATTTTACAGTAAATTATCCTTTTTGTTTTATTTCCTCAATCTGATCGGGTGACAACCTTTCTCGAAAAGTATTTTCTGGTTCGATAAAGATTCTTTTTTAGTATGATATTTGGTTTTACTATCCCTTTGGTACTGATGGAAATTCTGACTCTGGAAAGTAGAATGAGAAATTTGGGTCATTTTCATATTTGTAAAATTCGTCCCTTAGAATTTATCTTTGCTCAATTAAGTTTAGACGTAAATTTTTTGACAGATATGTCCTATTGACTAATTATCCTTACGATTTGGGAATAGGATTTTCTTAAGGGGAAAGTTTTTTGAGAGGAGGCAAACGAATAAATTTCTCAACCGATGATAAATTTACTCTTTATTCAGAAGTTTTCATAGTAAGAAAGTTGTCTAAAATAATTTTATAGCTAGCGATGAATTCTTACGAATTTAGACTTGAAATACAATAATCAATTATATCGATAAAAGATTTATTTTGAAATAAGAAAATAAATTATAACGGTTGATTTCATCTCTACAGAAAAGTCTATAAAGTCTTTTCTCTTAAGAAATATTAAAATTTGATTCAACATCGAAGCACAAATTGACTTTTTGATTTCTTTTTATTTGTTGTCTTTGGTAAAATCTTTTCCATGTTTTATTTGTTTTCTTTCATAAAAATATTCAGACTTGTTTTTATTTTGTTAATTTCTGACATTTTAGAAGGAAAGTTATCATCCTAAACTAAATTTTACATCTTCTTTTGTCCAGTTAATTTTTTTATCGTACTTTTACTTTGATTGTGAGGGTTTCTCTTGACTGTTGGTTGTGTACGTTCTCCTAAAGACAATTTTGTCGTATTTGTATTCAATGATAACTTAGTAACATTATTTGTGGTGTTTAATGTGCTTTTCTTTATTACTGTTGATTTATTGTGAGACAATTTTGAGTGAGAGCTTGGTTTCGGTGCTTTTTCATACAGGTAAAACTCGTTCCTGCTTTGAGAAAATCCTTTTTTATATAAATTTTTGTTTTCAGATTGTTTCTTTTATGTTTCTTTTCCCAAAGTGTTTGATTTACTCTTCTATCTTTTTATATTTTTTCCTGTTTTTGTTGATTCAAGCATTGTTAAAAGGATTTTTTTATTGATAAAAAGATTTTGCCCTGCAAAAGTTTATGAGTTTGTTGAGGACTAAAAAGGGAATAAAAGACTGCAGATAAATGCACAAAATTGCCTCCATTGTAAAACATGTTCAATAAAAATGATTGATGAGTACATAGAGTGGAAAACTCCAGAAGGTAATGGAGGCCCTAAATAGTATTTATTTCATTTATTATCTTTAGTAACTTGATGTGATGAAAGGTACTTTATATTTCAAAATTGTTATTGATTATTTCATGTTGTTTTTAAATATTTTTATGTCAAAAATTAAGTATTTGTCATTTATTAATGCCTATTAGATATTTTTTTGAAAACATCTTCTAATTTTTCTTTTTTATGCATATTATAAATTTTATCGAATGAAAATTAGATTCAAAAAAATTATAAGTTTAAAATAAATCAGTTTAACTACTATTTTTGAAATTCATTTTCATACAAATTAATAAAAAGAGTAAAAATGGCATTGCAATCTCTTTTGCATGATCCAAACATCTCATCGTTCTTAGATCAGATACCTCAAAATTAACGCATAATAACTTTAAAAGAGTTGATTTATATAGGAATCAAAATTGTTACTAATGAGTTCAATAAGGAACCAACTCCTAATCAGACACTCAGAAACTTTGCCAATAAAGAAAATATTCTTAGTAATTCAAAAAAGCAAAAGCCATAAAAACCAAGCGCAAATAAAAATAAAACCTAAAATAAATTGAAATAAAAATAACCTCATAAAGCCAATCAAACTGTAAACAATCAAAAGAATGATAAAATTTAATCAACCCTTTTGCGTTAGATAAGTAAAATTCGTGTACAACTTTAAAATTTAACGAATAAAGTTTATGATCACTACTTTTAGTAAGAGAGTGAAGAAAATGAGCATGATAATTCTTTGTCTTTCAATAAAAAAAGAAATGATAATTAACAAGTATTATCTCATGGATTCCATCATGGTCAATAGGTCCCAACATTTTCTCCATAAAAGAATCTTAAAGCATCAAAATCCCGATCTCAGATCAATCCCTTTTTGAAACAAAAAAGTTGCCTTCGTTACTAAACTTAAGATAATATTAGAGTTGCTGGAAAACAATCAATCGAAAGAAGCAACTATCCACAACAATAATAATATTTTGAATCAAGAAACAGAGTTAAAAGCAATTTACAACATTTAGATGATACTCAAGTCCGTCAGGCTTTATACAAATAGGAGTCTTCTCAATCAGAATCAGAGCAGAAAGTAAGAGCAAAAAAATCGCAATCAGTCATTGAAAAACGTCATCAAATGAAGAAAAAAGATCAACAAAATTTCTTTTATCAGATAAATGTATAAAAACAAAGGTTAAATGAACTAAAAAAGTTCGAAGAATCAAAGAATAACGCCCCATAATCATCATATCGTTAATTTTCTGAAAATCTTCCATTAAGAGTTGACCATATTAAGAAAAAAGTAAAAAGTAAGATAAAACCAGACGTAGAAAGAGACAGACTGAGATATCAAAATAGAATTGATCAATAAAATTTTAAGAAGGGTTTCTAACAATATTAGTACAGTGCAAATGAGTAAGCTTAATAGTAAGAGGATTATGAAGAAGAGGTTGATGAAAATAGGGATGAATAAGTAAGCCAAGAGAATGATGATCATAGGCAAAACTAGGATTAATAATAAGATGATGAAGAGGATAATGAAAGATAAAACTAAAATAATGTCTCTCATAAAAAAAGTAATCGTCAGTACATAAATTCGCCACAATAAGAATTCGAACGGGAACGTGATATTTCTCAGCCTAATTTTGGATTTTATGACAGTCGTGGACGTTCCTAATCTTCAGGAGCTAAGGCTAGAAGTTCTTACAACAGCCAAAACATTAAAAACGACAGAGTTATTAATGCAGCGAATGACGAGTCAAGTTTCTCTTAATTTTCTGAATTTTCCATCAGTAGTAACAATTCCAGAAGATAAAATGGAAAAATATCGAGAAGAAGAAATGATTGAATAAAAATTTTATAAAGCAAAAAAATAAATACATGATATTTTGTAAGACAATTTAATTTTTCTTTAAAAAAAAATTTACTTGTAAACTTTAACATCTTAAGAAGCATAAGTAAATATCATTTTTGGAATCTATTTAAATCAAACTAGCTGAAAAGGAAGGAAATATTAAGAAGGTTGACTAAGTACTATGCCCGAGCGGTTAAGGGGGACGACTTAAGATCGCCTGCTGAATTGCGCGTGGGTTCGAATCCCACTGGTACTACTTTTTTTTTATTCGTTCTATTAATTCTTTTCTTAGTATTATTTTTAATAACTTAAAAATATCAAGATTTTTTAATTAATAAACGAAATAGATTTTAGAAATGTATTGTATAAATTTAGAACACATTTTCGAAAGGGTATAATAATAATTTTTTATTGTAACTTCTCTCGACTTTTCTTAATAAAGTAAAAACTAAAAAAATGTTCTAAGGCCAACGATTGCAATACATCATTCCTGGTTATACAGGTCATATTCCACACAAAGTATACGAAGACAATGTTCCACTTTCATAAAAATCTCCAACAGGCAAGATTCCAGGTAATTTACTTTCTAAAATTCATAGGCTATGCTGGATATGTTAAGGGTATAAAGCCAGAAAATCTTTATGGAAATACTTTTGGAAAAACAACACTCAATGTTGAGCAATAAGGATACATTAAAGGACAAGATATTGATCCAAAATATAAATACGTATCAACTCAACAATAAGTTAATATTCCACCATCACAAATGTTGCAAAGAACAGCAGCTGATATTGTCGGTGTTCCTAACAAAAAAGTTTACGTTCAACCAGTAAATAATTTATCTTATCATTTTAGCCATCAGACTTGAATACTAATGATTACAATCAATTTACTATTACTCAATCATAGTCATTCAAGCAACGTTTAGCTGAAGAAAAGGCTCAACAGCAAATGGGTTACTCAAAAACTGTTTTCCAAGATGGTAAAGAATATGTAAAACTTGAAAACCCTATTCCTGGTTATACAGGGTTTGCTCGTAGAGTTATGGCTAATAATATATTTGGAAAAACATTTGCTGAGTCAATGAAATAATCTTAAAATGATACAGCTAAATTATTGCATGAAAAACAAAGAAATTATCAGGCACAAATCTCTACTGAGCCTCCATTGAAATTTTGATTTTTAGTTATGAAATTTATACTTTTTTTTAATTCTTTTCTTTTTTATATTGATTACAAAAAGAACTATTAAAACTTGTGAAATAATTTTGTGAGATAAAAAGCATACGAATTTATAGGAATCATGGTACCTTTCACAGATAAAATAATTATCAAAAGATCAAAGCCCAATATCATCAAGCTCAAGTCCATTTTCTTTACTCCATTTTTTAATGACTTTAATGACAACTTAATTCTAAGATCAAAATAAAAAATTACGCTTGGTGATGATTAGATAGATTTCAAAATGGCAGCAGACTCAATTAAATGTTCAACTGACTCTTTTCCAGCGATGACCATTTGCAAAACTCCGATAACAGAACCTCTCAAGGCATCTTCATAGTCATTTTCTGAGTCGATCTTTTCTAAAGCTTCGAAGGCTTTCAATGAATAATAGAAGTGACCCATTTTGTAGCAATCATTACCAATGAGTTGCAAAATGTTGTATGAATCGGCAGAAGTTTCTGTTGACAAGTAAACATCCCATGCATTCTTAGCCTTTCCATTCATGATATAAGTTCTAATTAACCATTTGATGTAGCACTCTTATGTTTTGTACTTTTCATTTCTGATCATTAAGAAGCTGCCTTCTGCTTATTTATAGTCACCAGTAGCAGCACAAGCCAATGCATAGTTCCAGTGGAAGTCATCATCTGATTGGAAGTAACTTTTGATGGAGTTCAAATAAACAAGAACGTCATCAAATTGTTTCAATAAGAAGAAACAAGAAGCCATACATTGTCTGCCTGGAATTGTGTCACATTCTGTGGCACTGGCACCTACGATTTGGAACAATTGTTGAGCTGATTTCAAGTGTTCACGTGAATCTTTTTTCTGACCGTATTGTAATAAAGCTACAGCTTTAATGATGTATTATCTTGGGTTAGTTGGATTCAAATCTTTGACCAAATTAAAAGCTTCTTCGGTGCTTTCATTTTTCAAACAATAAATGACCATGTTGAGTCTTGTTTCAGGGAAAAGTTCAATCAATGGTGGTAAAATTTGCATAGCATTTTATCCACCTCTGAAAACAACTAAGTTGTGTCTTAACAAATCGCTTTATTTAAACAAATCACCGCCTTTGAATTTCTGTTGAACTGGTCTAAGAACTTCTTCTGCATTTTTGCCTGAATATACTTGATAATTGTTGCATGCTTTTAAGTTTGCAGTGAAAATACTTTCAGGATCAAAGGTTTCATAACCTGACAAAATTTCTAAACTAACATCATGATATTCCATTTTATAATAACAAAGTGCGATGTAAACATTGACAGCTTCATATTTTCTACTTTCTAAAAGAAGTTTTTTATAAATTTAAGTGGCTTCTTCATAATGTCCTCTAAGATAATGAATAGCAGCTAAAGTTAACTGATCTTATGGTCCTTAACCTAGTTTTTGATGGAATTGCATTAAAGATTTTTCGTCGTTCTTTTTATGCGCCAAATGGAAAAGTAATCTGGTTTGTAAAGGCGATTCATTCTTAGCTTTTGATGCTTATCTTTTGGCGTCATCATACAAACACAATGCATAGTAACAGCATGCTTTAAATACATGGTAATCATCATCGTCAGTCTTTCTCAAAAGTTCGTCATAAATATTAATGGCTTTACGATACTCACCCATATGATAGTAGCAATATGCCAGCCAGAGACTGTTTTCAACTTGAATATTGACATTACGCTCGCTTTATAATAATGCAACAGCTCCGATCCAATCTCTTAATTTAATGTAATCTTATAAGGTTGGCATTTTCTATTGCTGAACTTTATTGTGTTGAAAGTCGTCAGTTGAGATTTTGGTGACTTTAGCTTTTGAGATTGATGTTCCTGGACGGTTCATTTGTTTTATTTTATCAAGTATGAGTTTATTTAAATTTTTTATATAACTTGAGAATAGATTTGAAATTTGGATTTTATTTTTTAATATGCATATTAATTTATAAAATTTTTTTGTCACTTAATTATCTTAATTTATTTAATATCGATCTTAAAACTAACCAGTACATAACTATAAAAAAAAATAAATAATTTTCATAAAACTCTAAAACTTTTAAACACTTTTTTAGGATCTTTTATTGGCTCAAATTTATTATCTTACTTTGATAAATAAATTTTTCTTTAATTAGATATCCCTCTTGTATATGAAAGAGCTAGATTAGGTTTTAAAGCTGTTTTTCTAAATTCGTCCCACTTTTATTGATTTCTTCGGTAAATTTCTTCTTATTGTTTTCTGATATTTTTAATGTTTTCAGACTCTTTTTCAAGGATTTTAGCTTTCATGTTGTTTTCTTCAAATTCATGTTTTTTCCTTAAAGCTTCCACATTCAAACTCCATTCTTTGGAATCGACTCTCATTCTATTGGCATGTTTGATTGTCAAAATATCCTTTTAGCTAGTCAGTCTTTAATTATGCATTTCAAGCTTAATAATGTAGTCATGGAGATCTTTTAATTTAAATTTAATTTGAGTGTTTACACATTGGATTTATTGCAATTATTAAGTAAGCCTAAGTTTTTCTTGATGTTAATTGACAGTGACTGTAATATTAGCCAGTTATTAATGAACAGAGTTTTAAATAATCTATCTTTCCTTTTTGAGCCTGGAAAGCTATTAGATTTTTTATAATTTGAGTTTTTCAAGATTAGCTAGCTGATTTACTTTGATAAGTTGGGAGTGAATGGACTGCTGATATTGTTAAACAAGTTCAGTAAGGATAAGTCTTTTTTTATTTATCTTTTACGATTATGACTCACATTATGCTTATCTATACGAATGTTATAGTAAACGGGTAAACATTTATTTTGGAGAGATTGGTTTTTATTGACGATTGTCTTACATACTTTTTTTTACTGTTTATTTTGTAGTTTAAATTTAATTACCTATTTCAAATTTTGATTTTAAAAAGATAACCTTTATCGATTAATCAATAAGTTCTGAAAAAATATACACAACTAATCTTATATTTAACCAAGTGATAAAAATATTAACTCACTTAAAGATTTTTATATGTTACAAGGAATTCAGTCATTTTTGAGCAACCCCTCTTTATACAACTGGTTGTGGAAATACTTATTGACTCCATTTATTGTCGGAATCTTTTTCGGAATTGGGAACTTTGGGGCGTATTATTTATGCAACTCTAAGTACGTGAAAAAGGCAGAACAAAAGTTGTTAGATTTCATCAACTGATAAGTAAAATAAGAATAATATTTGTTAAGCGATTAAACTGTTATTTAGTAAGATTGATTTTATGTTGCTAAATTTATCAACTCTTTGTTTTTTTGCCTTTAAACTTTAAGTGAAATATTAGTTAGGAAATTTAATGTCAATAAAAAAAGAAGAGAATGAAAGAAAAACAGTTCTTCCCTTATTGTTTCCTTAATCAAAGAGACTTATCAAAACATTTAATTTGAGCTTATGTTTTAAAAAATCATTAAAATACTGTAAGAACCATATTTCAAACAATCAGTTAATTTTCCTAAACAAAATTTACCCAAACATCCATTTAGTTTGATAAACTTTCGTTTAATTTGTATAATAAAAATAACTTGTTATCAAATTTACTTACTTATCCTAATCAAAAAATCATGAGTTTACTAAGTTCGGCTATGGCTTTTCTTTCCATAATGATATTTTATCTCGCAGTTTTCTATTTTGTTGGTTCCAAAAGAAAGAGAAATTAGTAAAGAATTGAAGTCGATATGGAAAATAAAAATGATTTTGTGAACATAGAAAGATAATAATTCACCTTTGACACACATATGACAAACGTAATAAACGATGAAGAAGAACATTAACTTATCACTATTTTATAAGAAGAAGACCATTAATTTTTCTGATGCGAATCCCCATCATTTTTCTAAAAATTTTGATAATTTGTCTTTCTTTCTATCTTGCCATTTCATTTAAATTCAATTTATTTACATTAAATTTACTGACAAGAATATTTAAAACCTAAAATTAATTTTGGTCTCAAGATTCATTCTTTTCTAAACCCAAAAACCTTACTAATGGGAAGCTTTAAAAATTAAATCTGAATACATAAATTCAGCAAAATTAATTTAGTAAATACTATAAGATAAATCTTTTACATATATTTTCTTAATCAGCTTTTTATAGTTGCCTCTTCACATTCCTCCCAAAAGTTACTCCAAAGCTTTCTCCTCATCATATCCATGCTTACCCAATACTTTTTATACTTGTTCTCGAGTAAAACCCATTTCAGCCAATCTTGATATTTTACCTTCATTTATTTTTGGAGATGCGTATTTCTCGACCCATTATTTTGCATGCTGATTAAATTTCTTTCTGTCTTGTTTGTATTCAGATGCGACCACTGCATCTTGAGGATCATCAGGCTAAGGTGCGCAAAGTAAAGCTTGTAAAGAAAGAAGTCCGGTTCTTATTGTTAAGGCAGGTGACCATTAATCTTTCAAGATATCGAGACAGATCGCTCCAGTTTGGGATGAAATATTTGGATGCCAAATTTTGGTATCGAATTTCATTTTAGGGGGTTTATAAGGATACTCTGGTGGGAGAATGATATCGACTTGGAAGAGCCCTCCTTCGTATGGAGTCTCTTTTGGACCTTCGATGTATCCTTTCCAATGTCTAAAATCATTATTGAGGATGTTGACTTTGATGTTGGCTTTTTCAGACTGCGATAAGTTAAAAAATTACAGTTTTGGCGAAGTCTTAGAACTCCTTTTTGATTCGCATATCGTTTTTCTGCATGGATCAAATATACAATGAAAATATTATAAACACTTTCATAAAAAATCCATTTTAGTAGCAACAGTTTTTACTGATCGACTTTATATACCTTTTTAAACTACATATTAAAAATTAGACTGCGATCACTAATGTTTTTTAAATTCTTAATCTTAGCATTATCAGTATTTATGAAAATAAGGAAAAAATAGAAAAATTGACTCATCTCAGAATTATTGTCCTACAAAACTGATTTCAGTTCACTTCATTAAATTAATCTTTTTCTTTTTATGGTCACCAATTCCTAGGCGATCTATCAAAGTTTACTTCCCATTTTTAGATGTATTCTGCGTTACTTGGTTTGGATCTTTATTTGATACACCGTGTTTCTTAGGTATTTGAAACTATAATTTTGGTCTTTTTAAAGGATTGTCTTTTAAAATAATTTATCGAAAAGATTTTATTTCAATTTTAACTTCAGTCTTTTCATTTTTTTATGCTTTACCGATTTTTTTCATTCCAACTGCAGACGATGTTTTCATATGTTTTGGCTGAAATTTTGGTGTTTTATGTGATTATTTATTGAGTTTTGAGTGGGTTGGAGTAACATTTTCGATTGGTTCATGGTTAAAATAGAGTTATTTTTCAAGAATTTCAATTTTATTTTATCCTTGTAAACTGGTGGATTAATTGCTTTTTGGTACTTAAGGTATTTCGCCCATGTTAAGTTTGAAATTACTCAGTTTATAGTTGACTCCTTTTCCAAACGCGAATTAATTGTTGTTATTTTCAATAATATTAGGCTGTTAAAGATTTTAGATGTATAGAACTCGTTGAGCAATATGATTTTAACTTTTTTAGAGGAGAGACTGGATTGAAGCGTATTATCGATGGGGAAAGATCTTAGCTTCTGGTTAAAATTTCGGTTAGAAAAGAAGCTGCTAATTTTAGAGCACTCTTTAGAATTTAGGTTGGAAAGGACGGCACAGTCCAATAGTTTATGAATTGGTTCGACGATGGCCTTTTTTCATTGTTATGTTAGATAATGAATTTATATAAACTACCCACCATTTTAATTGACCTTTATTCAAATTTATTTCTTCTATAAAAGTACATATCGTTCATTTAATAAAATTTTATTGAAAAAGTACGAAAAATGAAGAACAAAAATAAATAGATCAGTTATTAGTTGGACCAGGACCAAAAGAGAAACCTTTTGTCATACCAAATGTGGGACTGGGAGGATCCTGTTAGTTTTATTATTTTTATTATTTCATTTAATTTTATCTGGCTTGTTTAAACATTTGCTTTCTGTATGAATTTCTAACAAGCGAAGATTTTTATGGGTTGAAAACGAAATTACCTGCAAGTGGTATTTGTTTCATTTTATTGATATTTTTATCAATATTGTTGATGTTAAAGGATTTACTGATTCTCACAGGAGTGAGAAGAAAGTCATCAAGTTGAGTCTGATTTTAAGTCAACAGATCTTGAATTTCTTGGAGGAAAACCTCATTGTAGTAATCAAGTATCTTCATTTAATTTCCTTGGTGATCTTTCAGGCCCAGCTGATTGGAGTTAAAAGCGAATTGAATGTTACTGTTGTATGATTAGAACAGATTTTATAAAGATTGTTGTTAATGTTTTTCATTGATTGAAAGGCAACTCATGATGCAACAAAGGATAATTTGGTCAATGTTATTCTTTTTGAGTAAGTAAGATTTTTGGTCAAGGATAATTTTCATAATGTTCATTGTTTTTGAGATTATCTTTGACTCAATTCTTGCCTGATTACATATTTCTTGGATTCTTTTTTTTGTGAATGAATGGATCTTTTATTTTAGTTTACTTAATTTAGGATCATTTTGAGAACTAAATAACAGTTTGAATCCACTTTAATTTTACCAAATATCAGATACCATGAAGCGCTTTTTTGAATTTTCGATGTATTTTTTCAAATCGATTGGCATATTATTAACTAAAAAAGATTAAAACAATTCGAAAGATTCCACAGCCACACTTATCGAAATTCCGAATACTTCATAATGATGCTTAAATTCATAACTTATGGAGTTGTTTATGTAATTAAATATTTAGAAAGACAATGCACCGATTCCTATTAAAATTTCTCTTATTTTTGACCCTTAATTTTTATTTTTACTTAAAAATTATTGGCTGCCGTTAGTTATTTCTAAAAAGTTTTCTATAAAGAATGAAAAGATGTTTTCATATCTTTGTTAGTAATCCTGGCATTTTGGTGTGAAATGTTTTATTAACTTTTAAATCTTTTACTTGATAAAAATACTTATCCTTGAAGATTACTCCATCTCTTCCATATTATGGTCGAGCTGATCAAAAATTTTCATGATTTAATTTTTTTTTGAGTTCGTTACTGAAGAAATTCTCGCATTCATCCATTTTTCATTATTAATCTTTTTGCTTATAGGGGTGGATTAAGCTTTGTCTTAAAATAATAAGCTCTGTGAAAATGTTGGCAATGAAATTATCCCTTTCCATGTTGGAGTTCTTGGTGAAACAGTTATTAAAGGAACAGACTGATTTTGATTTTCGGGAGTTTAAACAAAATCTTTATCTCCAATTAAATTTG
>Ga0102832_1002299_pt1 | contig 12015 bp, 12 predicted proteins | sample EBPBio282013_DNA_FD_88942 | JGI IMG/M metagenome (GOLD analysis project Ga0102832, IMG submission 88942) | Wastewater treatment Type I Accumulibacter community from EBPR Bioreactor in Madison, WI, USA - Reactor 2_5/28/2013_ DNA (Illumina Assembly) | ecosystem: Engineered > Bioreactor > EBPR >...
CGGCCGCGTCCTGCGCCTCCACCATCACGACGGCAGCGGCACGTTCCTCCGCTGCCAGCCGCTCAAGCGGTTCGCGTAACGCCAGCAGTTCGGCATCGGGATGCAATGTGCTGGCTGAAGCCGGCACTGCCATCACTGCGGCCATAGCCAGTCCTTTGACCGCGGCGCGGCGGTCGGGCATTTTGGAGGTAGTCATCTGTCGGCTCTCCGGCTCGATGTGGTGATGATGGCCCGGCCGGCGCTGCAACGCTTGCCGGGCCGCTATATCAGCGGGTCATCCCGCCGATTTCGGGAAGGGCAACACCTTCGCGCCGTCCCTCAATTCATCAAGATGGTCGGCCCATGCCTGAGCCATCCTAACGCGCTCGTCCCAGTAGGCGCCGCGGACGTAGGCGCGCCGAACTTCATTCTCATCCTGATGAGCGAGCGCGCGTTCGATAGCGTCGGGCGACCATTTGCCACTCTCATTCAGCAGGGTCGCCGCCATGGCGCGGAACCCGTGCGCTGTCATCTGATCGGGGTCATAGCCGAGCCGGCGCAGCGCGCCGTTCATCGTGTTTTCGCTGATTGGCCGCGTGACGACACGCACACCGGGGAAGACGAGGCCGCCAACGCCATGCCCGGTTATGGGGTGGAGAGCCTTCAGGATCTCGACCGCCTGGCGGGCAAGGGGAATGCGGTGCTCGCGGCGCATCTTCGTGCGCGCGGCCGGGATGGTCCATACAGCCGCCTCGATGTCGAACTCTTTCCATTCGGCGAGGCGCAATTCACCCGGCCGGGGGAACAGCAACGCCATGAGCTGCAAAGCTGCTCGCGTCGTGGCCTGCCCATCAAAGCCTTCTATGGCGCGCATCAGGCCGCCGACCTGCTTGGCGTCGGTGATCGCGGCACGGCTCTTTGCCTTTGGGATGGTCAGCGCGCCGCGCAGCGCGACTGTGGGGTCATTCTCGGCGCGCGCAGTGGCGATGGCCAGCCGAAAGACCTCTCCGATGATGGACCGCAACCGTAGCGCCGTGTCGAACTTCTGGCGGCGCTCCACGGCCTGTAGAACGCCAAGCACCTCCGCCGACGAAATCTGCGAGATCGGACGATTGCCGAGGTCCGGCCGGGCGAAGCTCAACAGCCACTCGTTTTTCGAGATCGTGATCTCCGCCTTGCCCTCGCGCCGCTTCTTGGCGATCAGGTCGTCCGCGACAAGCGAGAACGTATTGCCGGCCGCTTCCCTATTGGCCAGCTTCGCGACCTTCTTCAGAACGCTCGGGTCCTCGCCCCTGGCAAGCTGGTCCTTCGCAGCGGCCCGCCGCTCCCGCGCGTCCTGAAGGCTGATCTCAGGATACCGGCCGATCGCGAGCTTCTTCTGCTTGCCGTTGAAGCGATAAGCCAGCCGCCAGAGCTTCGACCCCTCTGCTGTCACGTGGAGCTGAAGGCCACCACCATCAGAGAGTTTGACCAGGCGACCGGCCGCTTTCGCATTCCGGATCTGCACATCGGTCAGCGCCATGATGGCCTCGCGTTGGCTCGCAAATCAGAGCCTGTTGGCTTGATGCGCGTGAGAAGGCCAACGAATGTCTCGGATGTCAATGGAGGGAGGCGGACCACGTTGGCGGCGAAAATGCCAAAAAGCCTGCGCTTCCTTTTGATCGGAGGGCCATCCCGGAGACTGGTGGATGGGTTAGTGGTGCCCCTAGCCGGGATCGAACCAGCACTCCTTGCGGAACTCGATTTTGAGTCGAGCGCGTCTACCAATTCCGCCATAGGGGCAACGGGCGCGGACTATAGCCATGGCCCCCGGGCGGTCAACACACCAGGCTCCATCCGCTGGCCTCACGCCTTCGGGAGTTGACTCCGCGCCTTGCCGGGCGTTTCTCGGGGCCATGAGCGACAAGCCCGTCTTCACCACCGCCGTTGCGGTCGATGCGCCGTCGGCCGCCATCGAAACGCCGAGGAAAGTGCTTCCGGAGGCCGCCAAGCGCGCGCTGGCCGAGGCTGCCGAGCGGCGTGCGGCGCTCGACGCCAAGGCGAGGGAATTGGCCGCCAGTGCCGAATTGCATGGGCGCGGCGGCGCCGATCCGGTCCGCTACGACGACTGGGAGGTCGGGGGCATCGCCGTCGATTTCTGACGCCGGCTGCCCGTCGCCTCACGCCTTGTTCTTGCGCTCGCGCAGTTCGGCGAAGACTTCAGCGGCCGGTCTGCCGGCCATGCCGAGCGTCGCGGCGATGGCCGCATCGTCGGCGCGCAGGAAGGGGTTGGTCGCCTTCTCCCGGCCGATCGTGGTGGGCAGGGTCGGCAGGCCCGCCTCGCGCAGTTTCGCGACTTCTTCGGCCCGGGCCTTCAGCGCGGCATTGTCCGGATCGGCCGTCACGGCGAATTTCGCGTTGGACGCGGTGTATTCATGGCCGCAGAACACCCTGGTGTCGTCGGGCAGGGCGCGCAGCACCTTGAGCGCCTCCCACATCCCTCCCGGCGTGCCCTCGAACAGCCGCCCGCAGCCGAGCGAGAACAGCGTGTCGCCGGAGGCGAGGATCCGATCGGTGGGAAAATGATAGTTGATGTGCCCGACCGTGTGACCGGGCGTGTCGATGATGTCGGCGGCCAGCGAGCCGAACGTCGCCTTGCCGCCGGGAGCGACCTTCTCGTCGACCAGCGGGATGCGATGCGCGTCGGCGCCGTTGGCGACCACGCGGGCGCCGGTCGCCTGCTTCACCTCGGCGATACCCTGCACATGGTCGGCGTGATGATGGGTGACGAGGATGTGGCTGATCGTCCAGCCCTTTTCCTTCGCCGCGGCCAGCACGGGCGCCGCCTCGGGCACGTCTACCGCGGCCGTCTTGCCGGTGACGGGATCGTGGATCAGCAGGCCGAAATTGTCGCTGAGGCACATGAACTGGTGGGTCTGGGCGGTCATGGCGTTCTCCGGGCATTCACAGGTGCGCGTTTATCACATTGCCTGCCGCCCCCGGGCAATCCATTGTCCAATGACCGCCCGATACCGCTGAAGCAGCCCGGTCTTGTCCGACGTCATCGACCTTCGCGCCTTCTACACCTCGCAACTCGGCACCGTCGCGCGCCGGATGGTGAGCCGCGCCATCCGCACGCACTGGCCTTCGGCAAGGGGCATGACGACGGTGGGGCTCGGCTATTGCACGCCCTATCTCGGCCTGTTTCGCGACGAGCCCGACCGTTCGCTCGCCTTCATGCCGGCGCAGCAGGGCGTGATCCACTGGCCGACCGCCCGCCCGTGCCGCTCCGTGCTGGTCGAGGACCACATGCTGCCGCTGCCCGACGCGGCGGTTGACCGGCTGCTCATCGTCCACGCGCTGGAAGTGTCCGACGACGTGCAGGCGCTGCTCAGCGAAGCCTGGCGGGTGCTGGCGGCTGGCGGCCGCGTGCTGGCCGTGGTGCCGAACCGCCGGGGCCTGTGGGCCCAGCGGGACAACACGCCGTTCGGGCAGGGCCGGCCCTATTCGGCGCGCCAGCTCACCGAGCTGATGCGGCAGTCCTCGTTCACCCCGGTCGCCTGGAGCCAGGCGCTGTGGGTGCCGCCGCTGAAGAAATCGCTGATCCTCGGCTCGGCGATCGCCTGGGAGCGGATGGGCTCCGCCCTGTCGCTGCCCTTTGCCGGGGTGCATCTGGTCGAGGCGACCAAGCAGGTCTACCGGCCGGCTGCGGTCAGGCGCGAGGACAGCGTCCGCATCTTCAGGCCGGTGCTTCAGCCGACCCCCGCCGCGCGCGAGCAGGCGGCGATGCGGCATACCGGGATGTCGCCATGACCGGCGGCGCGGAAGTCACGGCGAAGCCTCGCCGGGTTGGCCGGCGGCTCGCGCGCATCGCCGCGGTGCCGCTGGTTCTTGCTCTTGTCGTCTATGCGGGCTTTCAGGTCAGCCCCTGGCCGGGAGCGTTGCTGGTCCGCGCGGTGTTCGGCATCGGCGATGCGCGCACTGTCGCGGCGTTGCAGAAGCACATTCCCACCGGCATCGCCGCCCATATCGATGTCGCCTACGACCCGCGCGATCCCGACGGTCGGCTCGACATCTATCATCCGCAGGAAGGCACCGCGCCGCTGACCACCATCGTCTGGATCCATGGCGGCGGCTGGGTGTCCGGCGACAAGGCGCAGATCGGCCCCTATGCGCGCATTCTGGCAGCGCGCGGCTTCACGGTCGTCTCGGTGCAATATTCCATCGCCCCGGAGGCGCGCTATCCGACGCCGGTGCGCCAGGCGATGGGGGCGCTGGCCCATCTCAGCGCGCGGGCGGCCGCCTATCGCATCGATCCCGGCCGCATCGTGCTGGCTGGCGATTCCGCCGGCGCGCAGATCGCGGCGCAGACCGCCGCCGTCATCAGCTCGCCTGACTATGCGCGGGCGGTAGACATCACGCCGGGCATCGAGCGTCGGCAGATCATCGGCACACTGTTGTTCTGCGGCGGTTACGACATCGAGGCCGCGCGCGGCGGCGGGCTCGGCGGCTGGTTCGTCCACACCGTCCTCTGGGCCTATAGCGGCCGGAAGGACTTCCTGTCCGACCCGGTCTTCCGGCGCATGGACGTGACGGACCATCTGACCGCGGCCTTTCCGCCGGCGTTCGTCTCGGCCGGCAACGGCGATCCGCTGGCGCCCCAGTCGGTCGCGCTGGCAAGGCGGCTGGAGGGACTGGGGGCGAGGGTGGAGCGGTTGTTCTTCCCGGCGGACCACAAGCCGGCCCTGCCGCACGAATATCAGTTCAACCTGGACAATGCGGACGGGCAGATGGCGCTGGAGCGGACCGTCGCCTTCCTGAAGGGGCTCTGAGCCTTCAGCGTCCCGGCAGCTTGGACTTCAGCACGAAGAGCAGTTCGGCGATCTCCTCGTCGGAGAGCAGCGAGACGCGGCGCGCCAGCAGGTTGGCGAGTTCGGTCGCCTGCGGCGACAGACCGGACGTGTCGATGACGATGCGCGGATGGGAGATTTCGGCGAGTTTGGCCAGTTCCTCGGCATCGTCCCAGATGATGCCGAAATAGGCGATGATGCGCTGGACCAGATACCAGCTCGGACGTCCGCGCTTGCCGTGTTCCAGCGCCGAGAGATAGGCGGCGGAAACGCCGATGGCCTCGGCCATGGCGGTGAGGGTGGCGCCCTTCTCCTCGCGCAAGCCGCGCACGCGGGCGCCGAAGGGCGTCATCTGCGCCTGGCCTCGACGATGGCGAGGGCGGCGGCAAATGCCTCCTCGATGCCGAGACGCGTCGTGTCGAGGGTGATTGCGTCGGCGGCAACCGCCAGCGGCGCATCCGCGCGGGCGGAATCGCGGGCGTCGCGCTTCTCGATATCCGCGAGCACGGTGCGGTAGTCGGCGTCGCTGTCGGTGAGTTCGCCGCGCGCCACCAGCTCGCGGAAGCGGCGGCGGGCGCGCTCGGCCGGGGTCGCCGTGACGAACAGCTTGGCCTCGGCTTCGGGGGCGATCACCGTGCCGATGTCACGCCCGTCCAACACCGCGCCGCCCGGCTGGCTCGCGAAGCGGCGCTGCAGATCGAGGAGGGCCTTGCGCACGGGGCCGTGCGCGGCGACGACGGAAGCCGCCTCGCCCGTCTCGCGGGTGCGCAGCCTTTCCGGGTCGAGGTCGGCGAGGTCGAGATGCTCCGCGATAGTCGCGGCGATCTCGACATTGTCCAGCGGAAAGCCGCGGTCGAGCATGATCCGCCCGACGCCGCGATAGATCAGGCCGGTGTCGAGATGCGGCAGGCCGTAATGCGCGGCGATGCGCTTCGCCAGCGTGCCCTTGCCCGAGGCGGCCGGACCGTCGATGGCGACGATCACGAGAAATCCGCCCCGAGGCCGCGCATCAGGCCGGTGAAGTCCGGGAACGAGGTCGCGATGAACGCGGTATCGTCCACGGTCATCGGCTGCGTCGTGCCGAGGCCCATGACCAGGAAGCTCATGGCGATGCGGTGGTCCATGTGGGTTTCCACCGTGCCGCCGCCCGGCACCTTGCCATTGCCGGCGACGATGAGGTCGTCGCCCTCGATGGTGTGATCGACGCCGGCCGCCGCGAGGCCGGCCGCCACGGCGGCGAGCCGGTCGGATTCCTTCACCCGCAGCTCGTGCAGGCCGCGCATGCGCGTCGGCCCCTCGGCGAAGGCCGCCGCGACAGCGAGCACCGGATATTCGTCGATCATCGAGGGGGCGCGATGCGCCGGCACGTCGACGCCGGTCAGCTTCGAGCCGCGCACGCGCAGGTCGGCGACGTCCTCGCCGGATTCGACGCGCGCATTGAGGATCTCGATTTCGGCGCCCATCTCGACCAGCGTGGTGAACAGCCCGGTGCGCAGCGGGTTCATCATCACGCCGGTAATGGTGACGTCCGAGCCCGGCACGATGGCGGCGGCGACCATCGGGAAGGCGGCGGAGGAAGGGTCGGCGGGAACGATGACGGGGGCCGGCTTCAGTTCCGGCTGTCCCACGAGGTCGATGCGCCGGCCATGCTCGCCATGCGGCGTTACCGTCACCTCGGCGCCGAAATGGGTCAGCATCCGCTCCGTGTGGTCGCGCGTCGCTTCCTTCTCGATGACGGTGGTGACGCCCGGCGCGTTGAGACCGGCGAGCAGAACGGCCGATTTCACCTGCGCGGAGGCCACCGGCGATTCATAGACGACCGGCACCGCGTCCTTTGGTCCCTGCGTGGTGATCGGCAGCCGGCCGCCCTCGGCCTGCGAGACGACGGTGAGGCCGAACAGCTCCAGCGGGTCGAGCGCGCGGCGCATCGGGCGCTTCCTGAGCGAGGCGTCGCCGTCGAAGGTCGCGCGGATCGGGTGGGCGCCGACGACGCCCATCATCAGCCGGCAGCCGGTGCCGGAATTGCCGAAGTCGAGCGACTCGGCCGGCTCGACCAGCCCGCCGACGCCGACACCATGGACCGTCCAGGCGCCGGGGCCGGTCTGCTCGACCCTTGCGCCGAGCGCCCGGCAGACCTTCGCGGTGTTGATCACGTCCTCGCCCTCGAGCAGGCCGGTGATGGTGGTCTCACCCACCGTGAGCAGCCCGAACATCAGCGCGCGATGCGAGATGGACTTGTCGCCGGGCACCTGCACGGTGCCGGTGAGGGCCGCTCCGCGCCGGGCGGTCAACGGAGTCCTGGTTGCCGATGTGCTCACTGCGCCTCACCCATTCTCGACAAAACTCTCAAGCTGCGCTCTATCCCGCGCCGCAAGCCTCTTGACAAGCGGGGGCTGTGCGTCCAACTCACCGCCTTCCAGACACAGTCCGACTACTCTTCAAGGAGTCCGCACGTGGCGAGACCCGAACTCGGCGTGAAGCGTATCTGCCCCACGACCGGCAAGAAATTCTACGACCTGAACCGCGACCCCATCGTCTCGCCCTATACGGGCGAGGTGCTGCAGCGTGCGATGTTCGAGCCGGCACGTCGCGGTTCGTCCGCTGCGGCCGCGGCTGCGGCCAAGGCCGCTCCGAAGCCGGCCGACGAGGAAACCGAAATCGAGGCCGAAGACGCCGAGCTCGTCAGCCTCGAAGAGGCCGATCAGGAAGAATCGGCGCCGGCCAAGGGCGCACCGGTTGATGACGACGTCGACGTCGAGGTGGAAGACACCGGCGACGATGACGACGACACCTTCCTCGAGGAAGACGAGGACGAGGACGGCGGCGACGTCTCGGACCTGATCGGCGACGCCGGCGACGACGACGACGAGCAGTGAGGCCCGATGCCGGAGCGGGCCTTCCGTTCCGGCCGCCTCTTGCGGAATGGCGCGCCAGGGCGTATGTGAAGCGCGACTTCAGTCACATGCACCCTCATCGATGGCTATCGTGAGAGTGGGTTCCTTCGGGGGCCCGCTCTTTTTGCATCGGCCGCCGCGAGGGCTCAATCTTCGGAGCGCCGATTGACCGCGGAAGAACCGCGCCTGACCCAGGATACGCGTCTCATCGTCGAGACCGGTGCGGCCGCGCGCGTCGCTGCCATCGTCGAGCCCGTGCTCGAGGGCCTCGGCTTCAGGCTGGTGCGCGTGCGCCTGTCGGGCTCGCAGACCGGCGGCTCGACGCTGCAGATCATGGCCGAGCGGCCGGACGGCACTTTCACTATCGACGATTGCGAGGCGACCAGCCGCGCGCTGTCGCCGGTGCTCGACGTCGAGGACCCGATCGCCGCCGCCTACAATCTTGAGATTTCCTCGCCGGGCATCGACCGGCCGCTGGTTCGCCCCAGCGATTTCGACCGCTGGGCCGGCTACGAGACGAAGGTCGAGATGGCCGTGGCGCAGAACGGCCGCAAGCGTTTCCGCGGCTTTGTGCTGGGGTCGGAAGGCACCAAGGCCAAGCTGAAGCGCACCGACGCCAAGGCCGACGAGCCGGCCGAGGTGCTGCTGCCCATCGAAGAGATCGGCGAGGCGCATCTCGTGCTGACCGACGATCTCATCCGCGAGGCGCTGCGCCGGGCGAAGGCCGCCGGTCGCGCCATGGACGACGAGGACGAGGAATTCGACGAGGACGGCGAGGATGCCGCCGAGGACGAGCCCGAGACCGACGATGTCGTGCTCGTCCGGCCGGCGACGCCGCGCCCCGTCCGTGCCGATGCCGCGCCGAAGAAGATGAAGACCCATCCGCACCCGGGCCGGAACGCCGGCGGGGGGCAAGGCCCGAAGCCGAAAGGCCCCGGCCGTTTCGCCAAACCAAAACCGACCCGCTGAAGGGGAGATAGTCATGGCCGTCTCGGCTAACCGCCTGGAACTGCTGCAGATCGCGGATGCGGTCGCGCGCGAGAAGCAGATCGACCGCCAGATCGTGCTCGAGGCGATGGAAGACGCCATCCAGAAGGCCGCGCGCTCGCGCTACGGCCAGGAGACCGAGGTGCGCGCCGAGATCAACCCGAAATCGGGCGAGATCCGACTGTCGCGCCTGCTGCAGGTGGTCGACGAGATCGAGAACGTCGCGACTCAGATCGCGACCGAGGAAGCTCGCCGCAAGAACCCGGCCGCCCAGCCCGGCGACTGGATCGCCGAGACGCTGCCGCCCTTCGATTTCGGCCGCATCGCCGCCCAGTCGGCCAAGCAGGTGATCGTGCAGAAGGTGCGCGAGGCCGAGCGCGACCGCCAGTATGACGAATACAAGGACCGCATCGGCGAGATCGTCAACGGCACCGTCAAGCGTGTCGAATACGGCAACGTCATCGTCGACCTCGGCCGTGGCGAGGCCATCATCCGCCGCGACGAGCTGATCCCCCGCGAGAACTACAAGTACGGCGACCGTGTCCGCGCCTATGTCTACGACGTGCGCCGCGAACAGCGCGGCCCGCAGATCTTCCTGTCGCGTACCCATCCGCAGTTCATGGCGAAGCTGTTCACCATGGAAGTGCCTGAGATCTACGACGGCATCATCGAGATCAAGTCGGTTGCCCGCGACCCCGGTTCGCGTGCCAAGATCGCCGTCATCTCGCGTGACAGCTCGATCGACCCGGTCGGTGCCTGCGTCGGTATGCGCGGTTCGCGCGTCCAGGCCGTCGTCGGCGAGCTCCAGGGCGAAAAGATCGACATCATTCCGTGGTCGCCTTCGGCAGCCTCGTTCATCGTCAATGCCCTGCAGCCGGCTGAAGTTGCCAAGGTCGTTCTCGACGAGGACGCGGAGCGCATCGAAGTCGTGGTTCCCGACGACCAACTGTCGCTGGCCATCGGCCGCCGCGGCCAGAACGTGCGTCTGGCCTCGCAGCTGACCGGCTGGGACATCGACATCCTCACCGAGCAGGAAGAGTCGGAACGCCGCCAGAAGGAATTCGTCGAGCGTTCGACCCTGTTCATGGAATCGCTCGACGTCGATGAGATGGTCGGCCAGGTGCTGGCGTCCGAGGGCTTCACCTCGGTTGAGGAAGTGGCCTACGTCGATGCCGACGAGATCGCATCGATCGACGGCTTCGACGAAGACACGGCTTCGGAAATCCAGACCCGCGCCCGTGAATACCTCGAAAAGATCGAGGCAGAGCACGACGACAAGCGCAAGACGCTGGGCGTCCAGGACGAGCTGCGCGAGATCCCCGGTATCACCACCGCGATGCTGGTGGCGCTCGGCGAGGATGGCGTGAAGACGGTCGAGGACTTCGCCGGCTACGCCGCCGACGATCTCGTCGGCTGGAAGGAGCGCAAGGACGGAGAGACCAAGTTCTATCCGGGCGTTCTGGCCGATTACGGCGTGTCGCGCGCTGATGCAGAGCAGATGGTCGTTGCCGCCCGCCGCAAGGCAGGCTGGATCACCGAAGACGAAGCGGCTGAAGAAGCCGCCGACGTCGCCGGTGAGTGACGTGGGCGGGGCCGGAGATAGCTTTGGACGACATGAACGATCGCACCTGCATCGTCACGCGCCAGGCCGGCGAAACGGATGATCTGATCCGTTTCGTCGTCGGCCCCGATTCGACTGTTTTTCCCGACATCAAGAGAAAGTTGCCCGGCCGTGGTTGCTGGGTGACGGCCGACCGCCTACATGTCGACAAGGCTGCGGCCAAGGGCATGTTCGCCCGCGCCTTCAAGATGCCTGTCATCGTGCCGCCCGATATGGGTGCCATGGTGGATGCGCTGCTTGCAAAATCGGCGCTCGGCTCTCTCGGGCTTGCCCGCAAGGCCGGTTTGGTGGCGCTCGGCGCCGCCAAGGTCGATGCGAACGTACGTGACGGAAAAGCACTTCTGGTGCTTCACGCTTATGAGGGCGCCGAGGATGGCGTCCGCAAGATCACCCAGGCCCGTAGGGCGACAGTCTATCTGGGCGGGCCTGCCACGCCCGCCTACAAACTTTTTTCCGAAGCGGAATTGGGTTTGGCATTGGGGGCAACAAATGTGATACATGCTGCCGTTCTCGCGGGAGACGCGGGCAAGGCGGTCGTAAAGCGCATGGTTGCGCTTGACCGATATCGGGGCGGATCCCCGGATGATCTGGCAATGATTGCGGCGATTGCCGACGACGATGATGCCGCAGAGGATATGGAATGAGCGATAGCAAATCGGGCGATGACAACACGTTGAGCGTCACTCCGAAGAAGACCTTGACGCTGAAGCGCCCGGGCGCGGAGCAGGGAACGGTGCGCCAGAACTTCTCGCACGGCCGCACGAAGCAGGTCGTCGTCGAGACGAAGAAGCGCAAGTTCTCCATGCCCGGCGAAAAGCACGAGCCGGCGCCGGTCCAGGTGCAGGCCCCGGCTCCCGCGCCGGCGCCTGTCGCCCCACGGCCGCAGCCGGTTGCGCCCGTGACCGTGGCGCCCGTGGTGCGCGAGACCCCGCGTCCGCAGCCCGAGCGCTCCGGCATGGTGCTGAACGAGCTGTCGCGCGGCGAGATGGAAGCGCGCCGCCGCGCGCTTGAAGGGTCGGTCGTGCGCGAGCAGGAAGAGCGCGCCCGCGCCGCAGAAGATGCGCGCCGCCGCGCCGAGGAAGACGAACGCCGCCGCAAGGAGCGCGAAGAGTCCGCCCGTCGCCAGGCCGAGGAAGAAGCCCGTCTCAAGACCGAGGCCGAATCCCGCCGTCGCGCCGAGGAAGAGGCTCGCCGTCGCGCGCCCAGCGCCGTGCAGGCCAATGCCGCAGACGAGGAAGAAGACGCCCGTCCGCGCGGCCGTACCGGCGGCACCGCTGGTGCCGGCCGCACTGGCGCCGGCAATGGCGGTGGAGCAGGGGCCGGAGCAGGTGCTGGTCCGAGCGCTGCAACGCCGGTGCGTCGCATCGCAACGCCTGAGATTGCCCGCCCGGCCAAGACCAAGACCGAAGACGACCGTCGTCGCGGCAAGCTGACGCTCAACACGGCGCTGTCGTCGGTGGATGGCGATGCGCGCTCGCGTTCGCTGTCGGCGATGCGTCGCCGTCAGGAGAAGTTCAAGCGTGCGATGCATCAGGAAACGCGCGAGAAGATCGTGCGTGAGGTTGTTCTCCCTGAGACCATTACCATCCAGGAACTGGCGCAGCGCATGTCCGAGCGCGCTGTCGAGGTCGTCAAGTTCTTCATGAAGCAGGGCCAGATGCTGAAGCCGGGCGACGTCATCGACGCCGATACGGCCGAGCTGGTG
>Ga0102832_1002300_pt1 | contig 12006 bp, 10 predicted proteins | sample EBPBio282013_DNA_FD_88942 | JGI IMG/M metagenome (GOLD analysis project Ga0102832, IMG submission 88942) | Wastewater treatment Type I Accumulibacter community from EBPR Bioreactor in Madison, WI, USA - Reactor 2_5/28/2013_ DNA (Illumina Assembly) | ecosystem: Engineered > Bioreactor > EBPR >...
AAAAAATCCATTTTATTAAACTTCCTATTTAGAGAACAGCGAAATGTGTAGTTACAAAATTTACTCTTTAGGACGCAGTTTATGATAAAGCCTTTATTCTCAACCATTCAAATAATAATTCTTTTAAATTTAAGTACAACACTAAAATGCCAGGCAGCTATGAAGGTAAGCTCATAATTGAAGATGACTCAAAAGTTTATGCATATAAAATCGTCATAAATGCAAGAGATGTAATTTAGCAGGAGATTTTTATCAAAACTGTTTAGAGAAAAACCTATAGAGGAGAGATCACAAATATTCCACAAGGCAGTTACTAAGTTGCATCATCAAGCCAAACTTTAAAGTTTGATAAATCTTTTGTTTCAGACAATCAAAATAAGGGTGTGTTTAGATTTGAGCATTATTCTACAAAACCTGGAGATAGTGAATGTTTTTTGGTGCTTAAGAATGATAAAGTTGGTCAGTTGACTTATTTGCTAAAAATAAGCGTATAATAGATGCCAGAATTTAAGTTTTAAGCTTTTAAGGTGGATTTAGGGTCCAGACATGAGGAGTTGATAAAATTCTAAAATCATGATTAAACCCCCATGAAATTAATTGGTAAATGCAGCCACCCAAAAATATTTTTCTATGAGCCATCAAATCTTATAGTACCTCCACATTCGTAGATAACGGCAAAATTAGTTTATGTTCCATCAAAGCTGTAGTTATAAGAAGGCAAAGTGAATTTCATCAGCGACAGGGGATAAAAATGGAATTATCATCTTAGTGGGTATGGCTTAATCCAATCCAAGCCTACCATCATAGAAATGCGTTCACATGTCGGCATGTAAAAAGTAGAATCAATCTCATTTATCAACCCATTACAAAAGCGAGTTCAAGTAACCGTCTAATTAGTAGGTCCCTAATACGATAACTAAAAAAAATTTGAAACTTAAAGATCGTTCAGATCTCAATAACAAATTTTTGGACTAATTTTGAAAACAAATAAGTTTGAACTCGATTATCAATAGTAACTCATATTGCCCATTATGTTAAAGCCTAAAACTGTCACAACTTACAACGCATTGCTTGTATTGACATTGAGTGATAAAATTACCTTTAAATATGAACTTAATTGTGTGGCTGAATACTTTTATCCTTAAGAGAAATTCTTTAGACTTCAAGCTAAAACTAAAAAGTAGGATACTGTCGTTTTTGATTTACCTTTTGTCGACAAAGAGGACTATGACCTACTTTCAAAGGCTAAGCTTAAAATAACATCGACGAATTAAGCCATGAAAGCTATTCTAAAAGATGCAGTAAAAGTTATTCAGAAAGAAAGTAATTCCATTGAAAATTATAAAATTAGCTTTGACATTTTACTAAAGGCTCATAAACCTTTCAAAACTTCTGCACATTTCATTGTATTATTGCCCAACGGATGTAGATGGGTGCAAAGATATGAAATTATCTTCACCGTACCACCTGTTGATGATAAAATCGAAATTGTATCAGAAATGAATAAAGCTGCAAGTGCAAGATTTAAGTTAGCCAATCGAAACAAAAATCATGCTAAGTTCAAAGCTTACTTTGCACCCCCTTCATCAGCTTAGTTTACAATCAATCCCAAATTTGGTGACCTATAACCTGCGGGTAGGTAAGGAACAGCCTTTGAAATAATTTTCCTCCCCACAGTATACAAAAAGTAATGGCAAGCAAAGCTAATTATTTAGACTGACGATAGTTACTGGTCATACGATGTGAAAGGAACCTTACCACCTTACTTACCTCCAATAGCAAAGAGTCTTATAAATTCAAGCAGTGGATCGAGACTCCCTGGTTTAGGTCTAGGTGAAAAGACAAGGTCTATGAAGCGTTTTGGTTGAAAATTTATAGACAACTGATGGTTTCTTATATTTTTCTTTTCTATATAAAGCATCTTTTTCATTAAATTATAAAATTATTTAAAATAAAAAGGTCATAAATTCATGAACAATACAACATTAATTAAATCAAATATTCTTCAACTTTTCTCAATTCCACAGAAAAATTAGAGAAAAGTTAAAGAACAATCGACCATACTCTAAACTCAATTAAAAATGAGTTTTTTATTTATTTTTTTCTATGTGTTTAAATCCACTTCCTCTAAAATAGAGCCTACTTTAAGCTTCGTTCTTGCCTCTTCGAAATTAAACTCTGCAGCTTAAATCTTTTTTATCATATCGTACTCTTATTATTTGATATCGTTTTGATCAGGCTTGTTGGAATATTACTTTTTAATGAGTTTTCTCTTTTGATGCTATTTGGATTTCATATTCTTTTTCTTTTGGTCCCAACACCATTTATAGACTTGGCTTTGAGAAAGACCAGTGACTTCGGCCATTTTCTGTATTTTTTACTTTGTCCAATTGCATTCGCCCTCAAGTTATTGTTTGAGTATTTTAATTTGTACGGTACTTTTTCTTTTTCTTTTTTTAATACCATTCTCGTCATCCCAAATACAATCATTATCAGAGTCACTTATTTATGAGTTTTCTTCAGAGCTGGATCTGATACTTTAATCATCCATGTATTAATTATCTTCTTATTACATGATCATAGAATTTTGGTTTGATAAATGACTTCCGTATGGTGAATAGTTTTTTATTTCACTTCCTAACAGTTGACTAAAAAGATCTTTTTTAACGGGAGATGGAGATAATAAAAATTAAGGCTGTTTTTTTAATGGCGTCAAACTTGGGTGACCATTAAGCATATTTTACAAGAATGGAGGCAATAGATCTTTAATAGAGGTAGTTTCATTGCCCTTTTTACATGATACAGCACCTTAATTAAGTCTAGTAGAGTTTTTTTTAGGTGTGATGGCTTCACAACGATGTTCTTTTGATCTCATTATTTTAATCTAATCAGCGATTTAAATTATAACGAATACATCTGAAATATTATACTGTTAATTTATTTATTTAAATACCCATTAAAGTATTGATGACAAATTATCAAAAAATCATATCACAAAAAATAAAGTAAAGTGCTATTTTTTAAAGAGAAAGATAGAAGAAGGATCCACTTTAATTTTATATGAAAGAAATATATTTGAAATAACATTAAAACTTTGACAGTTGTAGATATAAAAAAGCTCAGAAAGGTCAAATTATATAGATTTTAATAGAAATCTTTAAAAATTCTTAAAATTAATAAAGATTCAAAGATTCCGTAATAATCATAGTTAAGATTTTTATAAAATAATCAAATCATTTTTTCAACATGAGTCAAGTAGACATTGCTACAGTCGAAAAGAACTTCGATCACATCCTCTCAATTGTCGGATAAAACGCCTATGTCGATTGGGATAAATTCACCAAGTCCAGCTCCGAAGTTGTTAAGACCATTGATGAACTCAGCAAGGCCTTAACTATCTTCAGAGAAGTCCAACATAGAAACTTCATCCAAACCATGAAAAAACTTAAATCACTCGATCTCCCCGATCTCATCAAAACTGTCAAAGCTAAAAAGCTCCCCAAAGAAGCTCTTAGAACTATTCTCCCAAGATTTGCTCTTGACGGAGACAAACTTAACCTCATCGAATCTGCTGATTCATTGAAAGAATCTGCTCAAAAATAATTTACCGAATACGATACTAAAAACGAAGTTTCCTTGGCTGAAATGAAAAGACAAGTCGAATTCTTCAACGAAAAAATTAAAGAATCAGGTTTCGAATTCGAAAAGCCAGTTGAACTCAAGTAAATCAAGTCAACTGTCAAATTCGAACTCCCTGAAGACAAGGCTCAAACTATTGCTGCCGGAATCGAAATCCAATATCTTCCAAACACCCATCAATTGATTGGTCTTAAAACTTACAGCCAAATCGTTGATAAATCTTTCGATTTACTTAAATCTGAGTATCAAAGAATCACCGAAGAAGCCAGAGTTGAACAAAGAAAAATGTTGAGTGAACCAAAGAAGTATTTAGATTTCTTAAACGAATATTTGAACAACACTGAAGCCTTGATTCTTGAATCACAAAAGCTCATCGGAGCTAAAGTTGGTCTTAAGGACAAGAAATTAGAAGAAAGTGAAGTTGCTTTGATGGAAAGAGGACTTGCCCAACAAATCCTCATGCTTCAATCCAACTTGAGAGCTAGAGTTAAGTAATTTATTTTTTAATTCCAGATAATCTATCCCACCAGCCAAAGACGTTCCACTCGATGTCGCTAAATAAGTTATTGCATTCCAAACTGAAATGATCAATAAAAGAGGTGATGACCTTAAGGACATCTTCTCACATATGGAAAAAACTCAAGAATCTGTTCAACTCATCCCAATGCTTTTGGCTTTAATCTTGAACGATTGGGTTTTCGAAAAATATGGTTACGAAGAAGAAGATTTCATGAAAAACGTCGGAGAACAAGCCATCCAAACTAATCCAGACTTGATCCAAATCTTCAGAGATATGGAACTCGCCATTATTAAGTTGATGCAAAGACTCGAAATCATCCCAGAAGATGTTGGAAAATATATGGAACAACAAGCTCAAACCAGAGGTCAAGCTCCACAACAAATCCCACAACAACAATTCCCCAACATGGGTATGATGCCAGGCAGCAACCCAATGGATCTTTTACAAATGCAACAAATGCAACAGATGCAACAAATGTTCCAAAACATGAACCCACCAAAATGAGAGCTGAATGTTTTATATTCTGTATTATTATTCATCACATTCTTTTTTTCTAAAATTAAATATATCAATTAATAAACAATCACACATTAAGAATACCCTTTAAAAATTAAGCCTTGATAAATTTCTAGCTTTAAAGAACCATTTTGTATTCAAGCTCAAACCAGGGTTTCATTTTCTTACATGATTTACGAAGGAAATCGATTAACTTTTGTTTTAATTCAACGTCTTTTTCATCCATAGCGTATTTTATCAATTTTTAGAATAAACTTATGTAGTCAGGATAGATTAATGGTATTTGGGTAGCAGCATTTAAAAATACAGGGAAGAGTTTCAGGCAGTTGGTTAATATTGAGAAAAGCATTGGAACTCTTTTATTGTCAGGCTCTCCTAAAGTTTAAATTCTTTACACTACGAAATCGATAAGCTGAGGAATTACTCGAACATCCGAATTTGTTTCATCCCTGAATAAAATCTTTTTAGGGAACTCTTCATCAAGATTTTCCCTCTCAAAAATAACCCATAAAGTCTTTATACTTTAGAATATTCCTTCATGAGTTCTTCTCATTTTCATTGACAACTTCAAATAAGACTCAAGTATTTGTCCAAAAACAGAGTTAGTCAATCTAGTTTTGCATTGATAAAATTTTCTAAAGGCTGCGCTCGCGTTTGAAAACAAAATAATAAAAGTGTCTTAATTGATTTTCATTATGTCAGATTCTTATTCTTTTTTTTGTTACTGAATAAGATGTTGATCATAAACAGGTACTTTTTTTTGTGGCTTGAACTTATTTAAATTCGACATGCATCTTTAAACTATTTGACTCAGTTACTTATACTTTAATGTGCTTGCTTAAAATATTTGACGTCCTTCCTCAGTCTAATATTTTTCCTTATTCGCCAACAACTAATTAGCTCTTTAATCCCACAACCAACAAATATATTTGAAACAAAAGTTGAGAATTTCTACAGAACGATTATAAGATAAACTCTAGCCAATAATTTATTTTGTTAGGGAAAATAAAACAGATGCATTTTCAGATTGCGATTTAATTAAATAATTACTGAGGACAATTACAAGTTTAAAATCAGAATCCATTAATGATGGAGGGTTTTGATAAAGATCGCTTAAATATTATTGTAATGAGTCCATGAATTTTTATGGGTAGAGGTTCTAGATTTGAGTGATTGTCGAGACAAGTCTATCTTATATTTAAAGTTTATGACCCGTTTAAGTAGGATCACTAGGATTTGTTACTGGTCCGACAGATTTATCTTGAGTTTTTTCATAAATATCGAGTTTGAAACAATGCAAATGTTTCTCCTAATAATACCCAACAGACCATAACTTCAATATGGTCGTCAAATGCTCATCAAAGATTTCAGAAAGCTCGTCTTGTTTTGCTTTGTTTTTCAAACCTTTCAATAATTATTTGACAAACTATTGGATTTCTTGACAATTGTAGTTGTAAATTTATTCGATAGCTCCCGATTCGTTAATCATCGATAACAAGTCGATAATTTACTTTTTTTTATGGCATAATCCATCTTCTTATGGAACAGCTTATAAAGATCCTTATACGATTCTTGCTAAGGCCTTCAACGAAGCCTTTATGAACTCCTCATTTTGGACCAATTTTCCCTCCAAAGCACTTCTCATTATGTGTAAATAACTTGATTGCTAACAATATCTCCCGATGTAATAAAATATTTTCTCAATCATTTTACAGCATTCAATTTCATCCTTTTAATGTGGTATAATAGCTGTCAACATTTGAGGAATCATATTGTCCAAATATTGAGTCAAGTAATTTTCTGTATATATCGCTCCATAAACAGCAAGATTGCATGCTCTTACTCGATTTTACATTTTTATGTCTCTCACTTCACGATATAAAGCACTCCAAAATTTTCTCACATGGCCACGAATAAAAAATCTACTTCCGAGTGAAGGTCTTTGCTTCAAAGGAGCACTTACTGGCAAATTAACAAGCTTTCCATCCCAAGTCCATTTTGCGTCAATAGCAAATTGTTTACTTTATCTAAAGTCCTTTTATCTTTCTGTCTCAATCTGCCTTCCGATCTCATCTATAGCTTCCAATGCAGTCTTTTGAACCTATTAGTCTTGGTCAAATAGACCACTCAAAAGATAGGGTACTAATTTTCCATGGTGATCATATTTATCATTTAAATCACATATCCACATTTTTATACTTCTCATAAACTCAACTCGGACTTTGTTGTTAGGATCTGTAATAAAAGTTGCCAAATAATTAATGTTATGAGACGGTTCGTAGAAATCTTTAATGGGTACTGAATTTGGATCTCTGAAACCGATTAAATTTTAGAAAACAAAAGCGTTGTATTTATAAAGACCGCACCATAAAATAGAATTTAAAGCCTTCAAACCTGCGATTCTGATTTTTGATTTTTTAGATATTAGGGGTAAAAGAACAGCCCTTCCCATAATTTAAGTGTAATGCAAAAGCAAGTCTTTATAAATTTTGCAAATCATTTACAATGTCTCACATGCCATTTTCTATTTCTAAATAAAAAAAATACCTGAACTTATGGAGCGGGATCCATTATAAGTGCTCTAGTTACATTAATTAAATCATCCAAATACTTTCTAATTTCGTCTCCTTCGTGTTCTAAAAGGGTTACGATCGTCTTCAACAAATAACAGTAAAGAATACGAATTTACTAACAGCTTTAAACGATTTTCATTAAAACTTTAGGCTTTTGTCCTGGTGGAGGTCTCATTTTTTCTGGAAGGTTGTTTATTCCTTAAAGATCATGACAATTTGTTCTGTCGATAAGAATCGAGAATATGTAAGGTAAAAATGGTGCTATTCTATCTGATCTTGGTAAGATTTAAATAACAATATTTGTGGCGAATTATCTGCACATTTCGCTGTGATCAGAAAAACACTTTAAGATATCTTTTATTCCCATATGGCCAATTTACTAAAATAAGGTTCCAGGAAGTTGTTCTGTTTTAACGATTTTTAATAGTTATTAAAGCGCAGACTTTCTTAGTTTTACTTATTTTTATTTCATTGCGTTGATGTTTCGACGAATAGTACTAAAGAGATCCTTTATAAAATACAGTTTTACTGGATTGAATGTTTCTAAAGATTGTTCATAGGGTTGTGTAGTCATGAGATGAATTCAAAGTCTTTAAGCGATTAAAGATTTTTTAAAGCGAGAGGGGATAAAAAGTTTATAAAAGTTTTAAAAGGATTCAAATTTTCGCCCTTTAATTATAATTAAAAACAAAAATTGTTTCATTTTTTTAAAAGCTTTTTTTTAGATTAATTTTCTAGGTGTGAAAAACAATTGGGTTGATAAAAATTTAAAAACCATTTATGAACCTTTTTAAGGCCAAATTATCAATTGCAGTTTCGATTGATTGTGAGTATTTTTTTTATAGAAATCAAAAGAAAATATTAAACGAAATAAAATTATAAATTAAAGGGAATACAAGGTTTCTACAATTGTAAAATAATAAGTCCACATAATATAAAATCATCAATTAAAATACAGTCGCGCCAACCAACCAAAACAATGATTGACAAATACATTAAACTCTTCCTCTCTACTTTAGCCAAAGTTATCGGCTATATCCCAGCCTTGATCTATGGCTATGTCTATTCTGAATTCTTCACAAAGTATTTATAATTTATATCCCAGAGCTACCTATCGAACAATTGGCTAAAGAGCCCAAGCTTCAGCCAAACCCATTAAAAAAGTTCTTGATATTGGAACCGCCACTGGACATCCCTTGAAAAGTATCGTTCACTGTTTCAAAAACGCATAAATTTTGGGTGTTGACATTGATAGCAACTACATTCCAGCCTGTCAAAAATTATTCGAAGAGAATAAAAACGTTAAGATCGAACACATGAACTTCTACGATTTGGAAAAGAATCATCCCAACGAAAAGTTCGATATCATTATTTTCGGCTCCAGTTTTATGTTAATGCCAGATCAAGTTAAAGCTATCGAAATTGCCAAAAGTACATTTTTTAACCAATTTAGGATCCCTTACTTAAGGAGGAAAGATCTACTTTTTATTGACTCTTTATGAAGGTAAAACCGCCATCAACTCTATTATGTAAGTCGTAAAACCATATTTGAAATATTTGACTACTGTTGATTTCGGACAAGTTACATACAAAGCTTAATTCGAAGCTTTTTTGAAGGATAACAAGCTTAGAGCTGTTCAATAAAGATGTTCAGGAAACACTTTCTTGAAGATTTTCAAATTTTATATGTACGAGGCTCAAGTTTAAACTAAATGAGGATTTCAAATTCAAAAAAATTAAGCATTAAAAGGATGATTTAATTCATTTCTCTATTTATTAACGTGTATTTTTCCATTTTGATAGGCATAATAAGGCTTTTTATTAAGTCTTAGCAAACTAATATGTTAAAGTTTTTAAGTAGTATAAAATCTATCAATGACATAATAAACAATCATCAAGAATAAATGCCAAATAAACGAAAAATAAAATAGTGAAAAAAATTGAATTTATTTTTTGATTTTTTTACAAGCCATAGAAATAGTTACAAATAAATTTGATCATATCGACATTTATCTTTTATTACGAGGTACTTTAATAAAAATTAGATTTATCTTTTATAAAAAATATCATTCCTCTAATTAAGCGATGTCATTCAAAGTCATTGTTCAAGGAAACGAATACCTTCTTGATGAAGAAACTAAAAATATCATGGAATTCTTCAATGAAGCTGAAGCCTTGCAAAAGATTGAATCAAATGAACCTGTAATTTTTTAACTTATTTAGTTCTAAATCACCACTATTGACTAAAACACTTGGAAAGAGATTCTTAAACTTTGTAAAATAGCCAACAATAAGTTCCCATAAATTGCCAAAATAAAAACCAGCGATCCAAGAGAAGTCATTGGTAATGAATTAGCTGATGCCTTGAGCACTAAATCTCCTTAAGAAATTAATAATTTGTACCAAGCTGCACATCAACTCAAAATAACTAATCTTAGAAAATCAATCGCTGCAGTTCTCGCTTGTAAGGTTTACATCAGACCAACTCTTGAGGAATATAATAAAAAAAGAGATGAGCTAAGTAATTTTTTATTTAAATTAGAAATCACTGAAAAACTCACAGCTGAAGATTCAAAAAGAATGAAAGAATCTTATGCTTTCATGAACTGATAAAATCTCAAGACTGAATGATTTTTGTCTTTTTTATTTTTGGTTTTTTTTCAAATCTATAAATCTCATTCAATTTATTTATCTAAAATATCTTTGATCAAAGATTTACTATCAAATAAAAGAGATATTCTTTTGTGTTCAATTTTTAAGAAAAACAATTTTAAATACAGAAATCGATTTGATATTGAAAAATCTTTTAATAAATAGGGTAGTAATGAATCGATCGATAAAATATTTAGGTTCATTTATTTTATCATTATTTCTTCTTCAAAGCTGAAGTGGTAAGACTTTCGACAGCAACTTTTCCCTCCAATGAAAGAGTCTTATCACCGACAGTTTGGATTTCTTGAAGAAGTTGGACGCTATTGGCCCAGACACCGAGTTCGTTGTTCCATTTTGGTAAATCAAAAGTTTGGAATCCTGATCTATCAGCCTTTGGAAGAACCCAGTTTTCAAAAACAACACCGACTTTGTGCTTGTTAACGCTTAACAATTCCAAATCAAATTGATCGTTTTCAGTTTCGAAATAATCTTTGTATTGGTTGACAGCTTCATTAGAAACAGCCTTCAAGTATTCGTCTTCATATTTTTCTGGTTCTCTAAGATAGTTTTCAACAAGTTGATTGAATGCAGCTGATTCGAATCTAGCTCTTTGATTTTCAATCATTCTTGTGTTTCTTCTTTCATAATCAGCTCTTGAGTCCAAAGCTCTTCTATACTTGAATTTAAAGATTTTCTTTTCAAGATAAGAGGTTTGATCATCTTATGGAGAAATTGTGTATCCTTCTTGGAAATCGTATTTGTTAAGACTGTATTTATAATCGCCCAAAAGTTATTGTCTGTCCAAGAACTTTTATTAAATAAAAACATTACCTCTTCAACTCGTTCGTCTTATCTGTAGTTTTACAAATCGGTTTCGAAATAATCTCTGTATTTTTGTTCTTCTTCGGTTAATTCTCCAGTGAAAACTGTATAAGCTGCGTCCCATCTTTTTGAAGCTCTTTCTCTCATTCTGCTTTCTCTTCTTTCGTGATTGATTGGATCAACGAATTTTCTTGATTCGAATTTAAGAACTTTTCTGAAGTTTCTGTCTAATTTTTTGATAGCTGCTTAAGCTTCGATAAGATTTTCATAATCAACTTTAGTGATTGGTGCTCTTGTATTGGCATTGAGGAATTTTTATTTTTAAAGATCTTCGATGGCAGTAAGGTAAATTTTAGCTTTCATTTCACCTTCTACTTGTCTTTGAAGTCTATAAGCTGGATCAGTAAGTATTCTATCGTGTTCGTCACTTCCTACAAAGACAGCGACAGTATCTTCTGGTTGTTCGAAAAGTGAATGTTCGAAATGGGTGTTAGCTTTTGTCATTGAGAGATTAGATGGGGTATCATGTTCACCTAAATCTTGGAACCATAACTGATTGAAGTTTGGCATGTAGTAATCCATTTCGCTAGAAAATTCATTTCTAAGTCTGACAAGTTTGAAGACTTGACCGCAGACCATACATCTTTGAAGTGGGCCTTCTCTAAGCATAAGCCAAAGCAATTCGTGGGATTCATAATCGTCTTCGTTTTGTGGTCCTGTGCAACCAACGTATCTGAATGGGGCATCAGCGGTGAATACAACCAAAGGATTATCAACAGTACCAAAGTTAGCAAGTTGAGCGCTTTCCAAATAATTATATGTTTGAAGATCAAATGGATTGCTTCCGTAAAAAGCTTGCCATTCGTGTGCAACTTCGTCAAAAGCCTCAGCTGTTAAGTTAGTTTGAACACTGTAGTTCTGTCCAGTTGGTTAAAGAGCAGATTTGACGTGCTTGACTGGAGCCTTAACTGCTTACTTGATTCCCTTGAAAGCGTTTAAAATATTGAATCCGAAATTGTATCTCAAAGCCTTGGTTAGCATTATTGTTAATTAATTTAATATACAAACAAATATTTCTGCAATATCATTCTACAAATCCATTCTTATTTTAAATTCACAATCTTTTTATTTATTTTAGTCGAATCTGATATTTAAAAAAATTATTAAAAAAATTAAATAAAGAAGTTTTTGAATAGATTTTAAACTTATGTGATCATTGCGAAATTTAACTTCATTATAAGAATTCAAGAGCAACTTATTTTTCGACTGGAATTGGTTCAACAA
>Ga0102832_1001407_pt1 | contig 11987 bp, 9 predicted proteins | sample EBPBio282013_DNA_FD_88942 | JGI IMG/M metagenome (GOLD analysis project Ga0102832, IMG submission 88942) | Wastewater treatment Type I Accumulibacter community from EBPR Bioreactor in Madison, WI, USA - Reactor 2_5/28/2013_ DNA (Illumina Assembly) | ecosystem: Engineered > Bioreactor > EBPR >...
TTCGAGTGCCAAAAGTCAGGAGGTCTACACTAAATTACGACGTCCAAACTGTCTCACTCATTATTGGCACACAGGGGTTAAAGCAGCTTCGTAATTTTCTAGTTGTCTACTAAACTTGGGACAGGTCACTCTGCGGCGTCTTGTTGATTGATGGTGAGTTTAACCTTCTTCTTCTGGCTGGTCACGACTGTTTAAATGTCAAAAGGCTCAGTGTAAGAGACAAAGATAAGGATTTCCCTGTCAATTCTCGCCCCTGTTTATCGGAGCCCAGTTAAGATGCTTTAGAGCTTGCACAAAAGATGGAACTGAAAATAATGTTTTGGCTGTCGAAATTATTGATGCTACCGCGCCCTAGGCTGTGGGTTAAACTCACAATTTCGTTCATCTTCATTGCATTCATTTGCGGGCTTTATTTGGCAATAAATCCGGAAGGTCGGCTCATTGTCGGTGGCTATCCGCCAAAGTGTTACTTCTTTTACAGCAACAGACTGTATCCTAAAAATGGCATTTTGCTGGACAAAGTCACATTCATTGAAACTGGCAGCGGTGACAGTCGTGAGCGAGTACTTTGGTCTATATACGCCGAGGGTAGTAAAAAGAAGCCTCTAGCTCTAATTGACTATGGCAAGGTCCCATTAGGCTGGTCAGAAGATGCAACAGCCCAGCCGATCGGTAAGAGGGATAGCGTACATATACGGCTTAAGTTTGGTTTGTGGGAGCGTACTGTCGTATATCAGCCAACCCCGACTTGTAGTGTAATCATTTTCGATTTGTAATTGAGGCGACCGGCTCATTTTCAGTAGTCAATTCGAATCTCCAAAATCATTTGATTTTTTCGAACTTGGGCATTGTAAAGCCTTCGAGTGCATGTGTGAGTTTCTGACTGAGCTTTGGGGGTGGGGTCAGGTTTGACTTGTTTCGATAGAGCAAGGTAAGGTAGTGAAAAGGTCGGACATTATAACTGGAGCTTGTCCACAAGAAGCAGAACGCAGCGTGGAAAGATTTGGGGGTAGAGGCAGATCCACCTAAACCCCTTGGAAGAATCAAAGCCGTAAACCGAGACTTCGAGATTTCATCTGCAACTATCAATCATGGATAGCTAAATGAGGGCCCTGTTTGTGACACGCCAATCGCGCATTTTGTTATCCCTGCTGCTAGTCTTCTCTAGTTTCTCCATTTCAGTATCTTTTCCTCAAAGAGTAATCGCAAAATTGAATGATCCGCTTGATGAATCGGTGGGTTGGATGCCTCTAGGCCTCTCATGGAGCGAAGGTGATGTGGATTTTAGTATCAGTCACTTCTTCGATATAAACGGATCAACTGAGTTTTTCATGGAAAACAGATGTCTGGTCTTGCTAATGTGCATAACCAATAAAGGCGACAAGCCAATTCTAGTGCGCTCGGGACAGCTATTGCTTAGGTCGAAGGATGGCAAAGAGTTTTCGGGCGACCCGATGGCACCTGCGCGGTTCAGGCTTGAGTCAGGCAAAAGCCGTAAATTCCGTTGTCTTTATTCATTGCCTCAGGAAGCAGCCGCGTCTAATTTGTATATAACAAGAAAAACACAACACACTCTTCATCTGGAACTACCAATCCCAGTTTCTGAACGCCCTCCCTTAACAGGTAAAATGGTGAAAGTAAAGAACCAAAAGCTAAAGGCACCAAACTGAGAAGAATTTGAGGTCAAGCCAAGCGAACCGTTAGGTCTAGAGTAAATGTCGGAATACGAGTCAAGCAAAGAATCCATAGCCGAAGCCTTCATTTTGTATGTCGAAAACAAGCTGGAAGGCTACAGCTGGGGTCGGACCGAACTGGCTTGTCTTTGCGAGGATGAGCCTATTGAAGGGTATCACTGCATACTGAGTATTATTGAATCGGCCTTACCCACAACTGCGGCAGCCACTGGTGACCACTTAAGAAAACTATTGGAAGGTTCCGCAGAGTTGATATTGCCCAGGCTAGAGAAAGGTCTAGAACAACCAGCAGAGTCAAGCGAACCACTTAAGTCTGCCCTAGCTAGTGCGATGGGCTTTGGCATCTACACCGGCAACACTGATTTTGACGCGAGGTTAGAGCAGCTATTCAGCAAATACAAACTGAGTGATCTCTACGAAAAGCATTACAGCATATCTGCCGAACTTCAAAATAATACTCATGTCTTTCAATACCAAGAAAACAAGCTCAGCTTCAGCTATAGGAAAGCTTCTGATTTCAATGCTTTCGAATTCGCATTGCTTTTTGAAGTTGCTAACGACTCAAATAAGATTAGAGTATGCGGCAAAGTAGCTTCCGAAGAGATTGAAAAATGGCAAAATGAACTGGAGAAGCTATATAAAGACCTCAAAGGCGGCTGCCGCATCAAGCTGGGCGAAAAGTCCTGCGTCATTTTTCTGTTTTCGATAAATCAAAGAGGCGAACTAAAGGTGCGGGTGAACTTTAGGATAAAGGAGCTCCTGATGCCCCATTTACTTGAACTAAAGCTTGACCAAACCCACCTAAGGCTTTTGATAGAGCGGCTCAAGCTTGAGGCCAACCGTTATCATCAATAACAACGAATATGATGGACCACATATTCACCAGCTTGAGCAGGCAATGATCCTGGTTCAAGGCACTCCTGTCACTACAATTTGATATCACAAGTGCCGCCCTGCAAGCCGCCAACCCTTCGTCTAGTAACGTTTATCTTGCGAAGTGACACCCTTTGGCTAGCGAGAAGCAATCCCCTATTTGATGGATTCACATGGCGAAAAGCGGCTTGCAGGGTCCCACTCCATTGACGAAGACAGCTCTGATTTCTGTCTTCCGACCGGCCTTGCCCCATTTTATTCAGATTTGACAGCCCGGCAGATAGTATTTCAGCACTCTCCCCTGTTTCCTATTAGGGATGGCAAATACCCCGCCTCAGAGGTTTTCTACCTATGGATAGCTTCTCAGATTTCAAGAAAACAAAGCCCTCAGAAAGCTTCATCAATGAAAGTCTGCACGCAGAGATTGCGAAGGGGAAGAACGAGCACAGCACAGGAAGCATGGCATCTAAGCCTGTAGAGAAAAGTAAAGTAGAGAATGAAAGCAGCCAGTCTGAGGACGACAGAAAACACAATGGATTTGCATACGAGCTTGGACACTCCGCGCTCTATTCGGCGGTGCAAGCACCAGTAGAAGGCATGGCGCAGACATTTGATCATACTTTGGGCAAGCCTTTTGGCACCAAGCTATACGAAAAGAGCAAAGACTTACTGGTCAGTGCTCCGCAAGCGACAGACTTTGGCAGCGCCGAATGGCACGGACAAACCATTGGTGGTGCCATCGGCGCCATTCCCTGGTTCATGGCTTGTCGCGGTGCATTGAGGGGACTGGCAGAGAAAACTGCCGTGACAAAGTCTCTGGTGGTGGGTGTGGACGAAGCTGCCGGCGCAAAAATGCTCTCAAAAACCGGAGCAAAACTTTCGCTAGAAGGAGGAATAACAGGAGCGGCATATGCTGGAGCCTTCAAGGCTGTCGAATATCAAGGAGGGGAAAGCAACTATTGGAAAACAAAGTCAGCAGCTATGGTGCAAGATTTTGCCACATTCGGCACACTGACAGCTTCCACCTTGGGTATTTCTGGTTCCTTAGGCAAAAGCCTGGCACCACTAGCCGAAAGAAGCGAACTGGCAGGACGACTGGTACCAAAGGGCATAGCGATTACCTCTGGAGCACTTAGCGGCATACCGGCGGCGGCGGCAGAGTTGGGCACACAGTATGCACTATCCGGCGGAGAATCAAAACTCAGCCAGGATAATTTCATTCAGAGCGCCTATTCATTTGCTGTAGCCGGTTCGGCTCTGGCAGCCTTTCACCCTGCTGCTAAAAGGCTCCAACCGGAAACCAAACAAACAATTGAAGCAGGCGAATCGGTAACTCTAAGTAAGAGTGCCTTGGAAAAACAATCACTACCGAGCGAGGCTCCGACCGAACTAGATAAGGTCATTCACAAAGCCAATAAACAACATGAAGAATTTTCGATATATGAACTAGGGAAACACGACTTTGGCAAATATGCATCACCAAAGCTAATGTTTACAGCCACAGATCAAATAGAAATATCGACTAAGTCTTCATACGAGTGGTCCAACAGTGAGCGTTCAATCGTCGCCCCGCCTTTCTCTATCTCGCTAAAAGAGGCAGGAAGCCACTTTGACCATCTGCCTACCGCCAAAGAGTTTCAATACTTTGCTGGAAGCAAAATGGTGGGAAACCTACCCAAAGCCTTTATTTCAGAGCGTTGCACTGAAGAGCTGGCCTACTACAAACTAAATGATCTGGCAGAGACTCTGCGACAGATTGATGGTACTTTGCCACCTCAAAAGAAATCGGGGCTGGGCGCTCTGCAGATTCACCTACCTGCTACTGAAGTGCAATTTGGCGACAAGCTAATTAAAGTAGAAAAGATTGCAATTGGAGAAGTAGCTCATGTCTACAAACTAAGTCTGGGTCATGAGGATTATGCATTTAAGGTTCCAACAGATCCTGCTCGCTATGACATTCACGGCAGTGCAGCAGAGACTGCAGCTTTTGCCCTACTTTCTAAACACCAAGTCAACAATCTCATAGACTTTCATGCTGCCAACGTAGGCAAAAGTGGCTGGATGCTGACTGAGTTTGTTGATAGAGCGGTGCATCGTGAGGGGGAGCCGATTGAAGCAGTGCTTGATCGCTATGCCCTAAAGCTTGGCGATGACTGGTCGGCTAACCGCGGACCGGGCAATGTAGTCTGGGACTTGGGCGGAATAGAACCGAAGAACCTGAAAGCACCAACCACCCTGGCTAACTTTGATCAGTTTCTAAAGACCGCTGAAGGCTCAATGATGGCAGGCCGTAATGTAAGCGGTTTGACAAGCCAGGAAGCGATAAAGACAGCCCTGATTAGTGCATTGAACCAATCAGACAACATCGGACAGCGGTGAGACTATTGATCGATCCAAAGGACGTAAACGAAGTTTTGCAAAAATCTCTCGAAAAGAACGGATCGGCAGGAAGAGCCGCTTTCGAGCTGGACAGATTGAAAGGTACACCCTTTATTACCGAAAGGTTCTACCAAGCAATTGCAAATCCAGAGTCAAGACTTGAAGCAACGAAGTCAATTGACAAACTACCACCGCATGAACGCCATAGAGCCTTTGAGACTGCCTTTGCATTCGGAGAGGCACGCCCTCTGGCGGCACGGGCGATACCATCGCTCTTACCTGAATATAGGAAAGCAGCCATAAATATGGCCAAGCAAGATCCAGGCTCTCTATATGTTCTTATGGATATGAATCTGCTGAAGACGGAAAGTGCCAGCGAGAAAGAGCGGGCATTCAAACTATGTCTAGAGAAAAATTCTCTATCAACGATAAGCGACAGCGTTGCTTTAAGGAGACCACTTAGTGAATTTGCCGGAACAAATGATAGTAAGCGCAGTGACTTTGCGCACGTATGGAAGAATCTAACCGCCGAACAAACTCACCTTAGTGATAATCTGCTAGAAAATATCAGAGTCAATTGGCATAGATTAAGTCGAGCGCAGTGGCAAAAGCTTAGCGAATTCGACTTAGCAAATCTTTTCGCTGTTAATGACCGCTATTCCTTGACCACTGAAGGCTTCACCGAAGTCGCTGAAAGACCAGACCTAAGGCAATACCTGGCACATTCGCAAACGCTCAGTGCAGTAAGTGTAGATTATTTGCTCGGCAGTATCTGGAAGAAGCTTCCGGCAGACTACAAGCGTCTTGAAGGTGAGCAGATGAACGATGTTCTAGCAGCTTGGCACAAAGCCGACCAGAAAGACTGGGAGACAATACCGGCAAAGGAGGCCTCCGACTTAGCCAATAGTATAGAAAAGCTCGGACTAGCTAATTCGCTAGAAACGGCACCGCTTTTCAGACATGCCGATCTTCGCCAATGGGTGAAGGAGAATCTAGATAGTCTTTCTAATGAGGGCTGGGAAACCAGACTGAATCTGTTTGGAGCATGGAAGTATTTAACAAAGGCAGACAAGAAACTGTCGTTTGATGAACTTTGCAACAAAGCAACGCTCAAAACCTACGGGCAAGAGTTATCCAATGTTGGAATCACGCAAAACACTATTAACTATATAATCGCTCTAGCTGACAAAGATCTGCCTGGCAGGAAACTTATGAAGTCTGTTTATTTCGCCCTTGCAACCGGCGACTGCAGTGAAAACGCTGAACTTCGCCAAAGGAGCATAAATCGAATTAACGAGTTAGCCAGCCAGAAGAGTTCTGCAAGGGATTTCATCCCCGAGGCGATTATGGCGAATGTTTATCTACAGTCTCTCTACTCTGACCGACCCGATATCTTGGCAAAAATAGACTCGTCAAGGCTAACGAACTGGTACAAGCAAGACCTAGGACGCAAACTCACAGCAGAACCTAAGCAAAGTCAAGAAATCGCAGCTAGAGCGATTATGAAAGGCTGGCTCGACCAAGATCCAAACGTGTCACGCATCTATTGCCTGTTGCGACTGGCCGCAGACGCCAAGTTGAGCAATCGACAAATAGACAATTTAATTGCTCTGGCTCCAGCGGAAGAAAAACTTCAAGATATTCATCATTTGGCATCGGAGCAGTCGGCGGCAAAGAAATATCTCAAAACCAAACTTAATGAGCGACCGAGAGCAAGAGAGATAGAGCCAAATATACTTGCAGATCGAACCTATATTTCTAAACTTGATGGCTATGAGCCGGAGGAGTTGGCGAAACTCGGTCAACTGGCTGAGCGTGGACTATCTATGGTGCAAGTATCGCTCTATAGCAAACTTGGTTCAGATCGTCCACAAATCCTGAAAGATCTATTGGCAGAGAATGCAACAAGCGCACAACTGAAAGACGTTATGAGCCTATCGATATTTCCAGCGCCACTATCTCTGTCTATTGCCAGGGGCTCATGGAGTGGCAATTACAGGCTTCAGCAGGTGCTTGCTGGCTTGCGCGATTATGGTAGCGGTAAGAATTTTCATGCACTTCTAACCGACCACCTGGCCCAGGGTCTGGAGCTAAATCGCAACGAGCTAACAAGGCTTCAAAGTGAGGCTAGACAGGCTGGAAATAGCTTCCGAATAGAGACGACTTTGCCGCAGCCACGCAATGTTGTGAAAGCTGCCGATACCTTTCTGGATGCCGCGGATGGCATAGAAAGGCTAATTCCAAACCATCAGCCGATAGTTTTGCTTGGACGTGATGCCTGGCCACTACTACCAATACTGAAGGAACGAGGCAGAAATGCAATGTATTTTCTATTCAGTCGTCTTCAGTATGATGATGAGTCTACAAAGAGACAATGGTTGAAAGAAATACCTCCAGGCGCTGCAGTAGTTGATACTGGTTTTAGTGGCAGCATCATTAAGGCCATAAGGAAATTCGACCCAACTGTAGGTGGCTATCTTATGTCTACTGATGGCAGCACTTTTCCACGCTTATTGGCTGATGAAAGAGAGCATCGCAGAAAAGTACAAGATCTAGAAGATCTTCCTAAACTCATCTTCAGAACCAACAGACACACTGACAATGGGGGAGCAGTCGCCCGCCGCGATGCAATCAGTAGAGATGGAGACGTCTCTTATGTGGTTGTTAACAGATCAAGGTGGTGGGCCGAATACAACGCCAGGTCCCTGCTTAAGGCAGCAGGCATGCCGGAGTGGACAGCCTGGAGGTACAGCACTTTTGTTGGTCTTACCCCTCAGGAACGACTTGGGCTACCTAATGTGCAGGCTGTGCAAAGGCATTATGAAGATGTACTTACGGCAAGGCACGGCAGCTAGTCCACCGTCTTTACATTTTGATTTTGGCAACCTCTCATGACCGCGAGGTAGTTCGTTTGATGGTTAAATCAGCCAAGCCTCTCTGATTCGCCATTCATTGAATGAATTTAGGCTTACTCCTGTCAATCCAGAAAGACGCGCCTACTCCTGACGAACAGTACGAAAATGTCAGTGAAGATGAGGCTTATGCTGGGTATGTCGATATAGTAAGAAATGAGAAGAAAATGAAGGTTTCTAATATTTTTGCTTCCGTTATTGCGTTATTTGCGGGAAGTTGTTCTGGCATAGTCAGTTATCTTTTTTTGTTAGATTGCTACTACCTGCCTTTCTCCTTTCTCCTTGCTGTTGGTAGTTTTGTACTAATTGTTTATGGTCTAGAGAAACTCAACAAGAAGCTGGTAGACCAAATTCCGCAGGCTTTGCGACTTGTTAGTTGCAGCGGACAAGAGAGAGTTAATCGGCTCGGATACTTGCTTTTATGGTCTCTCTTGTACTTGGTTCTGATGACAGCGATAATGCACCTCTGTCAGAACGACGACAAACTTTTTCCATGGTATTCGTTCTGTCAATCTTTCAGAGCTTTCAATTACTTTCTCTTCGAGAAGTATTTACCATTTATTCCGATTGCTCCGCTCAGTTAATGTCAGTTTCAGAGGTATTACTACCTCCCAATTTCGCTGGCAGTCATTGCAGGCAAGAAACAGTGACTAGCAGGACAAAAGTTGCCGCTAGGAGACCATTAAATGCGATTTGCTATTCAAAATGCAGGTCTTTAGCCAGTCTTCTCTCAACTAGCTTCACTTGGAATTCTGCGAGATTGCTTGGCGCAGCTTCTGAAGTAAACTAAAGACAGAATATTCATCCAAACCCAATTGAATTGCGAGGATAGTGGAATGTTTGAAAACAGAGGGAGCACGCGGAAGAGACGGTCCTCTCTAGTTCTGCCGCTCGTAGCGCTTTACTCTTTTTTTGTTTGCTTCAGCGAGAGATTGGACCCATTCATAATCTTGTTTGCCATTCATAGTCACTGATTGAATCTGCTTATTATTGTCTAGAAGAGCGCTCAACCGACCGGAAGACGTTTTACAACTAACCGCCACCACTCTACCGGTATTTTTCTCTCGCTCAACCATAAACGTCTTCCAATCCGGCACAGTGGGCAGCGTTGTAGAACTAAAAATCCCCCCACTTAAGTACTCCTCTCTTGTCAGCGGAGGTCTTTGATGGGCAAAGAAGGAGATTCTTTGAGCAAAATTCAGGGTATCATGAATACGCATTTTGAGTGCATCATCATCGCTAAAAGAGCCCCCTAAATCAAAATTAGTTCTGTCCAGCTGCCACAGGTCCCTTCCGTTTTTCACGACAATTGCATAGCGGGTGGGTGTATTGTTAGTTGTATAAGCGATCCACAGTACTTCTCCAAGCTGCGATTTCGGATAGAGAATTCCTTGCAAAGACGAATTATCCGATATATTGCACTCAAAACTTTCTGGCTCAGGAATGGGCAGCCATAGCACTAAGCGATTGTCCTTGTGACAAAATTCTCGAATGCGTTTCTCTGTCCATCGGTCTCTTAGATATCTTTCGATGGGCAGCTTTGCCTTTTGCGGATCTTTTATTACCGGTGCTAAGTCTGATGCTAGCTCCTTTAGGTCGTTTGTAGAAAATTCTTGATCATGAAAAGGCTCAAAGCGCTCTCTGATGCTGAAGTGAAGCCGCTTGCCATTGTTGTTCCGAGTCGCAGTTGAAAAAGCCCAAACTTGGGTCTTATTCTCCAGCGAACTTAAGTATTTCCTCAAGTCAAAGTTCGGTTCCTTTGATAAGCACAGTGTTATTGTGTCTCCTGCCTTTATTGGAGCCTCGTTGACTTCCTGTCCACTTTCATTACAGATTCGCTCACTAGTTTGCGTTCCCTCACGAAGAACGTATTCGACCTTAACATGGACATCGAGCTCGGCAATGTCGGTTCTGCCCTCATAAACAAGATGCGGCTCGACCTTCTGAATCTTGAAAGCAAGACACCAGCTGTAAGGAAAGAAAATTGATCCGTCTGGCAGCTTTGTTCTCCAACTTGGTCTAGCATTGGCGGCATTGCACCCTAACTCCATCTGTCCGCTTCCAAAGAGGATGCTCAAGACCACAAGAAAGAGTGCTGATAGCTTGGCAAATTTCATCATCTTTTGTTCTATTTTCACGCCCTAGATGTTCGTCATTTCCTATTAATGTTTGAGAGCCACCCCAAACACACCTAACTATTATTATGCTTGAAACTGAACAACTCAAACCCGGACCTGAGTATCCACTTGCGCAACTCTTCTACGAAAAGCATGCCAATCATCATGGGCAGCATCATAAGCCAGAATTGCCAAGGCAGGGGCGCAGTGCCAAAGACACGATTGCCGACATCGGTATAGGTCAAGAGCATCATCAGCAATATCTGAACGGCTATGCCGATATTTAATAGCTTATTGCTAAATAGCCCTATAGTAAAAACTGACTTTTGTTCGCTTCGACAGATTGAAGAGTTGACAATCTGCATACACATAATTCCCATCAAACAAGCTGTTGTGGCGGCTTTGTATGCCATATCCGATGCAGGCGGCGACTGACCGTAGCGCCATCCACCCATTGTAAAAACAAAATAGTAGCCAATCAAAGACGCTGCTGAAACCATGACACCAAGATAGAGATAGGCCCTAAGCAGTAAACGATGATCAAACAAGCCTTCAGAACGGGGACGAGGCGGTCTTTCCATGACAGCTGGGTCTGGTTTCTCGGTACCTAAAGCAAGGGCGGGCAGCAAGTCGGTCCCCAAGTCAACACTTAGTATCTGAATAATTGTCAGAGGCAGCGGCACCTTAAATAGCACGTAGGCTAAGCATGGCATCAGCTCAGCAATATTAGAAGAAAGCACATACGTTAAAAACTTACGAATATTGGAGAAAACAGACCGCCCCTCCTCTACCGCGTTCACAATACTGGCGAAATTGTCATCAGCAAGTACCATGTCAGCGGCTTCTCGTGCTACATCAGTACCGCTGCGACCCATAGCTATACCAATATCAGCCGACTTTAGAGCCGGTGCGTCATTAACACCATCACCGGTAACAGCGACAATATGACCCATTTTCTGAAGAGTCTGCACAATCTGCATTTTCTGATCGGCATCGGTTCTTGCAAAAACGACTTCCTGCCGCCCTAGCATAAGCCTCAGTTGAGCTTCAGTGAGCTTCTTCAAGTCGGTACCAGACATAACAACTGGAGTATCGGTCTGCACCAGACCAATCTCTTTGCCAATTGCCAGAGCAGTATTGGGATGATCCCCGGTCAGCATTATCACTCTGATACCGGCCTTACGACAGCGGCTTATGGCAAGGGGGACCTCCGGACGAGGAGGATCTTCCATCGCGACCAAACCAACTAATGTTAGGGCAGTATCTAAATCTTCCTTTCTGTATATCTGAGGCAAAGAACGACGACCTAATGCCAACACTCGCAAACCTTTATTGGTGAGGTACTGCTCTTGCTCTATGACCTCTTGTCTAAACTTATCTGTCAGCTCAACTACGCCGCCACTGTCATAAATTGAACTGCACAAAGGCAGCAAAGTCTCAAGGGCGCCTTTGCTGTAAAGAACCAAACTGTTGTCGGCAAGCTGATGAACAGTGGTAAGCCTCTTGCGCCCTGAATCAAACGGAATCTCATCAACACGCAAAAGAAACGGCAATGTAGGATGATAAGTCTTGGCAAAGTCAACCAAGGCAAGTTCCATTGGATCGCCTAGCATCTGCTTTGCGCCGGCTCTTATGCCTTGTTTGGCGTTCTCGCAGTTTAGTGAGATTGAACAAAATTCTCTAAAAGCTGCCTCAGACTGCGTGACAGCTTGAAACTGGTCTCTGCCAAGACTTTGACCACACAAATACACCCGGCTCACAGTCATTTTCCCTTCAGTGAGAGTGCCAGTCTTGTCTGTGCAAATCACAGAGGCACAACCCAAAGTCTCGATTGAAGGAAGATTTCGCAACAAAGCATTTCTCTTTGCCATGCGCCGCGAACAGGTGGCTAAGGCCAGCGTTACTTCCGGCAGTAAGCCCTCAGGCACGAGAGCGACTATCAGGCCAACGGCAAATACAATATTGCTCCAAAATGGCATACCGAAAGACTGCGCAATCAAGAAAAAGACTAG
>Ga0102832_1002304_pt1 | contig 11961 bp, 11 predicted proteins | sample EBPBio282013_DNA_FD_88942 | JGI IMG/M metagenome (GOLD analysis project Ga0102832, IMG submission 88942) | Wastewater treatment Type I Accumulibacter community from EBPR Bioreactor in Madison, WI, USA - Reactor 2_5/28/2013_ DNA (Illumina Assembly) | ecosystem: Engineered > Bioreactor > EBPR >...
GTCGCCTTCGCGCTGCCCGGCGAGGACGACGACCTCGTCGTGCATTCCTCGACCCAGCACCCGACCGAGGTCCAGCATGTCGGCGCCCGGGTGCTCGGCTGGGACTTCAATCGTGTGACGGCGGTCGTGCGCCGTCTGGGCGGTGGCTTCGGCGGCAAGGAGAGCAACGCCACCTGGGTCGCAGCCGCGGCGGCCCTGGCGGCGAACCATACCGGCCGGCCGGTCAAGCTGCGCCTGCCGCGCGAAGTCGACATGGTGACGACCGGCAAGCGCCATGGCTTCGACTATCGCTACACGGTGGGCTTCGACGGCGAGGGCCGCGTGCTGGCGCTCGACGCGGTGCTAGCGGCCGATGCCGGCTGGAGCCTCGACATGACGCCCGGTGTCGTGACGCGGGCGCTCACCCATACCGACAACGCCTACTGGATCCCGCACTTCCGGGCCGTGGGCTATGCCTGCCGCACCAACAAGCAGTCGAATACCGCGTTCCGCGGCTTCGGCGGGCCGCAGGGCGTGGTGGTGATGGAGGATGCGCTCGACCGCATCGCCCAGCATCTCGGCCGCGATCCCGTCGAGGTCCGCGCGCTGAACTTCTACGCCGACGGCCGGGACGAGACGCCCTACGGCCAGGCGGTTGACGAGAATCATCTGGAGCGCTGCTGGGCCGAGGTGAAGACCGGCGGCGCGCTCGAGCGGCGCCGCGCCGAGATCGATGCCTTCAATGCCGCCAACCCGGTCCTCAAGCGTGGGCTGGGCCTGTTTCCGCTGAAGTTCGGCATCTCCTTCAACCTGCCGCACATGAACCAGGCCGGCGCGCTGGTGCATGTCTACACCGACGGTTCGATCCGCCTGAACCATGGCGGCACCGAAATGGGGCAGGGGCTGTTCATCAAGGTGGCCCAGGTCGTGGCCGAGGTCTTCCAGGTCGACGTCGACCGGATCCGGCCCTCCGCCACCTCGACCGCCGAAGTGCCCAACACCTCGCCGACCGCGGCCTCGACGGGCTCGGACCTCAATGGCTGGGCAGCCTGGGATGCGGCGAACACGATCCGCAGCCGCATGGTGGCCTATGCCGCCGAGCATTTCGGCGTGGCCGAAGCCGACATTGCATTCGCCGACGGTACCGTGCGCATCGCCAAGCCCGGCAGCAACCAGGTGCTGACCTTCGGTGAACTCGCCCGCCTGTGCTGGCTGGGCCGCGTCTCGCTCTCCGCGACGGGCTACTACAAGACGCCGAAGATCCATTGGGATCCGGTGGCGATGCACGGCCGGCCGTTCTTCTATTTCTCCTTCGGCGCGGCGATGGCGGAAGTGGCGATCGACACTTTGACCGGCGAGAGCCGCGTGCTGCGCGCCGACCTCGTCCAGGACTGCGGCCGCTCCCTCAATCCCGCCATCGATCTCGGTCAGATCGAGGGCGCGTTCGTGCAGGGGCAGGGCTGGTTCACCTGCGAGGAACTGTGGTGGGACGCCCGCGGCCGGCTGCGCACGGCGGGACCGTCGACCTACAAGATTCCCGGCAGCCGCGACGTGCCGCCGGTGTTCAACGTCAAGCTGCTCGACAATGCGCCGTCGCGCGAGGCGACGATCTTCCGCTCCAAGGCGGTGGGCGAGCCGCCGCTGATGCTGGCGACCGCCGTCTGGACCGCGCTCAAGGATGCGATCGGCGCGGTGGGCGATCGCAAGGCACCTGTCAGGCTCGACGCGCCGGCTACGCCGGAGCGCGTGCTCGCGGCGGTCGAGCGGGCGCGGCAGGGCGGGAAGTTCGCTTAGCAGTACGCGCCGGACTCGCTGCTCCGCAGATCGATGGATAAGGTGTCGCCCGATTTGAAGCTTTCGGGAGGACGAGATGGACGTACGTATGGATGGCCGCGTGGCCGTGATCACCGGCGCGAGCACCGGCCTCGGCCTCGCCATGGCCAAGGAATTCGCTGCGTCGGGCGCATCGGTCGCGCTGCTGGCCCGCAAGCAGGACGCGCTGGATGCGGCCAAGGCGGAGGTCCAGAAGGCGGCGGGCAAGGCCAACATCAAGATCGAGGCCTACTCTTGCGACGTTTCCAAGGCGCAGCCGATCGCCGACACCTTCAGGAAGATCGAGGCCGAGTTCGGCAAGGTCGACATCGTCGTCAACAATGCCGGCATCAGCCATGCCAAGTCGTTCGAGACCGTGACCGACGAGGACTGGCAGGGCGACCTCGACCTCAAGCTGTTCGCCGCCATCCGCCTCAGCCGTGCGGCCATCCCCGGCATGCGCGAGCGCAAGTGGGGCCGCATCGTCAACGTGCTGAACATCGGCGCCAAGGCGCCGACCGCCAACTCGACGCCGACCAGCGTCAGCCGCGCCGCGGGCCTCGCGCTCACCAAGGCGATGAGCCAGGAGCTGGCCAAGGACAATATCCTCGTGAACGCCATGCTGGTCGGCCTGATCGAGAGCGACCAGTGGGCGCGCCGCCACAAGACCGCCGCGGGTGAGGGCAAGACCTACGAGGAGTTCCTGGCCGGTATGGCCAAGGGCCGCATCCCGCTCGGCCGCATGGGCAAGGCCGAGGAATTCGCCCGCATGGCCTGCTTCCTCTGCTCCGACGCCGGCTCCTTCATCACCGGCGTCGCCATCAACGTCGACGGCGGCGCAAGCCCGGTGGTGTGACGGATCAGCCGCTTCCCCTTTGCGGGTTCCGCAAAGGGGAAGTGCCCTCGTCTGACGAGGGCGATGGGGTTGTGCAACCTGATAGATCCCTGACAGATTAGCCCTGATACATCCCTGACAGTATTTGGCGTTTCAATCATGTCTGTTTGCCCGCTTTGGGGCGGGGCGGCCGCCCCGCCCCAAAGCGGGCAAGTTGTCCCGAGCTGCGATCGATGAGGCCAAGGGGGACATCGGCAAAGCGGACGAACCAGTGACCATCGGGACGCTGGCGGATGCCGACCGTTTCTCCAGCGATGGCCTCCGACACGTAGAGCGAACCACCGGCCCACCTGATCTCGCCCTTGGCCCGTATGCGTCTGACCTGTTCGTCCGCGTCATAATCGAAATCACCGACGGGTTTGACGAACGGTCTGGGCGAAGGGCGATAGAACTCGGCCGGCTGGCGCTGGCCCAGCGCCTCGTGCGGGCGCTCATGGTTGAACTCGCGCCGAAAGGCATCGAAGCGCCTCTGCTGAGCGGCGGCGGTGGCCGCCGGCGGCTGGCAGGCCTCGGGCTTGAGCGTGCCGTGCATGCGTTCGTGCCGGCCGTTCTGCTGCGGCTTGCCCGGCCATATCCGCTCGAGCCGGATGCCCATCCTGGCCCATCGCGCCGACAGCCGGGTCAGGCCGCCGGCGCCGGACGAAGCGAAGGGCAGGCCGTTGTCGCTGCGGATCGCCGTCGGCAGGCCGTGTTCCCTGAAAAGCTCGTCCATCTTGGCCTGAAGGGCTTTGCCGACAGGTTCCATCGTCTGGACGGCCAACAGGTAACGGCTGAAGGCGTCGGTCACCGTCAGCGGATCACAGCGCCGCCCATCGCCGGTGCGGAACCAGCCCTTGAAGTCGATGCACCACGCGTCGTTGGCGGTCTCTACGGCGCCGAACGGCTGGTCCACGGTCAACGGCCGGCGACGCTATCGACGCGGTTGGCTCAAGCCTTCGCGACGCAGGATCTCCGAGCCGGTGCTGGCACTCGGCCATGGAGCCTGCGGATCCTCTTGCGAGAGCTTGGCCAGCAGCTTCTTCGGTCCCCAATGGGGCCAGCGCTTGCGCGCCTCGACCAGCCGCACCACAAGCTTCGCCGGCGTCGCAAGACCTGGCCGCAACGGCGCCCGCGAGCGCTCGGCAAGCCCGCCCGGACCTTCCAGCAGGAAACGGCGCTTCCAGACGTAGCCGGTCTCGCGCGAAATCCCGTAGCGATCGCACAGAACCGTCATCGCCTCCTCGCCTCGAAGACAGTCGGCCACGAACAACAACTTCTGCTCCTCAACGGATGGCTCCAACCACGGCATCGACAGGCCTCCTCTACCTGCCGAATACTGTCAGGGATCTCTTCGGGCTAATCTGTCAGGGATCTATCAGGGTCGGACAACCCCATCGCCCTCGTAAGACGAGGGCACTTCCCCTTTGCGGAGTCCGCAAAGGGGAAGGAAAGGCTCTACCGCTCGAGCCAGACGTCCTCGAAGCGCCAGTTGTTGTAGATGCTGTTGATGTGCAGCGTGACGTTCTTGACCTGCGGTTGCCAGCATCCGGCGATGCGGCCGTGGCTGATGATCGGCCTCGCCACGTCCTCCTGCAGCTTGCGGTCGATCTCCCAGACCAGCTCCTGCCGCTTCTTGCGGTCGGTCTCGCGCGACTGCTCCTCGAAGAGCTTGGTCATCTCCGGATTGCAGTAGTTGTTGTAGTTGCGCAGCGAGCCGCAGGCATAACCCTCGAACAGCGTCACGTCGGGGTCGTCGACCGCGCTGCCGGTGAGGTTGAGCGCGACGACATAGTCCTTCTTGAAGACGCGATTGTAATAGACGCTGGTGTCGATGATCTCGAGCTCGCCGTCGATCCAGATCTGCTTGAGCTGGTCGATCAGGATCACCGCGGGATCCTTGAAGGTCGCGATGTTGCGCGTGCTGACCTTGAGCTTCAGCCGCTTGTCCGGGCCGAAGCCCGCCTGCTTCATCAAGGCGCGCGCTTCCTCCCGGTTCTTCTCGACGTCGCCATAGCCCACGAAGGTCTTCAGCATCTCGGGCGGCACGCCCCAGATGCCGTCGGGCGGCGGCAGCATCGATCCGCTCATCTTGCCTTCGCCTTCGCTCAGAATGTCGATGAAGGCCTGACGATCGAGCACCAGGGCCAATGCCCGTCGCACCTTCGGATCGTTGAACGGCGCTACCTCGTTATTGACGATCAGGTTGGTGCTGACGCCACTCTCCCGCATCGTGCACTGGGCTTGCGGGGCGTCGCGTTTGATATTCTTCAGCAGCGGGACCGTGATATCGGCCGGGAAAGTCATGTCGAACTTGCCGGCGATAAAGGAGAGCATGCGCGTCGAGCGGTCGGGAATGATCGAATACTCGATACCGTCGAGATAGGGCCGGCCCTTCTTCCAGTAGTCCGGATTCTTCACCAGCTTGATGCCTTCGTTCATCCTGAACTCGGCGAGCTTGAAGGGCCCGGTGCCGACAGGCTTGCGGCGCATGTCGGCAGCGGGAACGTGGCAAGGGTAAATCGGCGAGTAACCCGAGGCGAGCAGCGCCAGCAGCGACGGCTGCGGCTGCTTCAGATGCAGGGTGACGTCGAAGTCGCCGCCGGCTGTCGCCTTCTCGACGTTGCCCCACCAGGCCGAACGTGGATTGCGGCGCAGCTTATCCTCGCCAAGCAGCAGGTCGAAGGTGCAAACCACGTCCTTCGACGTGAACGGCTTGCCGTCATGCCATTTCACGCCCTCCCGTAGCTTGAAGGCGAGTTGCTTGCCGTCGCCGCTCCATGACCAGCTCGTAGCAAGATCCGGCACGATCGACTCGAAGCTGTTCTTCGCGACATTCTGGTCGAACACGACGAGATTGTTGTAGAGCGCCATGAACGGCACGGCGACGGACACGGTCGCTTCTTCGTGGATCGACGCGCTAGGCGGCGTATCCATGTGCTGGATCTTCAGCACGCCACCCGTCTTCTGGCTCCAGCCAGAACCTGGAGCAAGAACCATTGCGGCCGCCGCAGCGACCAGGGCGAAACACCCTGCCCTCGTCCTCATACAGTCTCCTCCTCACGCAGGCCGCGTTAACGAAGTCGCGGCGCCATTCAGTTGGCGTGAGTATGGAGACCTGTCCGAATTTCACAAACTCTGCAGAGCGATACCGGATGAACGCTCTTGGCGTTTGCAAACGTTACGGGCAGTCGCCGATTCGCTTGCCGCTCAACACGGAGCTGCCCTTGATCGTCGTGCCGGACTTGTCCTTGGCCTCGATCTGCCCCAACCCCTCGTAGCTCGTGGCGCTGTAGGTAACTTCCGCCTTCGCCGTGACACCTGCAATTGCGTCTGAGGGCGGGCATATCAGTGTGGCTGTCAGAACGCCTGCTTTCTTGGCGCCCTCCTGGTACGTGCAGTTGTGCTCCTTCATCTCGGCCGGAGTCGGAAAAAACAACCGCTCGAGCTTGGCATCGTCGCCTTTGAGGCAAACCTTCTTCGATGTGGCAGGCGTAGGTTCCAAGCCTTCCATTGTGGTTTTCTCCGTAGCTTCCCACTCACCGGCCTGAATGGCGGTCTCGGCGTGGGCGGCACCGACGATCGCCGACGCGACCAGGATTGCAGTTACTCCAACCAGCTTCATTTCCATCTCCGTCAGTTGGCCGCCACTATACCCGATCGCCTATTGCGGTTGAGCGTCGATCCACTCGCGGGCAGCCTTGAAAGTCTCGAAGATCTTGGTTCGACGATCGGCGGCCGCCAGGGCCCCGAACAGCCGGCCAAGGCTCTGCGTCTTGTCCGCAGCAGCCACGATGGCAAGTGCGCCGGTCTTGCCCTGGCCGTGATAGGTGCGCAGCCGAACACTCAATACCATCATCTCTTCGTCGGTCATCGCCGACCAAGCCTGGCTGCCGTCGAACAGCTTGCGATAAGGCATCGTACCTGCCGCGACGACGGCATCGAGATACTCGACGAGCTCCTTCAATGTGATCTCGCCTTCGGCCGTGGCGAGAAGCATCTGTCGTGACTGATCGACAGACCAGCGGACGGACATGCAAAGTAGCCTTCGACTTTATTTCGGGAAGCTCTCGATCCAGCGGCGCGCCGGCTCGATCGATTCGAAGACGCGCATCGGACGCTCCGCTGCCGCGAGAATGCCAAGGACGCGCGACACCAGCTCGCTCTTGTCGGGTGATATCACGATCGCCAAGGGACCGAAGGCATCGCCCTTGGAATGGCGATCGCGGATCTGCGCACCGATCGCCAGCAGATCGTCTGCGCTCATCGACGTATCGCTGTTGCTCGCGTCGAACAGCTTGCGATAGCCCATTGCATGCGCGCCATCGAGCACACGCAAGTAATGCTCCATCTCCGCGCGCGTCACGTCACCATCAGCGACAGCAACGACGAGATGGTCCCTGGAGTCGATCGTCCAATGGAGAGACATGTCCGCGTTTTGTGACAGCCAATGCCATAAAAAGCCAGAGCATCCGGCATTTCTTCACTCTCCGAGGCTTGGCCATTTCGCTTCAAGTGCGATTGCCATGGCATCGACCCAAGCCGATATCAGCCGCTCTCCCTTGAACGCCGTCGGCTGACTGGGATCGCCAGGATCGATCGACGGCACAGAACGAATACTCCGCGGGGCAAGAGCCAGGACGATGGAAGTCTCCCATTCGCTGGCCGTCTCGCCATCGAGACGCTCGATCAATGCGTCGGCAGCTGCACCCTTATTTCCGGCTCGGAGCACGAGCACCTCCCCCAACTCCCCCGGAGGCTCTTCGACTGAGGTTCCGATATCGAGAAGCGCAATACGCCTCGCGCCTTGGGCGCGGAATCCGCAGATAAGCTCCTGAAGCAATTGTTTGTGCGTCTCACGACGCAGGTGCTGACTGCCAGCAAGAGACGCGTAGGTGGGATGGGCACTAAAACCCACCAAAGGGGCCACGACGATGGGCAGCCGCTCGATCAGCCGTTGCCCCAGGGCACGAGCTATCAGGGCATCGGTGCCGAGCGGCAGATACTTCCCATGGGCTCTGCTGGCGGCGGCGAGAGGAATGACGACCACGTCATCTCGATCGAATCGGACCTTGGCCTCAGGCCAGGTGAGATCCTCCAACCACACGCCCTTCATTCCGACACGCCTCCCGGACACGCATACGACCGCCGGATGCGTATCCGGGATGCTGGGCCTGCGCCAATGCAAAACGTGCCGCGGGTCGGCCTGTGCTAGGGTTTGCCTAATGAATCCCGTCGTTTTCGTCTTGGCGCACATGGGGAGGCGCGCCACCACCCTGCTGCCCTTCTCCCTGCTCCTTGGGCTCCTGTTCCAGGATATCGCCGCGGCCGCACGCCCGCTTCTGATGCCGCTGGCCGTGACCCTGTTGATGCTGGCCCTGGCGCGGGTCGACTGGGATCGGCTCAGCGCCCTGCTGCGCCGACCCGGCCTCGCCATCGCGCTGTCGCTTCTCAATCTCATCGCCGTGCCGCTGGTCGTCTGGCCGATCTGGCAGGGGCTGGGCCTGTGGCCCGGCCTGGTCGCCGCGCTTTGCCTCAGTGCCATGGCGCCGGGCATCATTTCGGCCGCCACGACGGCGACCTTCCTCAGGCTCGATTCGTCGCTGGCCCTCCTGATTTCCCTGTTCACCAACTTCCTGGTGCCCTTCACCCTGCCGCCGCTCGCGCTCTGGCTGCTGGGGCTCGATCTCAAGATCGGCCTTCTCGACCTCAGCCTCAGGCTCGGCCTGATCGTGGCGCTGGCGCTTGTCGGGGCGATCGTCATCCGTCGCTTCCTCGGGGCCAAAGTCACCGAGGCTGGCCCTGCGCTCGACGGACTGTCGGTGGTGGTGCTGATGATCTTCGCCATTCCCCTGATGGACGGCGTCGTGGCGCGTGCCATGGCCGAACCCGTAAAGCTCGGAGGCTTCATCGCCGGCGCCTTCGCCGGCATGCTCCTGTGCAATCTCGTCATGGCGGTCGCCATGCTGCCGATCCTCGACCGGCGCATCGCCCTCACCGCCGGCTATTGTTCGGGCGGCCGGCACAACGCTCTGCTGATGGCGGTCCTGCCCGTCACAGCCGATCCCGACATCTTCCTGTTCATCGCCGCCGTGCAGTTTCCGATCTACCTGATCCCGACTCTATTGCAGCCGCTCTATCGCCGCTTGCTGCCTTCCTGACGGCCCAGCTCGGCATGGAAGCCGTTCAACAAGTCGATCACGTCGTACACCGGCAGGCCAAGGGCGGCCTTGAGAGCCTCCTTGTAGGGCGGCAGATTGGTGCATTCGAGCACCACCGTATCGATCTCGGGATGCCGGGCCACCAGCGCACGACCGGCCGCAACCGCCTCGCGTTCGACCTGCTCCCGATCGAGTGTCAGGCCGTTGCGCAGAAAAGTATCGGCAAAGGAGCTGTTCTCCGGCAGGCCGACGAAGGGCGTATCGCCCGGCGCTCCGACGGCCTCGAAATGTGCCGGCGTCAGGTTCTTCGCCGACGCCGTGATGACCCCCACCCGCTTTCCCCCGAGCTGCCGAATGAGAAGCAGCGCCGACGTCGCCACGGGCACCGGCGACACTGCGGCAAGATCGTCCTGATAGAGTGCGAGAAAGCCGCAGCTCGTCGAAATGCCCACGACTCCCTCGGCAGCCAGCGCTTCGGCATTGGCCTTCAGCGCCGCGAGCACCCGCGGCCTGTCGGGGTGGCTGGTCACGGCGTCGGACGAGCCGATGCCCTCCATGCGCCGGAAGATCACCGGATAGTCGAACGACGCGGCATTGCCGATGTCGCCGACGATGCGCGGAAAGCGCGTGTCGAGCATCAGGACGCCGAGCGGCGCCTTCATGGCGAGACCGTTACTTCGGCTCCGGCCATTTCTTCTGCGGGCCGCGCGCGGCCTCGAACCAGCGCGCGAGCTGCATTACGCCGAGATCGTCGAAGCGACGGCCCGCAATCTGCAGGCCGATCGGCTTGCCCTCCTGCGTGTAGCCGCAGTTGATCGAAGCCGCCGGCTGCTCGCTCATATTATAGGGCATGGTGAAGGAGATGTGCTCCAGCGGCCGATTGACGTCGTTGGTCGGCGTCTCCCATTCCGCCCGGTAGGTCGGCACGGGCGACACAGGCGACAGCACGAAGTCGAAGGGTTGCGTCGCGCGCGTCGTGGCGGCCCGAATCGCCATGTAATTGTTGACGCCACGGATCACCATGCCCCCCGAGACGTCGGCGCCACCGCGGCACCAGTCGGCAATGAAGGGCAGCACCTTGGCCTGGCGCTCGTGGCTCAGCGCCGAGAAATCGACCCAGCTCCGAACCCGCCAGAAAAGATCCTGCAGGTGCAGCATGTCGGGCGAGAGGAACGGCGCCACCGGCTCGATATGTGCGCCGGCATCGGCGAACAGCCTGGCGGCCGCCTCGATTGCCGCCTTGGTCTCGGCATCGACCGGCAGCCCCGAACCTGCATCGAGATGCAGACCGATCTTGAGGCCTTTGGGATCGCGCGGACCAGCTGCCCAGTCGATGGTCGCCGGCGGCAGGCTCATATGGTCGCGTGGATCGGGCTTGGAGAGCTCGGCCATCAGCAGCGCCGAGTCCGCGACCGTGCGCGTCATGGGGCCGATGGCGCGACCGAAGAACGGCGGATCGACCGGCACGCGGCCGAGGCTGGGCTTCAGGGTGAAGATGCCATTCCAGCAGGCCGGCAGGCGCACCGAGCCGCCAATATCGGTCCCGAGATGCAGCGGCCCGTAGCCTGCCGCCGCTGCGGCCCCCGCCCCCGAGCTGGAACCGCCGGGGTTCCAGGCGAGGTTCCAGGGATTGCGGGTCAGGGGATGAAACGAGCTGCGCCCCGAGGACAGCATGCCGTAGTCGGGCATGGTGGTCTTGGCGAGGATGATCGCGCCCGCCTCGCGCACCCTTGCCGAGGCCGGCGCGTCCGCCGCGGCGGGCACGAGTTCGGTCGCAGCCGTTCCGAGCGGCACCGGCACGCCCTTGGTCGCAATGTTTTCCTTGATGGTGATCGGCACGCCATCGAGCGATCCCTGGGGCGTGCCGGCCTGCCAGCGTTTCTCCGCCGCCTTCGCAGCCTTGCGCGCGGCGCCGAAATCCGGCGCGTAGAGCGCCTTCAGCTTCGGTTCCCAGGCTTCGATGCGGGCGATGACGGCGTCGGTCGCTTCGACCGGCGACAGTTTCTTCGATTTGTAGGCGGCGAGCAGCTCGCCGGCGGTCATGTCATGGATGGCGGTCATCGGAATAGCTTACACGCTCGGCAATGAATTTGGTCAATACTGGCGCCAGGAACAGCACGGCGAGAAGGCGAACCGTCTGCATCGCCATCACGAAGGAAACGTCGCAGTTGGTCGAGGCGGCGATGATGGCAATCGAATCGACGCCGCCGGGGCTGGTCGCAAGATAGGCGGTCAACGGATCGACGCCGATGGTGACGACCATCAACCAGGCGACCACGCCACAGAGTGCAATCAGCACGGCAGCGCAGGCGATGGCCCGCGGCAGCATGCGCGCGACGTAGAGCAGCAACGGGCGCGTGAACCTGAGACCGATGTTCCAGCCGATAAAGGCAAAACTCACCGCCAACGCCCAGGGCGGCAATTCGACCGTCATCAGGCCGACATGCGCCAGCACGATGCAGATCACCAGTGGGACCAGCATGGCGCCCGCCGGAATCTTCAGAACACGCGCGATGAGAGGCCCCACGACGGCGACGACCAGCGTCTCGCCGAACGACAGCCAGTTCGCATCGGGGAACCAGGCGATCGCATCGCCACCGTGCGGCGCGGTCACACCGAACATCTTGGCCACCAGGGCTGCGACACCTGCCACCATGACGACGCGCAGATATTGCATGAAGGCGACCAGTCGTACGTCCGCGCCGTAGGACTCGGACATGATGGTCATGACCGAGGCCGCCCCTGGGCTGATGCCCCAGAGCGCCGTCGTGCCGGGCAGCATCTGCAGGCGGGTCATGAGCCAGCCCAGCAGGATGCTCGCGCCGACCACGGCGAGGACACCGACAGTGAAGAGCTGCCAGTGGGCCAGGATGTCGCCGACGATCGATAGCGGCACCATGCGCGCGATCATGCAGCCGACGACTCCCTGGGCGAAGACGAAGGCCGACAGAGGCATCCGGGGCTTGCCGCCGTTCGATGCGACGATGATGCCGGCGATCAGCGGCCCCAGCATGAGCGGCGCCGGCGCACGCAGCCAGATCAGCGACGCGGCGATGCCGGCTGAGATCGCGACGAGCAACACCCATTGCAGGGCCGGTGAAAGCCCGCCCAACCCTTTGGAGGATTTGTCTGCGGGCT
>Ga0102832_1002306_pt1 | contig 11932 bp, 12 predicted proteins | sample EBPBio282013_DNA_FD_88942 | JGI IMG/M metagenome (GOLD analysis project Ga0102832, IMG submission 88942) | Wastewater treatment Type I Accumulibacter community from EBPR Bioreactor in Madison, WI, USA - Reactor 2_5/28/2013_ DNA (Illumina Assembly) | ecosystem: Engineered > Bioreactor > EBPR >...
ATCGTGATCGGCACGAAGAAGTAGTGGTAGACGGTGGTAATCCCGAACTGCCACCTGGCTAGGGTTTCCGGTGTCACGACCCGATCCTACCGTCGGTTGGTTGAGTGATGGCCCGGGGTCGCCGGGTAGTCCGTCCGAGTCCTGGGATGAACCTCCCGACTCTTGCGGTGTAGCGGGTGTAGGCGTCCCCGTGGGTGTCGAGTAGGTAGGGCTCTTCGACCGCCCTGACCTGTACTTGGAGGGCGATCAGCAGCAGGATGGTCGCGGCCAGCGAGGCCACGGTGGGGGCCAGGAGGAACAGCCCGACGCTGGCCGTTGCCATGGCGGTGAACACCGGATTGCGGACGATCGCGAAGATCCCGTTGGTGACCAGATTGGTCTTTTCGCCCGGGTCAACGCCCACTCGCCAGGAGGTGCCCATGGCCTGCTGTGCCCAGAGCAGGCCTGCGGTGCCAGCGACGGCGAGGATGAGTCCAGCTACCTCAAGGAGAGGGGCGCCGGGCAGGGCGAGTCTGCCGAGTCCGAGGAGGTGACTGGTGGGTCCGGCCAGGCCGGCCAGCAGTGCCGCGACGAAAAGCAGCTTGCCCCACCACGAGGCCGATCCCACCGGGCCTACCTGGAGGCGTACTCCGGAGTCCCCGGTGTGGCGGCGGTGGGTGGCCGCGCGGACGCCGAAGGCGAGGCCCAGCCCGGCCAGGTAGAGGACGAGGGCGATCCAGCCGGTCATCGGGTCACTCCGCTGTGTGTGGTGGGGTGGTGAGTTCCTGCCGGGGTGCGCCGGCTGCGGCTGGGCGTCCGGTGGGGCGGTCTTCGTGGGTGATGCCGTGGTGGTCGCGGTTGTGGTCGAAGCGGAGCAGGCGTAGGGCGTTCAGCACGACCAGGATGGTGGACCCTTCGTGGATGAACACGATGGGACCCATGGCCAGGCCGAGCAGGCTGGCGGGGACCAGGAAGGCAACGATCACCAGGGCGGCGATCAGGTTCTGACGGATCAGGCGGGAGGTCGCTCGGCTGAGTCGCACCATGAAGGGCACTCGTCCCAGATCGTCGGACATCAAGGCGATGTCCGCGGTCTCCAGGGCGACTGCCGAGCCGGCTGCGCCCATGGCGATGCCCAGGCTGGCGCTGGCCATGGCGGGTGCGTCGTTCACGCCGTCGCCGACCATGGCGGTGATCCGGCCGTCTCGGGTGAGGTCGCGGATCGCCACCACCTTGTCTTCGGGCAGGAGTTCGCCCACTGCTCGGTCGATCCCGACCGAGCGCCCCACTGCGTCGGCGACCTGCTGGTTGTCGCCCGAGATCAGGACGAGTTCGCTGATGCCAGATTCTCGCAGCACGCTGAGGGTCTGGCTGGCTTCCTGCTTGGGTGCGTCCATGACCCCGATCACGCCGAGGGTGCGGGTTCCGTGGGTGACCACCATGGTGGTGCGGCCTTCCGCTTGGAGTTGCTCCACGGCGGTGTCCACGTCGGGGGGCAGCACGTGTCCGGCCTCAGCCATCATCCGGAGGTTCCCAACCAGCACCAGTTCGCCGTCCACGCTGGCGCGGACCCCCCGTCCGGTGACCGCTTCCAGGTCGACCGCGACCAGCCGGGCCTGGTCGGGGACTATGTCGGTGAGGTCGCGGACGATGGCGGTCGCCAGAGGATGGTCGCTCAGGGTTTCCACGGCCAGCGCGACGGCGTTGAGTTCGCTCGTGGTGGCGCCCGGCGCCGCGATGGTGTCGGTGACGGTGGGGTGGCCCCAGGTGAGGGTGCCGGTCTTGTCGAAGGCCATGGCGTCGACCTTGCCGAGGGTCTCCAGCGGAGCTCCGCCTTTGACCAGCACCCCGGCGCGTCCCGCCCGGGCGACCCCGGCCAGCACCGCGGCGGGGGTGGCGATCGCCAGCGCGCAGGGGCTGGCCGCGACCAGTACCAGCATGGCCCGGTAGAAGCTGTCGGCGAACGGTTCGGAAAGCCAGAGGACACCAACCAACAGCACGACCGCCACGGCGAGGATCACCGCGGGGACGTAGAACCGCTGGAACCGGTCGATGAACCGTTGGGTGGGCGATTGGGTGGTGTCCGCCTCGGTGACCAGCTTGACCACCCGCGCCAAGGTGGTGTCGGCGGCCGCGGCGGTTACCACCATGTCGAACGCGCCGGGGCCGTTCACCGTGCCGGCGAAGACCCGCGAGCCACTGGACACGGCTTCGGGGTTGGCCAGTGCCTTGGTCGGGTCGGGCACCGGGGCTTTCTCCACCGGGATCGACTCTCCGGTCACCGCGGACTGGTCGATGGCGGTCGTCCCGACGCTCACGAAGCCGTCAGCCGGCACCCGTGAGTTCGGCCGGACGACCACAACATCGCCCACCGACAGCTCTTCCACCGGCCGCTCGACCGTATCGTTCGGGCCGACCCGGACCGTCGCCGTGCGCGGCGCGAGTTCAGCTAGCGCCTCGATCGACCGGGTCGCACGCGACATCGCGTACTCCTCCAGCGCATGTCCGAGGCTGAACAGGAACAGCAGCACCGCGCCCTCGCCCAGCTTGCCGACCGCCAGAGCACCCATCGCTGCGACGATCATCAAGAAGTCCACTTCAAATCGGCCCCTGCGGATCGAACCCCAGGCTCCCTGCACGGTGAAGAAGCCACCGAAGAGGTAGGTCAGCAAGTACAGCCCGACCACAAGGGGCTCCGGCGCGGCCAGCGCGAACTCGGCGATCAGCCCGAACACGTAGCTGACCCCCGCGGCGATCGCGAACGTCAACTCCCAGTTGCCGTGGCCGTGGGACTCGACCTTGTGGTCATCACGTGATGCAGTACTCATAACCTGAACATATCATGATGTAGTAATGAATGGCGAGTGGTTCGCACCAGGCACCCAGGATCTGGTTGGATCGGTCCAGACGTCGGCTGGAGGTGACGGTATGAGGTTGAGTGTTGGCGATGCCGAGCACATTGCCGAGGTGGTGAGCGGCCTGGCCACGCCCGCCCGTGTCCTCATCCTTGCGCGGCTGCTCGACTCGCCCGCCACCGTCAGCGAACTCGTCGCCGAACTGGGGATGTCGCAGACCTCGATCTCCAACCACCTGCGCATCCTGCGCCACCTCAACCTCGCCGTCGGTGACCGCCAGGGACGCAACGTGCTCTACCGGCTGCAGGACGACCACGTCCGGGCCATGATCGAGCAGATCCTCAGCCACGCCAGCCACGACTGAACCTGAATGGAATCTAAGAGACTCTTAGGCTAATCTCACCCCTGTCGAGAGGGGACGGGGTGACCGCCAGCGAGCGCCGGGCAAAGCGGCGACCAACGCCGCACAGGTTCGCAGCGGTGCTGCTCGCAGTCCTGATCGGAGTCAGCGCGTCGCTGGAGCAGGGCCACACCGCCCAGGCGGCCGACGCCCCGCCACTCAACCAGGTCGTCGTCGACAGCGACGCCCCACCAGCGCCGACCGTCGAGGACCTCATCGAAGACCGGCTCGACCAACTCCAGGCTGTCACCGCCGAGGTCGACCAACAGCAGTTCGACGCCTCGCTCGCCAAGCGCGAGAAGGCGGTACGCAAGAACGCCGCGGCGATCAAGGCAGAGCTGGATCGACTGAAGAACCTCAAACGGTTCGCCTGGCCCACCAAGGGCCGCATCGGCTCCGGGTTCGGAATGCGCAAGCACCCCATCCTCCGCACCACACGGCTCCACAATGGCGTCGACATCGGCGGAGCCTGCGGAAACGCCATCTACGCCACCCAGTCCGGCACTGTCACCAGGGCCAACTTCAGCCGCAGTGCAGGCAACAACGTTCGGATCAACCACGGCTCGATCGAGAACAAGAAGGTCGAGACCGCCTACCTTCACATGACCAAGTACACCGTCAGCACCGGCCAGGACGTCGCCAAGGGCGACCTCATCGGCTACGTCGGAACGACCGGACTCTCCACCGCCTGCCACCTTCACCTGGCACTCTACGAGAACGGCCGAGGCGCAGACCCGGCCCAGTACCTCGTCAAAGACTGAACGCCGATGTCCCACGACCCGGCTGCCACGCCCGCCGAAGCCACGAACCCACAAGTCAACCGCGGGCCGGTAGCATCCCGTCGCGCGCTGCTGGGCAGTGGGCTCGCCCTGGCTGGCGGGTTGTTCCTCAACGGGTGCGCGCCCACCGCCGATAGCCCTGTTGGGCCCGGCGAACCCAAGCCAACACAAGGTCTGTTCCCGGGCCAGGTCGTCGTCGAGAAGACCCTGCGGCCCGCGCCGGCGATCGTCGATCTGGGCGGCGGCCTGCAGTCCGAGGCATGGGTCTACAACGACACCCTTCCCGGAGTCGACCTCCGCGCCCACGCAGGAGAGCTGCTGCGCATCACCGTGGACAACCAGCTTCCCGCCCCGACCACCGTTCACTGGCACGGCATGGCCGTCACCAACGATGTCGACGGCGTCCCAGGCCTCACCCAGGATCCGATCCAGCCCGGCACGAAGTTCCGCTACGAGTTCACGGCACCTGCTCCGGGGACCTACTTCTTCCGCTCTCACGTCGGGCTGCAGCTGGACCGCGGCCTCTACGGGCCACTGATCATCGACGACCCCGCCGAACCCGGCCACTACGACGCCGAATGGATCGTCATCCTGGATGACTGGCTCGCCACCACAACCCCCGACGACATGTACAGCAGCCTGGTCGCCAGCCGCCAGCCGACTCGAGCTGGCCAGGACGCAGTAGCCTTGTCGGCCCGCAGCGTTCCCTTCTTCGGTGACGCCGGCGACATCCGATACCCCCACTACCTCATCAACGGTGCCGTACCGACCGCACCGGTTACCCATCAGGGAAAGCCGGGAGACCTGCTACGGCTGCGGGTGATCAACGCCGCCTCGGACACCATCTTCGCCCTGGCCCTCGGCGGACATCGGATGACCATCACCCACACCGATGGCCACCCCGTCCAACCCCAGGAAACCTCCGCCCTCTACCTCGGAATGGGCGAACGCTACGACCTTCTGGTCACCCTCGGCGACGGCATCTTCCCACTGGTCGCGAAGCCCTGGAACAAGCCCGGCCAAGGACTCGCGCTAGTGCGAACCGGGGCCGGGACCCCGCCTGATCCCCAGATCCAGCTGACCGAGTTCACCAGCCAGCTCACCCAAGGTACAGATCTCCGCCCCGCCGAGCCCGCAGTCCCCGCCACCCCGCAGATTGACGCGCGGGTAACCGTGGAACTGAGCGGGCAAGCCGATCCCTATCGCTGGGTCATCAACGGTGCCCCATACGGTCAAAACACACCTCTCGAACTGGTCCAGAACCAGCGCACCGAACTCGACGTCATCAACAACACCACCAGGGCACACCCCCTCAACCTGCACGGCCACAGCTTCACGCTTCCAAACGGGCTCAGGAAAGACACCATCCTGGTACCGCCGACCAGCGCCACCACACTCCAGCTCGACGCCACCAACCCAGGCCTCTGGGCGCTCCACTGCCAGAACGACTACCACACCCAAGCCGGCATGATGCTCACCATGCGCTACCGCAGTTGAGGAGTGTTCGCCCGAGCCGGTGACTAGAACTGCTCTGTCCGATCAAGGCCGGCTGCGCCCAGCTTTCGCCATTTCGGGTCCCCCGCGTTACCAGCGGGCGGTCGCGTAGCCACAGTCAGCCTTGGTTCGGGATGCGAGCGTGTCGGCCCTCTCTGTCACAGGAACAGCTCCTGCACGGACTGCCTTCATCCCTCCCATTTGCTGGCTCTGCGAGTTACTGTAGAGACGCCCCACCCCCACGGGTCATCGCAATCCTGCGCTTTCTCTGGGACGTGGGGCGCAAAACTCAACCCGGTGCTGATTGTCGGAGCCGCGCCGGAGCGAGCCCAACTTGTTGGTGGTTGTTGTCCGGATCGGGGCTCCTCGTCGGCTTATGTCTGGCGAGGAAGGAGTCGCCGTGGCCAACAATCGCTGGATTGCGTTGGGAGCGCTGTCCATCCTGCTTTCAGCTTGCACGACGCCTACGGTCGATCCAACGCCCACCTCGGCCACCCCGAGCGCAACCGCCACAACGGTGCCGGTGAGTCCGCCCACACCCAGTCCCACTCCGACCTGGAACAACGCGCAGTCAGCCGCCGTCGGCGCGGTGGAGCGCTACGAGGAGGTCACCGCTGAGATTGCCGCCGATCCGTCGGCGTTCTCTGCGGCGGAGATGACCGCGATGTTCGCGAAGGCAGTCGGCGAGAACATGGTGAAGGGCAACGTTGACTACTTCCTTGAGATGTCCAAGCGCGGCTACAAGGAAGTTGGAGTCAGGACGGCTACCTCCACTTCGGCAACTGATGTTCAGGACAACGGCAGAGGGGCCGAGGTCCATGTCACCCGCTGCTGGGATCAGCGGGATCTTCAGGTTGTCGACGAGGACGGCAAGCCGGTCACGGACGAAGAGTTCCTGAACCCGCCATACAACCTGCGCCAGTACACCGCACTGAAGCCCACAGGCGAAGAGATCTTCAGGGTGTACGGCGCGGAGACGATCAACGGGGCCTGCCCATGATCCGGCGGCGCGTGCGAGGGCTAAGCCTGCTCGTCATGGTCCTGTTGACCATGACGGGGGTGGCTCAGCCTGCAAACGCCGATGCGACGTGTCGGAGGTACAGCGATCGTGGGGTGTGCCTCATCAGAGTCGAACTACCAGGGACCGTACCGAAGCCCAGCAAGCCGCGCGGTGACAACGACGGCGATCCTGACATCCCGCGGGGCCTGCCGGAATGCAACCAGTATCCGGACGGTCGGATGGACCCACCACCTGGTGAATCCGGCTGGGTTCAGGTTCGCTGCACGGAGGGCAGTCTCCCCCTGCTGCTGTGGATCGAGGGAGCTGCCAGCTCTCCGCAGCAGATTGCCCGTTCGGTGCTGGCGCAGGTCACGCTAAGGCCGGTGGCGATTGGATTGACGCCGCTGGATCCAGACGTGATGACGGTAGTTGGGATGCCGGTGTGGCTGTGGGTGGATGAGCCGAGCGAAACAACCTGGGGACCGACGACGATCCGTGCCGCGGGAATCACGCTGACCGCGCGGGTGGAGTCGGTGACCTGGACGATGGGTGATGGCACTCGTCTGCGGTGTGGCAAGGGCACGCCGTGGCGGCTGGGTTCGGAGGGCCGGGATGGCTCGGCTCGGAAGTCGCCCACATGTGGCCACGTCTATGAGCGCCAGGGCGACTACACGGTGCGGGCGCGAGCGAACTGGGTGGCTCGGTGGTCGGGATATGGGCAGAGCGGGGAGATCCCGTTCTCGTTGTCGACCACGCGGACGCTTCGGGTGGGTGAGGTGCAGGTGATTGTGACGCGAGGTGGCCAGTGAAGAGATCGGTCGCGGAGGAGCAGGGCATGGTGGCGGCGCCCGAGCGGGCGCGTTTGGATGGGGCTAGGGTGTCGGCGGCTCCGGAGCCTACGAGATTGCAGCGTCGGCCGTTGATGGTGGTGATCGGGGTGGCCCTGGTCGCTGCTGGCGGTGTGCTGGGCTTGTGGCTTTGGGCTTCGGCTTCGACCGCATCCGAGGTGGTCGCTGTGCGTGCCGATCTTCAGCGAGGTCAGCTGATCTCTGTGGAGGCGTTGACGACGGTGCGGATCACGCTTGATCCGCAGCTGAGGACGGTTCCTGGGGCTGAGCTGGAGACTCTGGTGGGCAAGCGCGCAGTGACCGACTTGGCCGCCGGGACGCTGCTCTCGCCTGGTCAGGTGTCCGATCAGGTGGTGCCCCAGCTGGGGGAGTCTGTGGTGGGGATCCCGGTGGCTCCTGGCCTGATGCCGGCGGAGCCATTGCTTGCTGGGGACACGGTTCGGCTGGTACACACGCCAGGTCAGGCTGGCGAGGTCACCGTGGCGCCGGTGACGGTGACGGCGCGGGTGCTGACGGTCACAGCTGGGGACACGCACACCGTGGTCGATGTAGTGGTGTCGAGTGATCAGGCGGCTGAGTTGGCTGCGCGCGCCGCAACCGGTGATCTGGCGGTCGTGCTGGACTCGCGAGAGCGGTGAGTGCCGATGGCTGTCGTCACGTTCGTCTCCGCGTCGGGCTCGCCTGGGGTCACGGCGACCACGCTGGCGCTGGCGACAGTGTGGCCGCGGCCGGTGCTGCTGGTGGAGGCGGATCCGACTGGTGGCTCTGGCCTGCTCGCCGGCTGGTGGAAGGGCAGCCGCAATCATCCCGGTCTGGTGGATCTTGTCACTGCTCATCGTGACGGACTGCTGGCCGAGACGCTGCCACAGCTGGCTTTGCCGATCGAGAACTCGATGGCGTCGGTGCTGGTGGGTTCTCGCTCGCATGAGCAGGCCGCTGGTCTGGCTCGGTTGTGGGAGCCGCTGGCGGATGTTGTGAACGAGATGAGTGCCGGTGGTCAGGACATCCTGATCGACGCCGGGAGGCTTGGCCTTGATGGCTGGCCGGAACCGCTGGTGCGCGGGGCTGACCTAACCGTCCTGCTCACTCATACGACGCTGCCGGCTCTTGCGGCGGCCATGTCGTGGGCGGGTGCGTTGGCTGAGGACATCCTGCCTGGGCATGACGTGCGAGTGATGTTGGTGGGTTCAGGTCGTCCGTACGGGTCGGCGGAGGTGTCGCACACGCTCGGGTTGCGGGTGGTTGGCGAGATCAGTTGGGATCCGCGTCGGGCCGCGGTCTTCTCCGACGGTGCACCGTACCCTGCGATGTCTGGCTGGCGGCGGCTGGTTAACCGGAAGGACGGTGCTGAACGGGGTTTCCTTGGTTCCCGCTATCTGCGCAGCGTTCGCGCGGCTGGTGAGGCGGTCAGGGCAGTGCTCGGGGCTCCAGGGCGGGTGGACTCGGGCGAAGTGCGTGTTGGTCAGGCGGGGAGGCTGGCCGATGACTGAAGCGCAGCGGGTGCCGCTTCCCACGGAGCTGCCGATGTATGCCGGCAGGCGTCCTGGGCGAGTCAGGTCGAACTACAGGCACCCGGATGAGGCCGGGGGGATGCCAGAAGCCCTCGCCCCTGCCGGCGAGGTGATCCCTGCTGGGGCTAGCGCCGACCCGCCGCGCCCGGTGGGTCCGGTCGACTGGAAGGAGGTTGCGCGTCTGCGTGGTGAGGTCGCCCGGCGGCTGGCGGATCGGCTGGTGCAGATCGCCGGTCAGGTCGAGGAGGAGGCCGAGGGCTGGACGGTCATTCGGGAGCTTCTGGCGAAGGAGCTGAAGACGAATGTCACCCTGCGTGCGATTGCCCCCGGGGAGGCTGAAGAAGAGGCGCTGGCGCAGGCGATCTTCGACAGCACCTTCGGGTTGGGACGTCTTCAGCCATTGGTCGATGATCATCGGGTCGAGAACATCCTGGTGGTCGGTCATGAGCGAGTAGTCGTCGAGCACTCGGACGGCTCCATGCACCAGATGCCTGCTGTGGCAGACAGCGACGCCGAACTCGTGGACTCCATCAGGTTCATCGCTGGTCGGTCTGACAACCCGCGTTCGTTCACACCGTCGCACCCCTTCTTGAACCTGACCTTGAGTGATGGTTCGCGGCTGGCCGCGTCCCTGGAGACGGGCCGGCCCTCGCTGGTGATCCGCCGCCACCGCATCCGAAAGGTCACTCTCAACGATCTGGTGGAGTGGGGGACGATCTCAGAGGTTATGGCCGACTTCTTGAGCGCGGCCGTCCGTGCCCGCAAGTCGATCCTGGTGTCCGGGGCGCAAGGCGCAGGCAAGACGACGCTCGTCAGGGCGCTTTGTGCCGAGATTCCGCGCATGGAGGTCGTGGCTACTTTCGAAAGCGAACGTGAGTTGTTCCTGCCTGAGCTGGAGGGGCAGCACGCGGTGGTGTTCGATTGGGAGATGCGAGCCGGTTCTGGGGAGCGAAGCGCCGACGGCCAGTTGGCTGGTCAACGCACAACGGCAAACCAGATCACCAGCAGTTTCCGGTTCCGGGCTGACCGGCAGATCGTCGGTGAGGTCCTGGGTGCCGAGGCGATGGACATGATCAAGGTCATGGAGTCTGGCACCGGCTCCCTTTCCACGACGCACGCGGCGAACGCCAGTGTGGCGGTGAACAAGATCATCACTTGCGCACTGGAGGCCGGACCCCACATCAGCCACGATCTGGTCGCGGCGAAGTTGGCAGCGACGCTGGACCTGGTTGTCCAGATGCACTCGGAGATTACCCCGATTGATGACTTCGGTCAGATCGCGCAGAAGCGACGGTATGTGTCGGAGATCGTGGAGGTGACTCCGGGTGAGTGGCCGCGTGGGTTTGCGCTGACAACGGTGTTCCGCAAGGTTCCCGGCCGGCCGGCGGTGGCGCAAACCCGGGCAGACAGTATCTGGGGCGATCTGGTGGCTGCCGGGTTCAACCAGGCCGCCTTTGAGCGGGAGGCCACCACTGCTCACCTGTGGCGAGACCGACCATGAGCGCCAGCTTCCTCGCCGCCTTGGCCGGTGCGCTGATTGCCGCCGGTCTGCTGCTAGGGGTCCTTGGCTTGCGGCGACGTCCACAGACCCCATCCCGGCGCCGCTTCCGGCCGGGGCTGCCACGATGGATCGTCCGGATGCCGCGCTGGCAGCGGTTCGCGGCAGTGGCAGCCTTCGCGGCCGGATGGTTGATGACCCTGTTCGGTGCGCCGATGATGGTGGTGGTCGTGCTGCCCTTGGCGGTGATTGGCCTGCCTGTGCTGCTGGTGACTTCCGACGATGGCCGTCGCATTGCGAAGCTGGACGCGCTCAGTGCTTGGACCCGCAACCTCGCCGGGGTCGTCACAGCTGGGCAGACTGTGGAGCAGGCGCTCAATGCGGCCGCCCGGGCGGTGCCGGAGGCGATAGAGCCGGAGGTCATGCGGTTGGCGGCGAGGATGCGCGCGCAGACCGACACCGAAACCGCCTTGTGGCAGTTCGGTGCAGAGCTTGCAGACGCCACCGCAGACATGGTGGTCAGCACTCTGGTGATCGGGGCTCGCCACCGTGGCGATGGGCTACCTCGGATGTTGATCAGCTTGGCCGAGTCGGTGGCTGAGGAGGTCCGCTCGCGCCGCGAGATCGAGGCAGACCGGGAGAAGGCGCGAGGTGGTGCCCGCCTGATCACGGTGTTGTCGGTCGGTGGGACGGTCCTTCTTGCCTTCGTCGGAGACTTCCTGAGTCCTTACGGAACTCCGGTCGGACAACTCGTGCTGGCGGTCTGGGCGGCGGTGTTCATTGCCGGGCTGGTCTGGCTGCGTCGCATGGTCTCCGACGACCCGCCGCCGCGCATCGCGATCAAGACAGAGGTGCCGCGATGACCGCGCTACAGCTGTGGGTACTGGCGGGCGTCCTTGTCGGTGGCGGTGTCGCGACGCTGGTTTGGTACTTGTCACCGAGCCGGCCACAGCTTGCTCAGGCGCTGGCCCGCCTCTCACCGGGCGGCGGGGTGGCCGCCGATGAAGTGGCTGAGCAAGACGTAACGGCGCGGGACCGGTTGGGGGTGTGGGCGATGCGAACGCTGCCGACCTGGCTGTGGCGAGGTACCCCTACCAAGGATCTGAAGTTGCTGGCCATACCGCTGCGGACCTACTACGGCGAGAAGGTCGCCTCAGTGGCTGTGGTGCTGGTGGGCACTCCGCTCGCTATGGGGCTGTACTCCTACCTGATAGGCCTCCCGCCGACGGTGCCGGCCGTCGGCACGATCGCGATGGCCTTTGTCGGCTGGGTCCTTCCAGATCGCAGGATCGCTCAGCTCGCGGCCAAGGCCCGGCTTGAGTTTCGGCGTGTGCTCGCCAGCTACGCCGACATGGTGGCCCTGTGCCGCGGCGCTGGCGGACTCGGGACCCGCCAGTCGATGGAGACCGCCGCCAGGATCGGCAAGTCGTGGCCCTTCGAACGCATGGCCGCCGCACTGCGGCAAAGTCGCTACGACGGCGAGCACCCCTGTGAGGTTCCCCCCGGATCGTGGAGGCATCAGCTATAAGGAGTAGCTATGCCTGAGAAGCGCAAGAAGTACGATCCGG
>Ga0102832_1002307_pt1 | contig 11924 bp, 12 predicted proteins | sample EBPBio282013_DNA_FD_88942 | JGI IMG/M metagenome (GOLD analysis project Ga0102832, IMG submission 88942) | Wastewater treatment Type I Accumulibacter community from EBPR Bioreactor in Madison, WI, USA - Reactor 2_5/28/2013_ DNA (Illumina Assembly) | ecosystem: Engineered > Bioreactor > EBPR >...
CAGCGCATCGCCGCCGCCGGCCTGGCCGGACGCATCCACCTCCTTGGTCATCGCTGGGACGTCGCCGATTGGTACGACGCAGCCGATGTTTTTCTTCTCCCGTCGGACGCCGAAGGCATGCCGCTCTCGATCATGGAGGCGATGGCCAAGAGCCTGCCCGTGGCCGCCTCCGCGGTGAGCGGCATCCCCGAGCAGATGGGCGAGACAGGTCGCCTGCTGCCCAATGGGCGCGCCTCGCGCGATGCGCTCGTGCAGGAGCTCGCAGGCGTGCTCGAGCAGTGGTCCGGAGACGCGGCCTTGCGCGCCCAGCTTGGCGCCGCCGCCCGCGCCCGTCGAGGCGCTCGACGCCGCCGCCAAGGTCGCCGGCCGGCCGCTGTCCTGCCTGCTGGTGCAGGTCGACGCCAAGCCGACCCTGTGGCGCGAGACGCTCGACCAGATCCACGCGGTGCGCCGCGAGGGCCGCAGCGCCAACGCCCAGGTCGGCAGCCGGGCGATCGGCGTGATCATGGGGCTGGAGACCACCGCCCACCCGTTCGCCGCCCATCCCGCCTGGCTCGCGATGCGCGCCCTCTCCCCCGCCGAGCGCTACCAGAGGCTGGCGGGCGACGCCGAGCTGCGCCGCCGCTTGCTCGAGGAGCCGACCGGCGACGGGCCGCGCGCCTTCATGGCCGAGGCCTTCCACAAGATGTTCCCGATCGGCGAGCGGCCCGACTACGAGCCCGAGGCCGGCAACTCGATCGCCGCCTTGGCCAAGCGCAGCGGGCGGACGCCGCAGGCGGTGGCGCTCGACGAGATGATGGCGCGCGGCGGCAAGGGCCTGCTGATGCTGCCGTTCGAGAACTACAGCCAGGGCGACCTCGGCGTGGTCCACGACATGATCACCGACCCGGCGACCGTGCTGGGCGTGGCCGATGGCGGCGCCCATGTCGGCGTGATCTGCGACGCCTCCTCGCCGACCTCGCTGCTCACCCTGTGGGGCCGCGACCGCACCCGGGGCCCCAAGCTGCCGCTCGAGTTCCTGGTCGCCAAGCAGACCCGCGGCACCGCCGAGGCCTACGGCCTGCTCGATCGCGGCCTGCTGGCGCCGGGCCTCAAGGCCGACATCAACGTCATCGACTTCGACGCGCTGACCCTGAAGCGGCCCGAGGTGGTGTACGACCTGCCGGCCGGCGGCCGGCGGCTGGTGCAGCGCGCCGAGGGCTACCGCCACATCTTCAACGCCGGCGTCGAGACGCTGCGCGACGACCAACTCACAGGCGAGCGGCCGGGTCGGCTGGTGCGCGGCGGCCGGGGAGTCTAGGGTCGCAGCCGCGACCCGCCATGCTCTCGATCCCGCCGCTCCTCCTCTTCGTCGTCCTGCTCGTCGGCGCCTACGTCTCGTCCGATCTCGGCTACCGGTTTGGCCGCTGGACCGGGCCGCGCGACGAGGCGTTCGACCGCCAGCTCGGCATCGTGCGCGGCGCGACCTTCGCGCTGGTCGCCTTCCTGATCGGCTTCGCCTTCTCGGGCGCGGCCTCGCGCTACGTCGAGCGGCTCGACATCATCGTCAAGGAAGCCAACGCGCTGGGCACCGCGTGGCTGCGCGCCGACACGCTGGCCGAGCCGGCGAAGGCCAACCTCAAGGCCGCCCTGCGCGACTACGCCGCCGACCGTGTGGCCTCGCTGCGACAGCCGGAGCCCGAACCGGTGCTGGCCCACATCGCGCGGGTCGGCAGCTTCCACGACCGGATCTGGAAGGCCGGGCTGGAGGGCACGGCCGGCAATCCCGCGCTCGGGCTGCTGGTGCTGCCGTCGCTGAACGAGGTCATCGACCTCCACACCACGCACCTGTCGGCCGCCAAGCGCCACCTGCCGGTCGCCATCATGGTCGGGCTCCTGGTCACCGTCGGCCTGTCGCTCGCGATGGCGGCGTTCGGCCACGGCCAGGTCGGCCGGCGCTTCGCGGCGCTCGACATGCTCTACGGCGTCGTGATGGCCGCGGCGCTGTGGATGACCATCGACCTCGACTACCCGCGCTACGGCCTGATCCGGGCCACCATCGACCCGCTGGTCGAGACGCTGGGAGCGATGAAGAACTAGCCCGGGCCGGGGCTAGACCGTCATGTGGCGGCGCACCGCCTCGGTGTCGAAGGTCTCGCGCGTTCCCGACAGCACGATCTCGCCGCGGTCCATCACCGCGAAATCGTCGGCCAGCTCCTGTGCGAAGTCGAGGTACTGCTCGACCAGCAGGATCGCCATGTCGCCACGCTGGCGCAGGAAGGTGATGGCGCGGCCGATGTCCTTGATGACCGACGGCTGGATGCCCTCGGTCGGCTCGTCGAGTACCAGCAGGCGCGGCCGCATGGTCAGCGCGCGGCCGATCGCCAGCTGCTGCTGCTGGCCGCCCGACAGGTCGCCGCCGCGGCGGCGCAGCATCGACTGCAGCACCGGGAACAGCTCGAACACCTCGTCCGGCACCTTCTTCTGGTCGCGCTTCAGCGGCGCGTAGCCGGTCTCGAGGTTCTCCTTCACGGTCAGCAGCGGGAAGATCTCGCGGCCCTGCGGCACCAGCGCCACGCCGCGCCGCGCCCGCTCGTAGGGCGGCAGCTTCGAGACTTCCTGGCCGTCGACCGTGATCGAGCCCGAGGCGATCGGCTGGAGGCCGCAGATGGCGCGCAAGAGGCTGGTCTTGCCGACGCCGTTGCGGCCGAGCAGGCAGGTGACGCGGCCGATGCTGGCGCTCAGCGAGACCGAGCGCAGCGCCTGGGCGGCACCGTAGTAGAGATCGACGTTCTGCACCGACAGCATGGCTAGCGACCGAGATAGACTTCGACGACGCGCGGATCGGCGCTGACCTGGTCGAGCGAGCCCTCGGCCAGCATCGAGCCCTCGTGCAGCACCGTGACCTTGACGCCGAGCGCGCGCACGAAGCTCATGTCGTGCTCGACCACGACGACCGAGTGCGTGCGGTTGATCTCGCGCAGCACGTGGGCGGTGGTCTCGGTCTCGACGTCGGTCATGCCCGCCACCGGCTCGTCGACCAGCAGCAGCTTGGGGTCCTGGGCGAGCAGCATGCCGATCTCCAGCCACTGCTTCTGGCCGTGGCTGAGCCGGGCGCCCAGCATGTGCTGCTGCCCTTCCAGCCGGATCACCGACAGGATCTCGTCCAGCCGGTCGTTCTCGGCCTTGGTCGGCTGCGCTCCCAGCAACTTGTACCAGGACCGCAGGCCGGCCAGCGCCAGCAGCAGGTTGTCGCGCACCGTGTGGTTCTCGAACACGGTCGGCTTCTGGAACTTGCGGCCGATGCCCAGCGTGGCGATCGACGCCTCGTCGAGCTTGGTCAGGTCGGCCTTGCCGTCGAACACGACCTCGCCCTCGTCGGGCCGGGTCTTGCCGGTGATGACGTCCATCATCGTCGTCTTGCCGGCGCCGTTGGGACCGATGATGGCCCGCATCTCGCCCGGCTCGACCAGCAGCGACAGGTTGTTGAGCGCCTTGAAGCCGTCGAACGAGACCGTCACGCCGCTCAGGTACAGCAGCGCCGAGGTGCTCCTCTGCTCGGTGATGCTCATGCCGTGGCCCTCGCCTTGGCCGGCCCGGCCGGCGGCGCGGCGGGCGGCGGCGCGGCGCGGCGGGTACGCAACTGCGCCCACAGCCCGACCACGCCCTTGGGCAGGAACAGGGTGACGGCGATGAACAGCGCGCCCAGCGCGAACAGCCAGATCTCCGGCAGCGCGCCGGTCAGGTAGGTCTTGCCGAAGTTGACCAGGAAGGCGCCGATCACCGGCCCGATCAGCGTGCCGCGGCCGCCGACCGCGACCCAGATCACCGCCTCGATCGAGTTGGCCGGCGAGAACTCGCTGGGGTTGATGATGCCGACCTGCGGCACGTAGAGCGCGCCGGCGACGCCCGCCATCGCGGCCGACAGCACGAACACGAACAGCTTGTAGCCCTCGACCCGGTAGCCGAGGAAGCGCATGCGGCTCTCGGCGTCGCGCACCGCGGTCAGCGCCTTGCCGAAGCGCGAGCCGACGATGCCGGCCGAGATGGCGAGCCCGATCGCCAGCGCCAGCGCCGAGGCGAAGCACAGCGCCGCGCGCGTGCCGTCGGCCTGCACCGGGAAGCCGAGGATGTCCTTGAAGTCGGTCATGCCGTTGTTGCCGCCCAGTCCCATGTCGTTGCGGAAGAAGGCGAGCATCAGGGCGAAGGTCATGGCCTGGGTGATGATCGACAGGTAGACGCCGGTGACGCGGCTGCGGAAGGCGAACCAGCCGAGCGCGAAGGCCAGCACGCTGGGCACCAGCACGACCATGATCGCGGCGAACCAGAACATGTCGAAGCCGTGCCAGAACCAGGGGAGCTCCTTGTAGTTCAGGAACACCATGAAGTCGGGCAGGATCGGGTTGCCGTACTGGCCGCGGCTGCCGATCTGGCGCATCAGGTACATGCCCATGGCGTAGCCGCCCAGCGCGAAGAACGCGCCGTGGCCGAGCGACAGGATCCCGCAGAAGCCCCACACCAGGTCGACCGCCAGCGCGAGCAGCGCGTAGCACAGGTACTTGCCGATCAGCTGGAGCAGCCAGGCCGGCACGTGGCCGGGCTTGCCCGCCGGCACCAGCTGGTTGAGCAGCGGCAGGGCGATGCCGACCGCCAGCACCAGCAGCACGAACAGCCGGATGTTGCGCGTCATGCCCTGCAGGAGGAAGCGCGTGATCATTCGACGGCGCGTCCCTTGAGCGCGAACAGGCCGCGCGGGCGGCGCTGGATGAACAGGATGATGAACACGAGGACCAGGATCTTGCCGAGCACGGCGCCGGCATAGGGCTCGAGGAACTTGTTGACGATGCCCAGCGAGAAGGCGCCGACCAGCGTGCCGAACAGGTTGCCGACGCCGCCGAACACCACGACCATGAACGAGTCGATGATGTAGCCCTGCCCGAGGTTGGGGCTGACGTTGTCGATCTGGCTGAGCGCCACGCCGGCCAGCCCGGCGATGCCCGAGCCGAGGCCGAAGGTCAGCGCGTCGACGCGCGGCGTGCGGATGCCCATCGCCGAGGCCATCGGGCGGTTCTGCGTCACGGCGCGCATGTAGAGGCCGAGCGGCGTCTTGCGCAGCAAGAGGATCAGCGCGGCGAACACCACCAGCGCGAAGACCACGATCCACAGGCGGCCGTAGGTGATGGTCAGCTGGCCGACCTGGAAGGCGCCCGACATCCACGACGGCGCGCCGACCTCGCGGTTGGTCGGGCCGAAGATCGAGCGCACCGCCTGCTGCAGCACCAGCGACAGGCCCCAGGTGGCGAGCAGCGTCTCGAGCGGCCGGCCGTACAGGAAGCGGATGATGCTGCGCTCGATCAGGATGCCGACCACGCCGGAGACGATGAAGGCGAGCGGCAGGGCGATGGTCAGCGAGGCGTCGAACCAGTGCGGCGCGTGGGCGCGGATCAGTTCCTGGACGACGAAGGTCGTGTAGGCGCCCAGCATCACCATCTCGCCGTGCGCCATGTTGATGACGCCCATGGTGCCGAAGGTGATCGCCAGCCCGATCGCGGCGAGCAGCAGCACCGAGCCCAGCGAGATGCCGTACCAGACGTTCTGGGCGGCTTCCCAGGCGGCCAGCGCCTGGCGCACCGACTCGGCGGCGGCGACCGCGGCGGCCTTGACCTCGGGGTCCTGGGCGTTGTTCGCGGCGGCCTGCAGCAGGCTCAGCGCGTCGCGGTTGCCGCGGGCGCGCAGCGTGTCGAGCGCCTCGAGCTTGTCCTTCTTCGGCGCGTCGGAGGCCAGCACGACGGCGGCGCGCGCTTCCTGGAAGGCGGTCTTGATGGCGGGATCCTTCTCGGCGGCGATCGCCGCGTCGAGCGGCCCCAGCGACGCCGGATCGGGGCGCTTCAGCAGCGAATCGGCGGCGCCGCGGCGGACCTTGGGATCGGGGCTCATCAGGGTGAGCGAGCCGACGACGGCCTCGAGCACGCCGCGCAGCCGGTTGTTGACGCGCACGCGGTCGAGCTCGGCCTCGCTGCCCGAGCCGGCCGGCTTGCCGCTGACCGCCTCGACGAGGGCGATCGCGTTGCCGTCGGTGCGGCCGATCAGGATGGCGTTGTCCGACTTGCGGACGTAGAGCTGGCCTGCGCCAAGCGCCTCGAGGATCGGCGCGGCGCGCGCCTCGCCCGAGCCGGCGAGCGCGGTGATGGCGGCTTCGCGCTCGCCGAATCCGCCCGTCGTGAGATTGGTGACGAGAGCCGTCAGGTCGGCGGCCATGGCCGTCGCGGCGATCAACACCGCGGCCAGCGCCGACGACACCCCCGTTAGCAGGCGCAGGAAATACATGGTCTGGACGATTAACCCGGAGATGAGAACGGGGCGACTCGAAAGTCGCCCCGCCCCTGTGAGTTGAACGAAGCGGAGGCTACTTGCCCTTGCCGCCGCACTTGCCCGTGACAACGTTGAAGTTGCCGCAGTTCATCGGCTTGCGCCAATCGGCGATCAGGTCCTTCGAGTCCGGCAGGTACGGCGACCACTCCTGGGCGACCACGGTGCCCGGAGTCTGCCACACGACGTCGAACTGGCCGTTGCCCTGGATCTCGCCGATCAGCACCGGCTTGGTGATGTGGTGGTTCGGCATCATCGACGACAGGCCACCCGTCAGGTTCGGCACGGCGACGCCGATCATCGCGTCGATCACCGCGTCCGGATCCGTCGTGCCGGCCTTCTTGACCGCCTCGACCCACATGTTGAAGCCGATCACGTGCGCTTCCATCGGATCGTTGGTCACGCGCTTCGGGTTCTTGGTGTAGGTCTGCCAGGCCTTGATGAAGGCCTCGTTGGACGGGTTCTTCACCGACTGGAAGTAGTTCCAGGCAGCGAGGTGACCGACCAGCGGCTTGGTGTCGATGCCGGCCAGCTCTTCCTCGCCGACCGAGAAGGCGACGACCGGGATGTCCTTGGCCTTGATGCCCTGGTTGCCGAGCTCCTTGTAGAACGGGACGTTGGCGTCGCCGTTGATGGTCGAGACCACGGCCGTCTTCTTGCCGGCCGAGCCGAACTTCTTGATGTCCGCCACGATCGACTGCCAGTCGGAGTGACCGAACGGCGTGTAGTTGATCATGATGTCTTCCTGCTTCACGCCCTTCGCCTTGAGGTAGGCCTCGAGGATCTTGTTGGTCGTGCGCGGGTAGACGTAGTCGGTGCCGGCCAGGACCCAGCGCTGCACCTTCTCGTTGGCCATCAGGTAGTCGACCGCCGGGATCGCCTGCTGGTTCGGCGCGGCGCCGGTGTAGAACACGTTACGCGAGCTCTCCTCGCCCTCGTACTGCACCGGGTAGAACAGCAGGCCGTTCAGCTCCTCGAACACCGGCAGCACCGACTTGCGGCTGACCGAGGTCCAGCAACCGAACACCGCCGCGACCTTCTCCTTCTGCAGGAGCTCGCGCGCCTTCTCGGCGAACAGCGGCCAGTTCGAGGCCGGGTCGACGACCACCGCCTCGAGCTTGCGGCCGAGCACGCCACCCTTCTTGTTCTGCTCCTCGATCAGCATCAGCATGACGTCCTTCAGGGTCGTCTCGCTGATCGCCATGGTGCCGGACAGGGAGTGCAGCACGCCGATCTTGATCGGCGCCCCCTGCGCGAAGGCGCTACCAGCCGCGCCCGCCAGCAAGCCGGCGGCGACCAGACCGGTGCGCACGATTGAACCCAACTTCATCCCGCTCTCCTTGTTGTCGACGGAAATTCCCCCGCCGACGCGTGAGAGAGCGAAAGCCGTGCCAAACCCCCGGTATGGGCCGGTATAAGTTTTACTGTGCGATCAGGGCGACCGCGCCGGCCGCCGCGACGGCCCCGCCGAGCGCCCGCAGGCCGGCCTCGCCGACCAGCCGGCGAGCCGCCAGGCCCAGCCCGACGCCCACCGCCTGCAGGATCGTGGTCGCCGCGAGGAAGCCCAGGATGTAGCCGCCGGCCGCGTTGGCCGGGGCCTCGAGGGCGTGGGCGTAGCCGTGGAACACGGCGAACAGGCCGACCACGGCCATCGCCCAGGCCAGCGGCAGGCGGACTGCACCGATAATCAGCACACCGAGGGCCAGGACGGAGGCCGCGATCGCCGCCTCAACAAGAGGCAGTTTAATGCCCGCAAAACCGGCAGCTGCCCCGGCGGCCATCATGGCGAGGAAGGCGCCCGGCACGGCGACCAGGGCGGCCGGCCGGCGGCTGGCCAGCAGGGCGGCCCACAGGCCGACGCCGACCATCGCCACCAGGTGGTCGAGGCCGCTGAACGGGTGCAGGAAGCCGGACACCTCGTGCCCACCGTGGGCGAAGGCCGGCGCGGCGGCGGAAACCAGGAGGGCGCTGAGGCCGAGCGTGCGACGCATGTTTGATGACTCCCCTTGAGATCAGTGCAACGGGCGGGCCGGCAGCCCGCCCTGGCGAACGATGAAGGCGGCGATGTCGTCGACGCCCTTGTTGTCCTTGAGGTTGGAGAACAGGAACGGCCGCGCCCCGCGCATCTTGCGGGCGTCGCGGTCCATCACGTCGAGGTTGGCGCCGACCAGCGGCGCGAGGTCGATCTTGTTGATCACCAGCAGGTCGGAACGGGTGATGCCCGGCCCGCCCTTGCGCGGGATCTTCTCGCCGGCCGCGACGTCGATCACGTAGATCGTGAGGTCGGCCAGCTCGGGCGAGAAGGTGGCGGCGAGGTTGTCGCCGCCGGATTCGACGAACACGACCTCGAGCGCCGGCCACTTGCGCACGATGTCGGACACCGCCGCGAGGTTGATCGAGGCGTCCTCGCGGATCGCGGTGTGCGGGCAGCCGCCGGTCTCGACGCCGACGATGCGCTCGGGCGCCAGCGCCCCGGCCCGGGTCAGGAACTCGGCGTCTTCCTTGGTGTAGATGTCGTTGGTCACGACGGCGATGTCGTAGGTCTCGCGCATCTTCTTGCACAGGCGCTCGACCAGCGCGGTCTTGCCCGACCCGACCGGCCCGCCGACACCCACCCTGAGGGGACCTCTCAGACTCATGGACTCTCCAACTCCCCGGCCAGCACCGCGATGTAGCCGATGCCCATCAACAGGCAATATGGCGAATAGTACCGCCGGTTGCGCGTGGCAAACGGTTCGTCGCGAAAGTGCCCCTTCCAGGTCGGCGTGAACCCGGCCACGCCACGCGCCACGAACACCCCGGCGACGGCATAGGTCACCGACTGCGCCCACGACTCCTCGGCACGCCCCAGCAGGACGAACGGCCATACCGCCAGCCCGGCCAGCGCGATCGCCACGGCGAAGCAGGCCCAGGCGGGCGGCATGCGGCGGCGACCGTCGCCGACCACGGCGCGCGCCAGCGCCTCCCGGGTCGCCTCGGGCCAGGTGCTGCCCATCCCCCACAGGAGATGAACGACGGCCGGCGCGCCGACGCCGACGAACAGCAGGACGGCCAGCAGCACCGTCATGAGCGGAACAGCCGGGTGTACTGCGTCTCGTGGCGCAGCGAGCACCAGTCGAGCAGCGGCGTCGCCGTGCCGACCTCGTCGAGCGTCCCGACCGCCAGCGCGGCGTCGCGGGTCGCCCGCACCGCCGGCTCCAGCGCCGCCAGCGCGCGCTGACCGTCGGACTGGCCGAGCGGCACGGCGCGCACCGCGGCCGAGATCAGGTTGGCGGCGAAGGCATGCAGGTAGCCCTCCAGCGCGGTCTCCAGCGCGATGCCGTGCGTTGCCGCCGCCAGCGCCACCGCGACCGCCAGCGACAGCTCGCCGCCCAGCCGCTCGTGCGCCGCGTCGAGCGCGGGATGCGGCCACGCGGTGCGGGTGATCGACAGGAACGAGCCGCCCTGCTGGCGCGATTCCAGCGCCATCTCCGAGGTGCCGCGCCACGCCGCGGCGCGCTCGGCGATCGCGTCGAAGGCCGGCCAGTCGGCCGCCGCGGCGGCGCGCCACGCGGCGGCGAACAGGGCGCCGTCGACCGCGCCGGTGCCCAGCCGCAGCACGCTGTCGAGCCACGCCACCAGCGTGTCGCGGTCGCGCACCAGCCCCTCCTCGACCGCCGTCTCGACGCCGTGGCTGTAGCTGAAGGCGCCGATCGGGTAGGCCGGCGACAGCCAGGCCAGCAGGCGGTAGAGCGGGTCGCTCATCGGGCGCTCATCGGTCGCTCATGGAGGGCCGGTCAGTCGCCGTGCCGCTCCGGGCGCAGCGGCCCGTGGCGATGGTCGAGGTCGTGGTTGTGCTGGCCGTAGGCGCCGCCCTCGGGATCGAACGGCGCGCGCACCTTGCGCACCTCGGCGCCCAGCCCCTTCAGCATGTCGACGATCACGTGGTCGTCGCGGATCAGGATGCGGTCGGCCGCGATCTGCGCCGGCAGGTGGCGGTTGCCGAGGTGCCAGGCGATGCGGGCGAAGGCGGCGGCATCGCGGCCGCGCACCTCGACCAGCTCCTCGTCGGCGGCCCTGACCTCGACGTAGCCGCCGTCCTCCAGCTTCAGCCCGTCGCCGGTGTGCAGCACGACCGGCTCGACCAGGTCGAGCAGGAAGTCGAGCCCGCCATCGCCCAGCATGCGCAGGCGGCGCCGGTAGCGGTCGTCGAACAGCAGCGTGACCGAGTCGGCGCGCTCGGCGGCCGGCCACAGCCCGGCCCGGATGACGTCGGTGGCGCGTTTCATGAGGCACCTCGCGCGGACCGGAAGGGTCCCTCGCTGCGCGCTGCGCGCTGCGCTCGGGATGACAAGGAAAAAAAGCGCATCAGAACAAAAAGTACCGCTGCGCCATCGGCAGCACCTTGGCGGGTTCGCAGGTCAGGAGCTCGCCGTTGGCGCGCACCTCGTAGGTCTCGGGATCGACCTCGATCGTCGGGCACAGGCCGTTGTGGACCATGTCCTTCTTGCCGATCTTGCGCGTGCCCTTGACCGGCAGCAGCGGCCGGCTGAGCCCCCACTTCTTGGCCACGCCCTTGGCGATCGCGGCGCCGCTCACGAACAGCGCCGGGCTGGTCACCAGGCTGCGGCCCAGCGCGCCGAACATCGGCCGGTAATGGACCGGCTGCGGCGTCGGGATCGAGGCGTTGGGATCGCCCATCGGCGCGGCGACGATCGAGCCGCCGATCAGCACCATGTCGGGCTTGGCGCCGAAGAAGGCCGGCGACCAGATCACCAGGTCGGCGCGCTTGCCGACCTCGACCGAGCCGACATGGCGGGCGATGCCGTGGGTCAGCGCCGGGTTGATCGTGTACTTGGCGACGTAGCGCTTCACCCGGACGTTGTCGTTGTCGCCGGTCTCCTCCTTCAGGCGGCCGCGCTGCTTCTTCATCTTGTCGGCGGTCTGCCAGGTGCGGATCACGACCTCGCCGACCCGGCCCATCGCCTGGCTGTCCGACGACATCATCGAGAAGGCGCCCATGTCGTGCAGGATGTCCTCGGCCGCGATCGTCTCCTTGCGGATGCGGCTCTCGGCGAAGGCCACGTCCTCGGGGATCGACGGGTCGAGGTGGTGGCAGACCATCAGCATGTCGAGATGCTCGTCCACCGTATTGACGGTGTAGGGCATCGTCGGGTTGGTCGACGACGGCAGCACGTTCTTCTCGCCGCACAGCCGGATGATGTCCGGCGCGTGGCCGCCGCCCGCGCCCTCGGTGTGGAAAGTCGCGATGGCGCGGCCCTTGAACGCCGCGCGCGTCGTCTCGACGAAGCCCGACTCGTTCAGCGTGTCGGTGTGGATCGCGACCTGGACGTCCATGCGGTCGGCGACGGTCAGGCAGTTGTCGATCGCCGCCGGGGTGGTGCCCCAGTCCTCGTGCAGCTTCAGCCCGCAGGCGCCGGCCTCGACCTGCTCCTTGATGCCGGCCGGCTTGCTGGTGTTGCCCTTGCCGAAGAAGCCGAGGTTCATCGGCAGCCCTTCGGCGGCCTGCAGCATGCGGCCCATGTGCCACGGGCCGGGCGTCACGGTGGTCGCCAGCGTGCCGTGCGCCGGGCCGG
>Ga0102832_1002308_pt1 | contig 11898 bp, 10 predicted proteins | sample EBPBio282013_DNA_FD_88942 | JGI IMG/M metagenome (GOLD analysis project Ga0102832, IMG submission 88942) | Wastewater treatment Type I Accumulibacter community from EBPR Bioreactor in Madison, WI, USA - Reactor 2_5/28/2013_ DNA (Illumina Assembly) | ecosystem: Engineered > Bioreactor > EBPR >...
CGGCTACGGCGATCCGGTGCAAAAACTCTTCGACTTCGCCGACCGCGAGACGATTGTGGGCGTCGTCGCCTACGACCCGCGCATCTTGCCCGAGGCGCTGCCGTCGGTGCTCAAGGGCGGGACGGACGACGACCTGTTCGGCACCGGCGACGGCGCGCCCGCCGCGCCGGACGTGAGCGTGGCCGACGTGGTCGCCCGGCCGGTGCGCGCCTGGGACGAATTCAGTGGCCGCATCAGCGCGGTCGAGACCCTCGACCTGCGCCCGCGCGTGGGCGGTTACGTCCAGCGCGTCGCCTACGAAGAGGGCGAGGCCGTGCGCAAGGGCGACCTGCTGTTCGAGATCGACCCGCGCCAGTATCGCGCCGCGCTCGATCGTGCCCAGGCCGAGCTCGAACGCGCGCGCAGCGAGGCCAAGCTCGCGACGGCGCAGGACACGCGTGCCAGGGCGCTGGTCGAGGCGCGCGCGATCTCGCGCGAGGAGTACGAGACCCGCAACGCCGCCACCGCGCAGGGCAATGCCGCGGTGCGCGCGGCCGAGGCTGCGGTCGCCGCGGCGCGGCTGGACCTGCAGTTCACGCAGGTGCGCTCGCCGATCGACGGCCGCGCCGGGCGCGCGCTGGTGACGATCGGCAACCTTGCCCAGGCCGACGCGACCCTGCTGACCACGGTGGTCTCGCAGGACCCGGTGCATGTGTATTTCGAAACCGACGAGCAGACCTGGCTGCGCTATGCCCGGCTTGCACGCGACGGAACGCGCGCGGCCAGCGACAACCCGGTGCGCGTGGGACTCGCCGGCGAATCCGGATATCCGCACGCCGGCACGGTCGACTTCGTCGATAACCGCGTCGATCCTGCCACCGGCACCATCCGCGCGCGCGCGGTGCTGCGCAATCCCGATGGCGTGTTCACGCCGGGGCTGTTCGCACGCGTGCAGCTCGAGGGAAGCGGCCGGTTCGACGCGCTGCTGGTCGACGACACGGTCACCGTGGCGGTCCAGCTGAACGGCAAGCTGCGCGGCACCATCCAGCTGCCCAAGGACGTCGCCAAGGACGCGGCCGAGAAGGCGGCGCTGGCGCTGCCCGAGCTGGTGCGCGGGCTCGACGGCAAGACGCCGCGCCGCGTCGTGGTCGTCCCCAACCGGATCGTCAACGTCGTGGTGTAAGCTGGCGCCGTGAAGATCGAGCCCCGCAACGTCGAAAGCTTCCTCCGCAAGCCGGACCCGAAGATTCGCGGCGTGGTGATTCATGGCAACGACGACGGCCTGATCGCCGAGCGCGCCATCGCGCTGGCGAAGATGGTGTGCGACGACCTCAAGGACCCGTTCCGCGTCGTCGACATCGCGGGCGACGTGCTGAAGGGCGACCCGGCGCGGCTGGCCGACGAGTTCGGCGCGATGTCGCTGATGGGCGGCCGGCGCGTGATCCGCGTGCGGCCGGCCGGCGAGGAGAGCGCGGCGGCGCTCGAGAACCTGGTGGCGGCGACCGCCGGCGACGCGCTGGTGGTGATCGAGGCCGGCAACCTGTCGCCCAAGTCGACGCTGCGCGCGCTGGCCGAGACCGAGTCGTGCCTCGCCGCGCTGCCTTGCTACATGGACAGCGAGGGCGCGCTGGAAGGGCTGGTCGAGAACGCGGCGCGCGCCCAGGGCCTCGCGGTCGAGCCGGACGCGCTGCAATGGATCGTCGACCGGCTGGGCGGCGACCGCGGCCAGACCCGCAGCGAGATCGACAAGCTGCTGCTCTACAAGCAGGGCGACGGCACCAAGGCGGTGACCATGGAAGACGCGCTGGCGGTGCTGGGCGACACCTCGGCGATCGGCATCGACGACGTGGTCGGCGCGACCTTCAACGGCAACTTCATCGAGCTCGACCGTGCGCTCGACCGCGTGTTCGCCGAGGGCGGCCACCCGGTCCAGCTGGTGCGCGCGCTGCAGCGCCACGCCGACCAGCTGCACCTCGTCGCCGGCTTCAAGGCGGCCGGCCTGCCGACCGAGGTGGCGATCGGCAAGGCCCGCGGCCTGCCGCGCTTCGGCCCGCAGCGCCAGCGCTTCGAGCGGCATCTCAACAGCTGGTCGGTGAAGGTGCTCTCCAGCGCGCTCAACGCGATCCTCGACGCCGAGCTCGAGTGCAAGTCGACCGGCCTGCCCGACGAAACCATCGCCCGCCGCCTCTGCCAACGCCTCGCCCAGGCGGGACCCGAGGCAAGGAAGCGCCGCTGAAAGGTCCCTCGCTACGCTCGGGATGACACGATTTTTCCTGTCATCCCGAGCGGAGCGAGGGACCCTTCGGGCGCACACAAGTCGGCCCAAGTGGCATGTGAAGTCGCTGCCCTTTCCGGCTCGATGCTGAAGGAGGCTGAAAGGTCCCTCGCTACGCTCGGGATGCCAAAGTTTTTCCTGTCATCCCGAGCGTAGCGAGGGACCCTTCCTCGGGCGGACACAAGTCAGCCCAGGTAGGATTGGCTTCCTCGACCAGCGCGTTCTTCTTTGACCGGCGCCAGCCCTTGATCTGCTTCTCGCGCGCGATCGCTTCCTCGACGAATTGAAACTCCTCGACGTGGACCAGCGTGTGAACGTGGTAGCGGCGCGTGAAGTCGCCGCCCTTTCCGGCTCGATGCTGCAGGAGGCGGGCATCGAGGTCGCCGGTAACGCCGACATACATCACGTTCCGGGTCACGTTGGTGAGGATGTAGACACAGTAGGTCCGCATCTCTCCGAGACGAGGCGGAAAGGTCCCTCGCTACGCTCGGGATGACAAAGTCTTTCCTGTCATCCCGAGCGTAGCGAGGGACCCTTCACGTCAGCGACGCGTCAGCTTCTCGACCACCGTGTCGAGCTGGTCGAAGTCGCGGATCTCGAGGGTCAGCAGGCTCTGTTCGCCGACGCCGCGCAACGCGAGGTCGGCCTTGAGGCCGAGCGCTTCCTCGATGCGCTTCTCGAGCGCCAGCGTGTCGGCGCTCTTGGTCCCGCGGGCGGCGGGCTTCGGTCCCAGCACCTTGGTCGCCGGCCGTCCGCCCTTGCCGCGCGGCTTGGTCTCGGCGCCCAGCTTCTCGAGGTCGCGCGCCGTCATCTTCTCGTCGATCGCCCGGCGCGCCACGCCGACCGGGTCGGGCATGCCGATCAGGGCGCGGGCCTGGCCGGCGCTGAGGCGACCGTCCTTGACCATCTCCTGCACCGGCTCCGGCAGGTCGAGCAGGCGCAGCGTGTTGGCGACGTGCGGCCGGCTGCGGCCGACCGTCCTGGCGATCTCTTCCTGGCTCTGGCCGAACTCGTCGGCGAGGCGGCGGTAACCCTGGGCCTCGTCGATCGCCGTCAGGTCGGCGCGCTGCAGGTTCTCGATCAGGCCGATCTGCAGGGCGTCGCGGTCGTCCATGGTGCGGATGACGACCGGCACCTCGTGCAACTGGGCCTTCTGGGCCGCCCGCCAGCGCCGTTCGCCGGCGATGATCTCGTAGGTCTCGGGCGCGCCCGGCAGCGGCCGCACCAGGATCGGCTGCAGCAGGCCGAATTCCTTCACCGAGGCGACCAGCGTCTCCATGTCCTCGAAGGTCGTGCGCGGCTGCATGCGGCCGGCCTTGAGCTGGCCGATCGGCAGCACCAGGGGCGTGCGCGACGGCGCGGGACGGGCGACGGGAGCGAGCGACGGCGCAGCCGGAGCCGTTGCAACCGGAGCGGGTGGCGGGGCGGCCACGGGCGGCGCGACCGGCGAGGGCGCGACAGCGGCGGCGACATCGTCGTCGCCCAGCAGGGCGGACAGGCCGCGGCCCAGGCCGCGCGGCTTAGGAGGCAGGCTCATGCGTCACGCTTTCGGAGGAGGGTGGCGTCGCGGCGGCGGTGCGACGGCGGCGGATGAATTCACTGGCCAGAAGGATATAGGCCTGCGCACCGGCGCACGCGTTGTCGTAGATCAGCACCGGCAGGCCGTGCGACGGCGCCTCGGCGATACGCACGTTGCGCGGGATGGTCGTGCCGAACACGAGGTCGCCGTAGTGCGCGCGTACGTCGGCCTCGACCTGCTGGCTGAGCGTCATGCGGCGGTCGACCATGGTCAGCACGACGCCGGCGATGTGCAACCGGGGATTGAGCGCCTTCCTGACCCGCGCCACGGTGTTGGACAGCGCGCCGATGCCCTCGAGCGCCAGGAACTCGGCCTGCAGCGGCACCACGATGGCATCGACCGCGACCAGCGCGTTCAGCGTCACCAGGCCGAGCGACGGCGGGCAGTCGATCAGGATCGTGGTCCAGCGCGCCCGCGCGTCGTTCTCCGGCGCCGCCAGCGCGTCGGCCAGCCGCCGCTCGCGCCGTTCGAGGTCGATCAACTCGATCTCCGCGCCGGCCAGCTGGACCGACGCCGGCATGACCGCCAGGCCGGGGATCTGGGTGGTGCGGACGCAGTCGGCCAGCGGGGAGAGGCCGAGCAGGAATTCGTAGGAGCCGGGTGAGCGCTCACTTCTTCCCACGCCCAGGCCTGTCGAGGCATTGCCCTGGGGGTCGAGGTCGATCAGCAGCACCTGTTCGCCGACCGCGGCCAGCGCAGTCGCAAGGTTGATCGCCGTCGTGGTCTTCCCGACGCCGCCCTTCTGGTTGGCGATCGCGAAGATCTGCGGCGCCTCACGCTGCGGGACTGGTAGGGCCGATTCGGAGGAGGACGGCGTCACGGTCGGTTACGCTGGGAATGGTTTGACACGGGAAATCCCAATCCTTCTTGGCTTCGGCGACCTCAACCTGCCAGCCTTTCCCCTTGTGGAAAAGGCAAATAGCGGGCGCTGTCCGGTGGGGTCGGGCCCATTCGAGCAACTGCGAGAGCGGCGCCAGCGCCCGCGCCGTGACCACGTCGGCCAACGCGGCCGGCGCCGTCTCGATCCGGCTGACGACGATTTTCGGCTGGTTTTTCAAGGACATGCGGCGGCCGGCCTCGCCGAGGAAGGCGGCCTTGCGGGCGTCGGACTCGATCAGGGTGACCTGCAGGTCGGGCCGCAGGGCGGCGATCACCAGCCCGGGGAAACCGCCGCCGCTGCCGAGGTCGGCCAGCGCCCGGGCATCGGCCGGAATCAGCGGAACGACCTGCGCCGAATCGAGGACATGGCGGACCCAGACCTCGTCCAGGGTGGTCCGGCCGACTAGGTTGATGGCCTTTTGCCAGCGTTCGAGGGTGGCGACGAGCAGGTCCAGCTGCTCGGCTGTTTCACGTGAAACAGGGGCGCCGAGCGCCTGCATCTGGTGCAGGAACCGGGCGCGACCGGAAGGGGGCTTGGACATCTAGGCGGCGCGGCGGCGCACGAACTTCAGGAGGCCGACCAGCGCGGCCGGCGTCACCCCGGAAATGCGGGCGGCCTGGCCCAGCGTCTCGGGCCGGTGGGCTTCCAGCTTCTGGCGGATCTCGTTGGATAGGCCGCCGACCTGGCGGTAGTCGAGGTCGGCCGGCAGCTCCAGCGTCTCGTCCCGCCGGTAGGCCTCGATGTCCTGGCGTTGCCGGGCGAGGTAGCCCTCGTACCGGGAGTCGATCGCGACCTGCTCGGCGATCGCCGGCGCAACCGAGCCGAGCTCGGGCCAGAGCGTCGCCAGCCGCCCCCAGTCGATGTCGGGATAGGCCAGCAGGTCGAGCGCCGACCGCGGGACCCCGTCCTGGTTGATGACGATCCCGCGCCTGGCCAGTGCCGAAGGCGACAGGGTCAGGCTTCCGGCCAACGCCCGGGCGGCCGCCAGCGCCTCCTGTTTCACGTGAAACATCCGGGCGCGCTCCGGTCCGACACAGCCGATCTCCAGGCCGCGCGCCGTCAGCCGGCGGTCGGCGTTGTCGGCGCGCAGCCACAGCCGGTACTCCGCCCGCGAGGTGAACATGCGGTAGGGCTCGGTGACGCCCAGCGTCACGAGGTCGTCGACCAGCACGCCGAGGTAGCCCTCGGCCCGGTCGACGGTGAACGGGCGGGATCCCGCGGCGGCCAGGGCCGCGTTGAGGCCGGCGATCAGCCCCTGGGCGGCCGCTTCCTCGTAGCCGGTGGTGCCGTTGATCTGGCCGGCCATGTAGAGGCCGGGGATGCGCCGGGTCTCCAGCGCCGAGGTCAGCTCGCGCGGGTCGACGTGGTCGTACTCGATGGCGTAGCCCGGGCGGCGCATTTCTGCGTGCTCGAGCCCCGGTATGGTACGCAATAATTCGACCTGGACCTCGCGCGGCAGCGAGGTCGAGATGCCGTTCGGGTAGACCGTGTCGTCGTCCAGCCCCTCGGGCTCGAGGAAGATCTGGTGCCGGTCGCGTTGGCCGAACCGGACGACCTTGTCCTCGATCGACGGGCAGTAGCGCGGGCCGACGCTCTCGATCGCCCCCGAGTACATCGGCGCCCGGTGCAGGTTGGCCCGGATCAGCGCATGGGTCGCCGGCGTGGTCGCGGTGATGTGGCAGGCGATCTGCGGCGTGGTGATCCGGTCGGTGAGGTAGGAGAAGGGCTGGGGCGGGTCGTCACCGTCCTGCCGCTCGAGGCTGGCGTAGTCGATGGTGCGCCCGTCGAGCCGCGCCGGCGTTCCGGTCTTCAGCCGCCCCAGCGCGAAGCCCAGGCGATGCAACGTCTGCGCGAGTGCTGTCGAGGGTTCCTCAACCCCGTCGCCGCGCGCCCGGCCGGCCGGCACCTGCATTTCACCGCAGTGAATCAGGCCTCGCAGGAACGTGCCGGTCGTCAGGATCACGCGGCCCGCGCCGATTTCGCGGCCCGATTCCGTGACCACGCCGGCACACGCGCCCCGTGCATCTAGGAGGATGTCTGCAACCGGGTCGGCCACGATCTCGAGGTTGGCCTGCTCGGCCAGCAGCGCCTGCATGGCCTGGCGGTAGAGCTTGCGATCGGCCTGGGCGCGCGGTCCGCGCACCGCCGGGCCCTTCGACAGGTTGAGGGTCCGGAACTGGATGCCGGCGCGGTCGATGGCGCGACCCATCACGCCGTCCAGCGCATCGATCTCGCGCACGAGGTGGCCCTTGCCCAGGCCGCCGATGGCCGGGTTGCACGACATCTCGCCGATCGTGTCGAGCCGGTGCGTCAGCAGGAGGGTGCGCGCGCCCAGCCGCGCCGCGGCGGCGGCCGCCTCGCAGCCGGCATGCCCGCCACCCACCACGATGACGTCATAGGGAAAGGCCCGCATGGCGGGCGTTTTACGGAACGCGTCGGGTCCGGTCCAGATGACTCGTGTCGTTCAGGCGCTGCAGCCGCACCGTGCCGTCGGCCGCGACCTCGATCTCGTTCAGGCTGCATGGGTCCTGGACCAGCCGCCAGTAGCCAGACAGCGGCAACTCGACCAGCCCGAGCAGCAGCACCCGGTTCACGCTGTCATGACCGACCAGCACGACGGTCTCGCCGGCGTGCCGTTGCAGCACCGTGCGCAGCAGGTCGAAGGCCCGCATCGCCACGTCCTGCAGCGACTCGCCGCCCGGAAAGCGCACCAGCTGCGGCGCCGTCTTCCAGCGGGCATAGGCCTCGGGCTGCTCGGCGCGCACCTCGTCGTGGGTGCGCATCTGCCAGGCGCCGTAATCGATGTCGGCCAGCCCGTCATGCGCCTCGGCCTTCGCGCCGCAAGCCTTGGCGATCGCCTCGCCGGTGCGCACGCAGCGCTGCATCGGGCTGGTGTAGATCGCGGTCGGCTTGAGCGGCGCCACGCGCTTGGCCAGCGCCACCACCTCCTTGCGCCCCTGCTCGGTCAGCGCCAGCTCGGCGCGGCCGCGGAAGCGTTCGGGCTTCAGCCCCTCGACGTGGCCATGGCGGGTCAGCAGGATTCGGGTCATCTCCCGATCCTAGCAGGTCGATCCTTCAGGCGTCTGCCCCGCGCATGCTCATGCCGCCTTGAGCAGGCGTTCGATGGCGCGGCGCAACGGCGTCGCCGAACGGGCATAGGTCGACCACGGCCTGGCCTTGCGCAGCAGCGCCGGCGCGGTGCGCAGCGTGAAGCGCTTCGGATCGAGGCCCTTCCTCACCTGCGTCCAGGCGACCGGCATCGACACCGGCGCGCCGGGCCGGGCGCGCGGCGACAGTGGCGCCACCGCCGTCGAGGTCCGGTCGTTGCGCAGGTAGTCGAGGAAAATGCGGCCGGCGCGGTCTTTCCTGGCCATCGACAGCAGGTACTTGTCGGGCTGCTCGTCGGCCAGCCGGCGGCAGACCTCGCGCGTGAACGACTTGGCGGCGTCCCAGCCGGGCGAATCTTCGTCGTCGGTGAGCGGCGTCACCACGTGCAGGCCCTTGCCACCGGTGGTCTTGCAGAAGGTCTTGAGGCCGAGTGTCTCCAGCCGCCGGCGCAGTTCCAGCGCGCCGGCGATCACCGCGTCGAAGCCGACATCGGGCGCCGGATCGAGGTCGAACACCAAGCGCCCCGGCCGGTCCGGTGCGCCGGGCTGACCGTTCCACGGGTGCAGTTCGGTGGCGTCGCCCTGCGCCGCCGCGACCAGCCCCTCGACGCGGTCGATCTGGAGGTAAGGCTTGCGGTCGCCGCGCACCTTCACCCGCTCGATCAGGGGCGAGGTGCCCGGCGCGGCATGGCGCTGGAAGAAGGGCGGTGCGCCGTCGATGCCCTCCGGCGTGCGCACCAGCGAACACGGCCGGCCGCGCAGGTGCTCGATCATCCAGTCGCCGACCGCCTCGAAGTAGCGCGCCAGCTCGAGCTTGGTGACCGGCGGATCCTCGGCCGGCCACAGCGCCTTGTCGGGATGGGAGATCGACACGCCCATGACCACGGCCGACCCGCCTGTGCCCCGCGCGATCTGCTTCAGGGTGCGGCCCGAGGCGACCGAGGTGTCTTCTTCCAGGAGGTCGTCGGCTGCGCCCTCGCGCGCCGCCGCGTCGCGACGCTTGATCAGCAACCAGTTGGTCCGGCCTTTCTTGCCCGCCCGGTCATGCTTCATGCGGACCAGCACCCAGCCGCCGTGCAGCCGCTCGCCTTCGAGGTCGAACGTGAGATCGCCCTTGCGCAAGCCCTCGTGCGGGTCGCCGACCGGTGTCCAGGTGCCGCGGTCCCACAACTGCACCGTGCCGCCGCCATACTGCCCCTCCGGGATCGTGCCCTCGAAGTCGCCGTAGTCGAGCGGGTGATCCTCGACCGCGACCGCCAGCCGCTTCACCGCGGGATCGAGCGACGGGCCCCGGGTGACCGCCCACGACTTGAAGACGCCGTCGAGCTCGAGCCGGAAGTCGTAGTGCAGCCGCGTCGCGTCGTGCTTCTGGACGACGAAGCGCAGGCGCGGCGCCGCGGCGACCGCGCTGTCCTTGCGCACGTGTCGAGTCGCTGGTCGGATCGTTCGGTCTCCTTCGCTGAAGAACGGAACGATGCGGCGATCGTTCCTACTTGCCGATGCAGAAGTCGCGGAAGATCACGTCGAGCAGTTCGTCGACGCGCACCGTGCCGGTGATGCGGCCGAGCGCCCGCATCGCCAGCCGCACGTCCTCGGCCGCCATCGCGACCTCGGGCGCGGCCATCGAGCGGCCGAGCGCGGCGTGGGCTTCGAGCAGCGCGGCGCGATGGCGTTCGCGGGTGAGCGGCGGCGCGGCCCGTGCCTGCATCAGGTCGGCGGCGCGCGCTTCCAGGGCCGCCAGCAGGTCGGGCACGCCGGCGCCGGACTTCGTCGACAGCGCCAGCACGTCGTCGGAATCGACCGCGGCGAGGTCGGTCTTGTTCACCACCACGAGGTCGCGACCGGTGTCCCAGCCGTCTTCCAGCCCGACCAGCATGTCGCCGGCCGCGCGCCAGTCGGTGGTGGCGTCGAGCACCAGCACGCGCAGGTCGGCGGCGGCGGCGCGGGCGCGCGCCCGCCGCACGCCCTCCAGCTCGATCTCGTCGCCGGTCTCGCGCAGGCCGGCGGTGTCGGCCACCACGACCGGCCAGCCGCCGAGGTCGAGGTGCGCCTCGATCACGTCGCGCGTCGTGCCGGCGGTGGCCGAGACGATCGCCATGTCGCGCCGCGCCAGCAGGTTCAGCAGCGACGACTTGCCGGCGTTCGGCGGCCCGACGATGGCGATCTGCAGCCCGTCGCGCAGCCGCTCGCCGCGCAGACGGCGACTCAGTCCGCCGCCACCGCCGGGCTCGATCGGCAGATCGCGCGCCTCGCCAAGGGTTCGGGCGGCGTGGTCGGCGTCGCGGCGTGGCGGCTCGACGGCAAGGGCCCGCGCGTGCTGTACAATGGCGGCGAGGCGTTCCCGATGGCCAGCACCTTCAAGGTCGCGGTGGCGGGCAGGATCTTCGAGCGCGTCGACAAGGGCGAGCTGAAGCTCGACCAGATGCTCGACGTGCCGATGGACATGTTCTCGCCGTCCGAGGTGATCGCCGACCGGCTGATCCATCCCGGTGTGAGCCTGTCGGTCTACAACCTGCTCGAACTGATGCTGACGCAAAGCGACAACACCGCGACCGACGTGCTGACCAAGGCTGCGGGCGGCCCCGCCGCCGTCACCGCCTGGGTGCGCGCGCAGGGTGTGACCGGCCAGCGCATCGATCGCGACACCGCCGGCCTCGTCCTGTTCTCGGCCGATCCGGCCACGCGCAGCCGCTACCAGGCGCTGTTCCGCGAGCGCCGGATCGACAAGCACTACGAGGCCGTCGCGCCCGCCCTGCCCGACCACGCGTTTCCGCTTGTGCGCCGCAGCCGCCTCGAAGCGGGCGAACCGTTCTTCCGCATGCGCGAAGTCGACGGCGACGCGAACAGCGAAACGCGCATCGAGGTCGAGCGGACCGAGAACCAGCTGTGGCGTTACGTGCTGCATCCCGTCACCGGCAAGAAGCATCAACTGCGGGTCCACATGGCGGCGCTCGGTGCGCCCATCCTCAACGACGATTTCTATCCGGCCATGATCGCGCGCGCCAGTGACGACTTCAGTCAGCCGTTGCAGTTGCTGGCTCGCAGCGTCAGCTTCCGCGATCCGCTGACAGGCGTGATGCGTGAATTTCACAGCCACTTGGCGCTATCGCATGGTTCCATGCGGTGTGCGGAGCTGCCAACCTGACGCGGATCGTCAGCACTCACCGGGTTCAGATCCAGTAACCAGATCCAGGGGGAGATACATCGATGTCGAGCGCCACCCACACGTTGCTCAGGCAGCGCGGACACCACGACAGCAGTCGGGTCGGCATGATCGAGCTGTTCTTCGATCTGGTGTTCGTGTTCGCCGTCACGCAGCTGTCGCATTCGCTGTTGGCGATGCTTACGTTCACCGGCGCCGCGCAGATGGTGCTGCTGCTGCCGGCCGTCTGGTGGGTCTGGATCTACACCTCGTGGACCACGAACTGGCTGAATCCGGAGCGCCTGCCGGTGCGCCTGTGCCTGTTCGTCATGATGATCGCAGGGCTGGTGCTGACAGCATCCATTCCGGCGGCGTTCGGCGAGCGCGGCATCATGTTCGCCTGTGCCTACGCCTTCATGCAGATCGGCCGAACCCTGTTCGTGCTGTGGGCAGTGCGCACCGGACCGGCGGCGTTGTTCGACAACTTCCGGCGCATCCTGGTGTGGCTGGCGCTCGCCAGCGTGCTGTGGATCGTGGGCGGCATGGCATCGGTGGAGACGCGTTTCCAGTGGTGGGCGGCCGCACTGGTCATCGAGCTGGCCGGTCCGGTATTTCTCTTCTGGGTTCCGGGCCTGGGCGGCTCACGGATCTCCGACTGGGATATCGATGGCGCGCACATGGCCGAGCGCTGTGCGCTCTTCGTCATCATCGCGCTGGGCGAGTCGCTGTTGATCACCGGCGCCACGTTCTCGGAGCTGAGCTGGGGGCGGGACAGCGTCATCGCCATGCTGATCGCCGTGGTTGGCAGCATCGCCATGTGGTGGGTGTATTTCGATACTGGCGCCGAACGCGCCCAGCACCGGATCGTGCACGCCCAGGACCCGGGGCGGCAGGGGCGTATCGCTTACACGTATCTGCACCTGCTGATCGTCGCGG
>Ga0102832_1002312_pt1 | contig 11891 bp, 9 predicted proteins | sample EBPBio282013_DNA_FD_88942 | JGI IMG/M metagenome (GOLD analysis project Ga0102832, IMG submission 88942) | Wastewater treatment Type I Accumulibacter community from EBPR Bioreactor in Madison, WI, USA - Reactor 2_5/28/2013_ DNA (Illumina Assembly) | ecosystem: Engineered > Bioreactor > EBPR >...
GCGCACGTCGTCGAGATAGCCTTCCCAGCCCTGGGCGGCCTGGCGGTCGGGACACCAGAAGGGATTGTCGCCGGTGGCGTCCCAGTCCCAGTTGGCGCGGTCAATCTTCTGGCTGCCGATCTGGATCACGGCGCCGCGGATGGTGACGCCGTCCCCCAGGATCTTGCGAGCGATGGCGCCGGCCGCCACGCGCACCGCGGTCTCCCGTGCCGATTGCCGGCCGCCGCCGCGATAGTCGCGGACGCCGTACTTCCTGTCGTAGGTGTAGTCGGCGTGGCTTGGCCGGAACTGGTCCTTGATCTCGCCGTAGTCGCGGCTGCGCTGGTCGACATTGTCGATGTGCAGGCCGATCGGCGTGCCCGTCGTCACGCCCTCGAAAACGCCGGACAAGATCTTCACCTGGTCCGGTTCCTGGCGCTGGGTGACGAAACGCGACTGTCCCGGGCGGCGCTTGTCCATCCAGACCTGGATGTCGGCTTCGGTGAGGGGGATACGCGGCGGCGTGCCGTCGACGACGCAGCCGATCGCGAGCCCGTGGCTTTCGCCCCAGCTGGTGAACCGGAAAAGGGTGCCGAAACTGCTGCCGGCCATGGCCGGCCGCTCCGCTCTACTCGCCTTCGAAGTTGCCGAGCAATTCGGCTATCTGCTTCGCGGACGATGTGTTGATCATGCCGACCACATGGTAGCCGGCGTCGACGTGCATGACTTCGCCGGTGACGCCGGTGCCGAGGTCGGACAGGAGGTAGAGGCCGGCATTGCCGACTTCCTCCGTCGTGACGTTGCGCTTCAGGGGCGAGTTCAGCTCGTTCCACTTCAGTATATAGCGGCCGTCGTTGATGCCGGCGAAGGCCAGCGTCTTGATCGGGCCGGCGGAGATCGCGTTTACGCGGATCTTCTGCTCGCCGAGATCCGCCGCCAGGTAGCGCACGCTGGCCTCGAGAGCCGCCTTGGCGACGCCCATGACGTTGTAGTGCGGGATCACCCGCTCTGCACCGTAGTAGGTGAGGGTGAGAAGGCTGCCGCCATCCTTCATCAGCGGCACGGCGCGCTGCGACACCGCCGTGAAGGAGTAGACGCTCACGTTCATGGTGAGATTGAAATTGTCGGACGTGGTGTCGAGGTAGCGACCGCGCAGCTCGTCCTTGTTGGAGAAGGCGATGGCATGGACCACGAAATCCAGCTTGCCCCATTCCTTTTCCAGCTTGGCGAAGACCGCGTCGATGCTGGCGGGATTGGTGACGTCGCAGGGCTCGATGATCTTGGCGCCGATCGAGCCGGCGAGGGGACGCACGCGCTTTTCCAGCGCCTCGCCCTGGAAGGTGAAGGCCACCTCGGCCCCCTGGTCGTGGCAGGCCTTGGCAATGCCCCAGGCGATCGAGCGCTCGTTGGCGACGCCCATGACGAGGCCCTTCTTACCGGCCATCAATCCAGCAACAGTCATGCCCCGGTTCTAGCGGGGGACGGCAATTGGGACAAGATGCCGGTGGTCTTGCCGCCCACAGCCCCTCATATTGTGGTGATGATCGAGGAAAAGTCCGATCCGCTGGCCCTTTTCGCCGCCTGGTACGCCGAGGCCGAGAAGTCCGAGCCGAACGACCCGTCGGCCCTCAGCCTCGCCACGGTGGGGCCGGACGGTACCCCCGCCGTGCGCATGGTCTTGCTCAAGGACTACGATCCCCGGGGCTTCGTCTTCTATACCAACTACGAGAGCCGCAAGGGCCAGCACCTGCTGGCCCACCCCCGGGCCGCCATGCTGTTCCACTGGAAGTCGCTGCGCCGCCAGGTCCGGCTGGAGGGCCCGGTGTCGCCCACCACGGCCGAGGAGGCGGACGCCTATTTCGCCAGTCGCGCCCGGGGCAGCCAGATCGGGGCCTGGGCGTCCGAGCAGTCGCGGCCGCTGGAAAGCCGGTTCGCGCTGGAAAAGCGGGTGGCCGAGTTCGCCGCCCGCCACGTCGTGGGCAAGGTGCCGCGGCCGCCGTACTGGTCGGGTTTCCGGCTGCAGCCCCTGCTGATCGAGTTCTGGCAGGACGGCGCCTTCCGCCTGCACGACCGCCTGGAGTATCGCCGGGCGGACCCCGCGGCGCCGTGGACCACCCGTACGCTCTACCCCTGAGACGGCGATGGCGATCGATCCACAGCGCCTGATGCGCATCGCCACGATCGCCTCGATGACCGTGGCGCTCGTCCTGATCGGCGCCAAGGCGGCGGCCTGGCTGATGACCGAGTCGGTCAGCATGCTGTCGTCGCTGGTCGATTCGGGGCTCGATTTCCTGGCCTCGCTGGTGACCTTCCTGGCGGTGCGGCACGCGCTGGTGCCGGCCGACGCCGACCATCGCTTCGGGCACGGCAAGGCCGAGGCGCTGGCCGGGCTGACCCAGGCCGGCTTCATCGCCGCCTCGGGCGGCGGCCTCCTGCTGACGGTCGGCGACCGGCTGCTTCATCCACAGCAGATCCAGCGCGAGGGCATTGGTCTCGCGGTCAGCGCGCTGGCGATCGTGCTGACGCTGGGCCTGGTGCTCTTCCAGAACTACGTGGTGAAGCGCAGCGGCTCGATCGCCATCGGTGCCGACAAGGCGCACTACGCCACCGACCTCGTCAGCAACGTCGCGGTCGGCATCGCGATCTTCCTGTCGGGCGCGCTCGACCAGCCGATGATCGACGCCGGCATGGCGGCGCTGGTGGCGCTGTACCTGATGCGCGGTGCCTGGCACGTCGGCCGCGAGTCGCTCGACGTGCTGATGGACCGCGAGCTGCCCGAGCCGGAGCGCACCCGCATCGCCGACATCGCCCGCGCCGACGCCGACGTGCGCGACGTGCACGATCTCAGGACGCGGTCGGCCGGGCTGACCAAGTTCATCCAGTTGCACGTCGAGCTCGACCCGACGCTGCCGCTGGTCAAGGCGCACGAGATCGGCGACCGGGTCGAGGCCGAGCTGCAGCGCGCCTTCCCCGACGCCGAGATCATCCTGCACGTCGACCCCTACGGCATCTTCGAGCCGCACCAGGCCACCGTCTGAGGCCATGGCCGCGGCGCCGTCCTTCGTCGTCGAGGACCAGGGCGAGACGCTCGCCTTCCTGGCGGCGCGGCTCAGGCCGCAGCGCCGGGTCGACACGCACGGCGCGGTGGTCCTGCTGACCGGCGACCGCGCCTACAAGCTGAAGCGCGCGGTGAAGTTTCCCTACATGGATTTCTCGACGGTCGAGCGGCGACGCGCCATGTGCGCCGCCGAGATCGCCATCAACCGCCTGCTGGCGCCCGAGATCTACCTCGGGGTCGCGCCGGTGCGGCGCACCGCGGCGGGGCTGGCGCTGGGCGAGGTCGGCGAGGCCGCGACCGACGCCGTCGACTGGCTGGTCGTGATGCGGCGCTTCGACGAGGAGGGCCTGCTCGACCGGATGGCCGAGCGCGGCGCGCTGACGCCCGGCCTGATGGCTGCGCTGGGGGCGCGCATCGCGGCCTTCCACGACGGCCTGCCGCCGGTCCGCGCGGAATTCTGCACCCCCGACGCCTATCGCCACTCGGTGGCCGCCGACGGGCGGCAGATGATCGAGGTCGGCGACCGGCTCGACCCGCCGACCAGCCTGCGCCTCGCCGAGGCGATGCCGGCGGCGCTCGAGCCGTATGTCGGGCTGGTGGCGCGGCGGCTCGAGGCCGGCGCGATCCGGCGCTGTCACGGCGACCTGCACCTGCGCAACATCGTGCTGCTCGACGGCCGGCCGGTGCCGTTCGACGCCATCGAGTTCTCCGAGCGCATCGCCAACATCGACGTGCTCTACGACCTGTCGTTCGCGCTGATGGACCTCTGCGAGCGTGGCCAGCGGCCGCTCGCCAACCGGCTGCTGAACGAGTGGCTGTGGCGGATCGTCGAACTGCCCGCGGCGCCGCACGAGGAGGCGCTGGCGCTGCTGCCGATGTTCCTGTCGCGCCGCGCCGCGATCCGCGCCTTCGTCGATGCCCAGGCCGCGGCGGTCAGCGGCGGCGACACGGCGCGGGCCCGCGACTACCAGCAGGTCGCGCTGTCGTTCCTGCAGCCGGCGCCGCCGCGCCTGCTGGCGATCGGCGGCCTGTCGGGCAGCGGCAAGACGACCCGCGCGCTGCAGCTGGCCCCGTCGATCGGGCGTTCACCGGGCGCCGTCGTCGTCCGTTCCGACGTCGAGCGCAAGCGGGTCGCGGGCGTCGCGCTGGAGGACCGGATGCCGGCCGGCAGCTACACGGCCGAGGCGTCGGCGCGGACCTACGCGGCCTTCCTGGCGCGGGCCGAGCGGGTGCTGCGCGCCGGGCATGGCGTGGTGCTGGACGCGGTGTTCGCCCGGCCCGAGGAACGCGCCGCCGCCGAGGCGCTGGCCGCCCGGGTCGGGGTGCCGTTCGAGGGCCTGTGGCTCGACGTGCCGAAGGACGTGGCGCTGGCCCGCGTCGCGGCGCGCACCGGCGACGCCTCCGACGCCACGCCGGCGGTGGTCGAACGCCAGTTCGGCTACGACCTCGGCGAGATCACGTGGAAGCGGGGATGATTTGAAAGGTCCCTCGCTGCGCTCGGGATGACAGGCTTTTCCTTGTCATCCCGAGCGCAGCGAGGGACCTTTCTTCAATCCTTCAGGCCCGCTTCTTCGCCGAGGCGCTGCGCGGCAGCAGGCGGGCGAGGTACTGGCCGGTGTAGCTCTCCGGCACCTTCACGATCTCTTCCGGCGGGCCCTCGGCGACCAGCCGGCCGCCGCCCGAGCCGCCGTCCGGGCCGAGGTCGAGGATCCAGTCGGCGGTCTTGATGACCTCGAGGTTGTGCTCGATCACCAGCACCGTGTTGCCGCCCTCGACCAGCCGGTGCAGCACTTCCAGCAGCTTGCGCACGTCCTCGAAGTGCAGGCCGGTGGTCGGCTCGTCGAGGATGTAGAGCGTGCGGCCGGTGGCGCGGCGCGACAGTTCCTTGGCCAGCTTGACGCGCTGCGCCTCGCCGCCCGACAGGGTGGTCGCCTGCTGGCCGATGTGGATGTAGCCCAGCCCGACCTGCTGCAGCGTCAGCAGCTTGTCGCGGATCACCGGCACCGCCTTGAAGAACTCGACGCCCTCGTCGACCGTCATCTCGAGCACGTCGGCGATCGACTTGCCGCGGAAGTGGATCTCGAGCGTCTCGCGGTTGTAGCGCTTGCCCTTGCAGACGTCGCACTGGACGTAGACGTCGGGCAGGAAGTGCATCTCGATCTTGATGACGCCGTCGCCCTGGCAGGCCTCGCAGCGGCCGCCCTTGACGTTGAACGAGAAGCGGCCGGCCTTGTAGCCGCGCTCGGTCGATTCCGGCAGCTGCGAGAACCAGTCGCGGATCGGCGAGAAGGCGCCGGTGTAGGTCGCCGGGTTGGAGCGCGGCGTGCGGCCGATCGGCGACTGGTCGATGTCGACGATCTTGTCGAGGTGGCCGACGCCGTCGAGGCCGGCATGGGCGCCGGGATGCTCGCGCGCGCCGTTCAGGCGCTTGGCCAGCGCCTTGTACAGCGTCTCGATGATCAGCGTGCTCTTGCCGCTGCCCGACACGCCGGTGACACAGGTGAAGGTGCCGAGCGGGATGCTGGCGGTGACGTCCTGCAGGTTGTTCTCGCGCGCGCCCTTGACCGTCAGCCAGCGGCCGTTCTTCGGCGGCGGCGGGCGGCGCTGCTTGGGGATCGGCACCTGCCGGAAGCCCGACAGGTACTGGCCGGTCAGGCTGGCCGGGTTGCGCATGACCTCGTCGGGCGTGCCCTCGGCCACGACCGTGCCGCCGAGCGCACCGGCGCCCGGGCCCATGTCGACAAGGTGGTCGGCGGCGCGGATCGCGTCCTCGTCGTGCTCGACCACCAGCACCGTGTTGCCGAGGTCGCGCAGCCGGGTCAGCGTCTTCAACAGCCGGTCGTTGTCGCGCTGGTGCAGGCCGATCGACGGCTCGTCGAGCACGTAGAGCACGCCGGTCAGGCCGGAGCCGATCTGCGAGGCGAGGCGAATGCGCTGGCTCTCGCCGCCCGACAGCGTGCCCGAGGTGCGGTTGAGCGTCAGGTAGGACAGGCCGACATTGTCGAGGAAGCCCAGCCGCTCGTTGATCTCCTTGAGGATGCGGGCGGCGATCTCGCGCTGCTTGGGCGTCAGCTTGGGCGCCAGCTCGAGGAACCACTTCACCGCGGTGCCGATCGAGAACTCGGTGACCTGGCTGACATTGAGCCCGGCGATCTTGACCGCCAGCGCCTCGGGCTTGAGGCGGGCGCCGCCGCAGGCCTCGCACTTGCTCTCGTGCTGGAAGCGCTCGAGCTCCTCGCGCACCCACGACGAATCGGTCTCGCGCCAGCGCCGGTCGAGGTTGGGGATCACGCCCTCGAACGGCTTGGTGGTCTGGTACTGCCGGATGCCGTCGTCGTAGCGCATGGCGATCGCCTCGCCGCCGCTGCCCATCAGGATGGCGTCGCGCACCTTCTTGGGCAGCTCGCGCCACGGCACCGAGGTCTTGACCTTGTAGTGCCGCGCGATGCTGTCCAGCGTCTGCTGGTAGTACTGGCCCGACGAGTCGGCCCACGGCGCGATCGCGCCCTCGGCCAGCGACAGGCGATCGTCCGGCACCACCATCTCGGGATCGAAGAACATCTTCACGCCGAGCCCGTCGCAGGACGGGCAGGCGCCCTGCGGCGCATTGAAGGAGAAGAGCCGGGGCTCGATTTCCTCGATGGTGAAACCCGAAACCGGACAGGCGAAGCGCGCCGAGAACACCGTGCGCTCGCCGTTGTCGGCATTCTCCGCGACGGCCAGGCCCTCGGCGAGAGTGAGCGCCGTCTCGATGGAATCGGCGAGGCGGTTGCCGAGGTCCGGCTTCACGACGAGGCGATCCACCACCACGTCGATGTCGTGCTTGAACTTCTTGTCGAGCGATGGCGCTTCGGTGATCTCGTAGAGCTTGCCGTCGATCTTGACCCTCTGGAAGCCCTTCTTCTGCAGCTCTTGAAGTTCCTTGCGGTACTCGCCCTTGCGGCCGCGTACGATGGGAGCCATCAGGTAGAGGCGCGTGCCGTCGGGCATCGCCTTCACGCGATCGACCATCTGCGACACGGTCTGGCTTTCGATGGGCAGGCCGGTGGCCGGCGAATAGGGCACGCCGACGCGGGCGAACAGCAGGCGCAGATAGTCGTAGATCTCGGTGACGGTGCCGACCGTCGAGCGCGGATTGCGCGAGGTCGTCTTCTGCTCGATCGAGATTGCCGGCGACAGGCCCTCGATGGAATCGACGTCGGGCTTCTGCATCAGTTCGAGGAACTGACGTGCGTAAGCCGACAGGCTCTCGACGTAGCGCCGCTGGCCCTCGGCATAGACCGTATCGAAGGCGAGCGAGGACTTGCCCGAGCCCGACAGGCCGGTGATCACCACCAGCCGGTCGCGCGGCAGATCGAGGTCGACGTTCTTGAGATTGTGCTCGCGCGCACCGCGGATCGAGATGAAGCGGTGCGGCTCGGCGGCAGGTAAGCGTGACTTAGCCATGTGGACCGGGAGAATAGGGGAAGCGCGGGATCATCGCATATGGCGATTCACCCCCAACCGCGCCAGTCCTCGACAAGTCGCAAGATCAGGCTGCGGATGCCTGCGCTGCTAGCACCCGGTCGGTCGGCCGGTCGTTCATGAGGAGCTGCATGGTGCCCGCGATCAGGCCGATCAGGACGCCGATCTTCCAGGCCAGATCGTAGGAGCCCATCAGATCGAAGAGATAGCCGCCGCCCCAGGCGCCGAGGAAAGAGCCTGCCTGGTGGCTGAGGAAAGCGATGCCGGTCAGGGTCGACAGGAACCGCAGGCCGAAGATCTGCACCACCAGCCCGTTGACCAGGGGAATGACCCCCAGCCAGAGGGTGCCCATGGCCGCGCCGAACAGCACCACGGAGAGCGGCGTCGGTGGGTACATGAAGAAAAGGAGAAGGGTGAGCGAGCGCAGCAGGTAGATCGCCCCCAGCAGCAGCCGCTTGGGATACTTGTCGCCCAGCCAGCCGAACAGCCACGAGCTCAGGATGTTGAAGCCGCCGATCAGCATCAGCGCCACGGCGCTGTAACTTGCATCCATGCCGCACTGGGCGAGGTAGGTCGGCAGGTGGGTGGTGAGGAAGACGAGCTGTAGGCCGCAGACGAAGAAGGCGATGGCCATCACGACATAGCCGCTGTGGCGCCGCGCCTCGTCGAGTGCGCCCATGAGCGTGAGGTCCCGGTCGCTCGCCAGCGTGTTGGGCAGCTTGTCGGCACGGCTGCCGATCCAGGCGGCCGGCAGCATGGCGATGGCCAGGATCACGAACGACCACGAGGCGGCCCGCCAGCCATCGGAGGTCAGGAGGTAGGCCGCAATCGGTGCCGTCACCATCGTGCCGACGGAGCCGGCGGCCGAGACGATGCCGAAGGCCAGGGTACGCCGGCCGGGTTCGACGACGCGCGCCGCGATGTTGGCGGTGATGCCCGAGGTCGTGCAGGCCAGCGCAATGCCGATCAGGACGCCGGCCCCCAGAATGATCGCCAGGGCGCCCTGCGCGGTGGCCGTGAGCCAGATGCCCAGGATGAACATGGCGCTGCCCAGGAGGGCCACCCAGCGGGTGCCGTACTTGTCGGCGAAGACGCCGGCAATCGGCTGGCTCAGCCCCCAGGCGACCTGCTGGACAGAAATGGCCAGCGCGAAGTCGGAGATGGCGATGCCCAGTTCCTTGGAGGCCGGCGCCTGGAACAGGCCGAGGTTCTGACGGATGCCCATGGCCAGGGTCATCATCAGCGCTGCACCGCCCAGCATGGCGTAGGCTTGGCCGCTCGAAACCTGGGGAACGTGGAAGGGTTTACTCATGACGCGGCAAGATAGGGGAGGGTTTGCCGCGGAAACCAATGAATTGTCGGAGGGCTGGCATGAGCGAAGTTCACGGCGTCTGCGACCCGGTCAGTCCACAACCCAAATTTGGTGGCTGCCCACAGGCTGCCAGGGCTAGGTTCGCCGCCATGAGGTAGGTGCCGCGCCCCGCGGCACCGGGAAGGCGAAGGAGGCCCCTATGGCGGGCAGCGTCAATAAAGTCATCCTGGTCGGCAATCTTGGCCGCGACCCCGAAGTGAGGTCCATGCAGGATGGCCGTTCCATGGTGAACATGTCGGTGGCCACGTCGGATACGTGGCGGGATCGCCAGAGCGGCGAGCGCAAGGAGCGCACCGAATGGCACCGTGTCGTGATTTTCAACGAGAAGCTCGCCGAGGTTGCGCAGAAGTTCGTGCGCAAGGGCTCGAAGGTCTATGTCGAAGGCCAGCTCGCCACGCGCAAGTGGACCGACCAGAGTGGCCAGGAGCGCTATACGACCGAGGTCGTGATTCCCCGGTTCGGCGGTGCGCTCACCATGCTCGATGGCCGTAGCGGCGGAGAAGGCGGTGGCCCTGGCGGTGGACCGGACGACGATTTCGGGGGTGGCGGCATGTCCGGTGGTGGCGGCGGCGGCGGAGGCGGCCGGTCGGCGTCCCGCGGCAGCAAGCCGGAACTCGACGACGACATTCCGTTCTAGGCCATGCGGACGCTCGTCCTGGGAGGGACGGGCGTTTTCGGCGGCCGGTTGTGCCGCCTTCTCGCGAACGATCCCCTCATCGATCTGACGATTGGGGCGCGTGACGGCGCCAGGGTTGCGGCTCTGGCGACCGAACTCGGCGTGCGTGGTCTCGTGCTCGACTGGCGGCGAGATCTCGATCGCGTGCTCGCCGGCCGGTCGTTCGACGTCGTGGTCCACGTCGCCGGTCCCTTCCAGGGCCAGGACCATTCGGTGGCGGAAGCGTGCATCCGCCATGGCGTCCATTACCTCGATCTCTCCGACGACCGGGCTTTCGTGTGCGGGATCGGCCGGCTCGATGCCGCGGCGAAGGCCGCCGGCGTGTTCGTCTGCGCCGGCGCCAGCACGGCGCCGGCGCTCACGGGCGCCGTGCTGGAGCAGGCGCTGCAGGAGGGGATGGCCGTCGATCGCGTGTCGTTCGGGATCGTCCCGGGCAACGATGCGCCGCGCGGCCGCGCGCTGGTCGAAGCCATCCTGGCAGGCGCGGGAACGCCCATTCCGGACCAGCCGGGACGCCGCGTCTGGGGCAGCCTTCGGCGCTTCGTCGTGCCGGGGCTCGGCGCGCGCTGGGCCGCCGCCTGCGACCTGCCCGAGCCGGCGCTGTTTCGCGAGCGGTTCGGTGTCGCGGAGACCTATGCCGGGGCCGGTTTGGAACTCTCCGTGCTGCATTTCGGCCTCTGGCTGCTCGCCTGGCCGGTGAGGATCGGATGGTTGAAGACGCTGCGGCCGGCGGCGACGCCGCTGGCCTGGATCGCCGACCGGCTGCGTCCCTTCGGCAGCGACAAAGGCGGGCTGCGCATCGATCTGGCGGGGCCCGGAGGCGCGCGTTGCTGGTCGCTGATCGCCGAGGGCGGCGACGGGCCCTACGTGCCGGCAATGCCCGCGGCGGCGCTGGTGCGGAAGCTCGCGCGTGGGGACGTGTCCCGTCGCGGCGCGATGCCGTGCATCGGTCTCCTGTCGCTGGCCGAGATCGAAGGCGAATGGCTGCGGGCGCACCTGCGCATTGCGTCGGGATGGGGCGAGGATGGTGCGTCTTTCAGGCCCTCGCTCTACCGCCGTGTGCTGGGCCGCGAGTACGCGGCAATGTCCGATGCCGGGCAGCGCCTGCACGACGGTGCGGGCGGGACGTGGAGCGGCCGCTGTTCGGTCGAGGGACCGGCGAACCTCCCGGGAGGGATCGTGGCGCGGCTCTTTGCGTTGCCGCCGGCGATTCGGGATGCGCCGATCGAGGTCGACTTCATCGTGCGCGAGGGGCGCGAGATCTGGATCCGCCGGGTCGGCGGCCGGGCCATGCGCTCCGAGCAGTCCATCGGGCGGCGACGGCCGGCAGGCTGGCTCGTCGAGCGCTTCGGGCCGTTCGCCTTCGATCTGCAGGTGATCGTGACCGAGGGGCGGCTCGAACTCGCGATGGCCGGCATGCGTCTGGCCGGCATGCCCTTGCCGCGGCTCTGCTGGCCGCACGTCCGTGCCGTCGAGACCGGGGAAGCGGGGCGCTTCCACTTCGACGTCGAGATCGGGCTGCCCGGGATCGGCAGGCTGGTCCGCTACCGCGGCTCTTTCACAGATCGATGAAGCGGTCGCGGGTCTGCGGCGTGGGGACCAGGCAGGACTCGAGGCGGCCGAACCATCGGATGCGGTTGCGCGCCACGACGTCGTAGACCGGATCGCGCAGGAACTTCGGCAGGAGGATCAGGGGATAAAGCCAGCGCGCCGGGCCTTTCAGGTGGCGCAGAGCCCGCAGCGCCGCCGTCGAGCGGCTGTGCACCTCGCCGTCCTCCAGCAACAGGATCGTCCGGTCGAGCGTGCTCGTCGCGGATGTTTGTGCGGCGCGCGACACAGGCTGCGCGAGCTTCTCCGCGAGGAAGTCGCGCGGAAGGGCGCCGGCGGCTGCGATGCCGCCGACGACAGTGAGGAACTGACGACGGGAGAGGGCCCCCACGTGTACCTCCGAGCTCGGGTGTGCTCACACTAGCGGAAGCGAACGCCCCGGCATCCTGAAGGATGCCGGGGCGTGTCGCGTCAGACGAGATGCGGTGCGATCAGACGCCGAAGTACAGCTCGTACTCGAACGGGTGCGGGCGCGCCGCGAGCGGCTTGATCTCGTTCTCGATCTTGTACTCGATCCAGGTCTCGATGAGCTCCGGCGTGAACACGCCGCCCGCGAGCAGGAACTCGTGGTCGGCGCGCAGCGCCTCGAGCGAGTCGAGCAGCGAGTTCGGAACCTGCGGGATGTTCTTCGCCTCCTCGGGGGGAAGCTCGTACAGGTCCTTGTCGACCGGCTCGTGCGGCTCGATGCGGTTCTTGATGCCGTCGAGGCCCGCCATCATCTGCGCGGCGAAGGC
>Ga0102832_1001249_pt1 | contig 11886 bp, 8 predicted proteins | sample EBPBio282013_DNA_FD_88942 | JGI IMG/M metagenome (GOLD analysis project Ga0102832, IMG submission 88942) | Wastewater treatment Type I Accumulibacter community from EBPR Bioreactor in Madison, WI, USA - Reactor 2_5/28/2013_ DNA (Illumina Assembly) | ecosystem: Engineered > Bioreactor > EBPR >...
AGTGCCCGGTCGTCCGACGCCGGGGTGATCCGATGAAATCTACTCATCCTCGGATGAGCGCCGTTCCGGTCGCTCAGCGTCGTTCGATGCGCACCGTCACCGCGCTGGAGCGGCCGGCTTCGTCGACCACGGCGAGGCGGACGAGGCCCGCGCCATCGGGCACCCATCGCGTGCCGTCGAGGGGGCGCCCATCGACCAGCCAGCGCAGCTTGCCCTGACCGCCGAGGGCGTTCAGCGACACGGCCTCGCGCGCCGCAACTTCGATGCGGGCATCCGCCGGCGGATAGGCAATGCGGGGGCCGCCATTCGCATCGGTCGTCGGCCCCAGCGTGCGCATGCGCGGCGGCAGTTCGCGATAGGAGGCGACCTTGATCGTGTCGATCGGCGCGGGGCGGGCGCGATTGTCCTCACCGGGCAGGCGGCCGAAGGCCTTGAACAGGATGGGCAGCGCCGAGAGGCGGCCGAGCTGGCCGGGCCGTGGCGTGCCGTCGGCATGGCCGACCCAGACCACGACCGTCCAGTTGGCGCTGTAGCCCGCGGCCCAGGCGTCGCGATAGCCGGCGGACGTGCCGGTCTTGAAGGCGATGCGGCGGTCGCGCAGCGCGACGGGAAGGGAGGCGAAACCTTCCGGCAGGGGCGCGTCGGCCAGCACATCACCGACATACCAGGTGGCAGCAGAGCCCAGCAGTTTCACGGGCGCCGGCTTGGGCTGGTCGCGCCTGATCTGCGGGAGCGCGAAGCGGCCTTCGTTGGCGAGACCCATGTAAAGGCCCGCCATCTCGAGCGGAGACACCGTTGCGCTGCCGAGCGCGATGCCCAGCGAGTTGCCGCTGTCGCCCGGGGGCAGGCCCGGCTGCACGCCGGCTTGACGCAGGGTCGAGAGGAAGCGCAGCGGTCCGACCTTTTCGAGCGCCAGCACCGCTGGGACGTTCAAGGATTGTTGCAGGGCGCGTCGTACGCTGACGGCGCCCTGATGGTCGCGGTCGAAGTTGCGCGGCAGCCAGTCGCGGAAGCGCACCGGCACATCCTCGACCAGCGTGTCGGGGTGCAGGGCGCGGTCGTCGAAGGCCATGGCATAGATCAGCGGCTTCAGCGCCGACCCCGGCGAGCGCCGCGCCCGCACGAGGTCGACCTGTCCGGCGCGGCCGAAGAAATCGTCACCGCCCAGCCACGCCACGACCGTGCCGCTGCGATTGTCGATGGCCAGCATGGCGACCTGGGCCTTGTCGGTGAACTGGCCGCGCTCGTCGCGCAGCAGCTGCGCCAACGTCGATTGCAGCTCATAGCGCACGGTGGTCGGCACGACCGCGCCCGGCGACTGGCCCGCGAGCCAGGCCGACAGATGCGGCGCCTGCATCGGCAGGCTGAGCCGGCGGTCGGGCGAGGGCCGGCTGATGGCCATCTCGAACTGCGGCCGGTCGATCACGCCATGCTCCAGCCCGCGCTCCAGCACGCGGTCGCGGGCGCTCTGCGCCAAGCCCGGCGCACGGTCGGGCCGGCGACGCTCCGGCGATTGGGGCAGCGCCACGAGAAGGGCTGCTTCCGCGGCGCTAAGCTGGCGCGGCTCCTTGCCGAAATAGGCGAGCGACGCGGCACGCACGCCTTCGAGGTTGCCGCCCATCGGGGCCAGCGTCAGGTAGATCGCCAGCACCTCGCGTTTCGAGTAGCGCCATTCGAGCTGCAGGGCGCGTGCCGACTGGATCAGCTTGGTCGTGAAGCTGCGCGAGCCCGGCCGCAGGCGTGGTTCGAGCAGGCGGGCAGCCTGCATGGAAAGCGTCGAGGCGCCGGAGACGACGCGGCCGCGCTCGGCAAGCTGCTGGGCGGCACGGACGGCGGCCAGCGGGTCGATGCCCCAGTGAAGATCGAAGCGGCGATCCTCGTAGGCTTTGAGCAGGGAGAGATAGAGCGGATCGACGTCGTCGACGGTGGCCTTGAGCCGCCACTTGCCGTCTTCGGTCGTGAAGGCGCGCAGCAGACGGCCGTTGGCATCGACCACCTCGGTCGACCGCTCGTGATAGCGCGTCAGATCGGGCGGATAGAGCCGGTCGAGCGTCAGCGCCGTCGCCGCTATGGTCGTGGCGGCAACGGCGAGGCTCGCAAGGAGGCCCTTCAGCTTCACGGCGTCGTCCTAGCGCGCGGCCGGCGCGATGGTGACGCTGCCCATGGCGGTCCGGCCGAAGACGCGCGGGGCGTACATGTCCGAAATGTTGGCCGCGGGCAGGGCGAAGGTGCCGGGCGTCACCGCCCGCACGATGTAGGCGACGTGGTAGGAGTTGCCGTGTTTCGGCGAGCTGTCCCACCAGGTCCGGTAGGGCCGCGTGCCGAGGCTGATCGAGGCGAAGAAGCGGTCGTCGCGCGCCTCGGCGATGCGGGTTTCGCTGAGTTCGGACAGGAAGGGGAAGGACTTCACCGTCTCCTCGTTGAGCACGGATTCGATCTCGAAGCCGGCCGGCAGCAGGTCGAGCAGTGCGGTTTCGTGATAGCCGCCTTCGAGGTTGCGGCCGCTGATCGAGACGATCAGCCGGTCGTTCTGGCGCACGCTATTGAGCCGGCCAGGCTCACCGCCCAGCGTGTAGTAGCGCCGCTCGACACTCAGCCCCTGAGTCGCTGCCGGCTGCGGATCGAGCGGCACGCCGCGCGCCGTCACCTGCATCCAGATCGGCCGTTCGCCGTCGTTCTTCAGGCGAAGGCCACGTGCGATGGTGGCGGTATCGGGGTTGATCACCACCGGCTCCGCCGTGGCTTTCTTGGCCTGGCCATCGACCGAGTAGGCAAGCTCGCCGCCGGCACTCATGGCGCGGGCGGCCAGCACCAGCCAGGCCTGTTCCTGCGTGGTCGTGAAGTCGATGCGCGACGCCATGCGCTCGCCGACCAGGCTCGTCACCTCGGTCAGCGCCTCGCGACCGCCGGCTTCGACGGCCAGCGTCAGCAAGGCGGCGCGGTTGCGCAGCGGCGAGCCGTAATAGTCGGAGGGATCGCGCTCGTCGATGTGCTGACGGGCCATCGTGAAGGCGAGGCGGGCACGGCCTGGCTCGCCGACCTGGTTCAACGCTGCGGCCAGCATCGCCCAGCCGAGGCCGCCCCTCATTTCGGCGGCCTTCGTGTCCTGGAAGTAGCGGAGCCTGCCGGGATCGGCGAGGCCCGACTTGGCCAGCACGTACCAGGCATAGGCCTGGGCGTTGGGCGAGAACTTGTCGGCGTTGCGGTTCAGCCAGCCGAGGCCGCGTTGCAGCGACGCGGCAGGCACGGCCATCTGCTGCTGGTTGGCGCGCACCAGGAAATCGAGCACGTAGGCCTGCAGCCATTCCGCCGCCGGCGTCGCCTGCGGTCCCCACATGCCGAACGAACCGTCGATGATCTGCATGTCGACGATGCGGTAGATCGCGTCCTGCACGCGGTCCGAGATGCGCGGATCGGCAGGCCCGTACCCCAGCAGCGCCACGTTGTTGTAGTAGAGCAGCGGCAGGGCGCGGCTGGTGGTCTGCTCGATGCAGCCGAACGGATACTTGTCGAGCGCGCGCAGCAGACCCGCCACGTCGATGCCGGGGATTCGGGTCAGCGAGGCGCTGACCTGTGCGGTGCCTGGCGCGAATGCCGCAATCACGTTGCGATCGACCGTGGCCTCGTTGCCCGGTCCCAGGCGCGCCACGGTGTCGACGGCACTGGGCGTCTGTGCCGGACGCACCTGGATGTCCCATTCGCGCTGGACGGCGAAGTTGCCGGGGCCCTGGACGGAAACCGTCACCTTGCCGAAGCCGGCGTCACCCGCGCGCAACGGCCAGGTCAGCAGCTCGCGCTGGTTGGCGGCAAGTCGCTTGGTTTCGGTCACTGGCCGTTCGAGCGAGACCGAGCCGGTGGCGGTCAGCGTGACGCGATAGTCACCGGCCTGGCCATCGACATTGTGCAGCGACAGTGCCACGCGACCGACGTCCTTCGGCGCGAGGAAGCGCGGCAGCACGGCATCGGCGGTGACCGCGTCGCGCACGAACAGGCGCTGCTCGCCCGAGCCGACGCGGTTCTTTTCGTAGGCGACGACCATCAGCCGGAGCTGGCCGATGAAGTCCGGGATATCGAGGGCGATCTTCGCCTCGCCCTTTTCGTCGAGCTTCACCGGGCCGCTGAACAGCGACACGGTGCGCGTCGGCACGAGGTCGAGACCGCCGATCTCGCCGGCATCGCCGCCGGCGCGAATGCGGCCGAGCTCGTCGGCGCGCGTGTCGAGCAGGCGGCCGTAATCGTCACGCATGGAGACGCCGAGACGACGCTTGCCGAAGTAGTAGTCCGCCGGATTGGGCGTCTTGTAGCGGGTGAGCTGCAGGATGCCCTCGTCGACGGCGGCCAGGGTCACCCAGGCTTCCTCGCCGCCGAGGTTGGCGACCTTGACCGGGACCTCGATCTTCTGGCGCGGCACGATCTTGTCGGGCGCCTCAATCTTGACGTCGAGGGTGCGCAGCTTGGGCTCGAGTCCCAGCCATGCCAGGCCGATGGCGCGCGTCGGCACGCGGTCGGCCGGCTTGTCGAGCGGTCGCCAGGCGGTGACCAGCGCGTAGGCGCCGGGACCCCAGTCGCCGCTCACCGGCACCTCGATGGTGGTGCCGCCGGCCGGGACCGTGACGTTGCGGGTCGAGATCACGCGGTCGGTGGCGATCGCCAGCAGCGCCTCGCCGGCGAACGGCGCCTCGATGCGCAGCCGCGCCGTCTCGCCCGGCGCGTAGGCCTGCTTGTCGGAGGCGACGCGCAAGGTGTCGGGCGTCTCCTCGCCGTCGTCCGAGCCACCGTACCAGCCGACGTAGAACGGCAGGGTGGTGGTCGTGTCGGCCTGCCGGTCGATCACCGTCAGGCGGTGCGAGCCCCAGCCCAGGCGGAAGGAGAGGCGGGTCGGGCCGTCGGCCTTGAACGCCACCGTGTCGGCGGTGATCAGCCGGTCGTTGGCGATCGACTGCCAGCGCCAGCGGCCGTCGACCTCGTACCACTGGTAGTTCCAGTCGATGCGCTCGATGCGGTACTCGACGCCGGGCCGGGCCACCGGCTTGCCGCTGGCGTCGACCGCGACGAGGTCGAACGCGGTCTCGACGCCCTCGCGGGCATAGCGGCCCTCGAAGGTCGGCCGGATGCCGAGATAGACGTCGCGCGTGCGCACCGGCAGCGCGAGGTCGGCCTTGGTGGCGCGGCCGCCGCCCGGCTCGAACACGCGGGCGACCAGCTGGGCGCGCAGCGGCAGGTCGGTGTCCTTGAGGTCGCCGCCCCACTCGAAGCGCGTGCGACCGGCCTCGTCGGTGTCGGGGGCCTTGAGCGTCAGGAACGGCGGCTCGAAATCCTTGCGCGCCTGCTGCGAGCCGAAGCTGTAGCGGGCGTAGGCGGGGAAGGGCTCGGCATCGACGGTAATGCGCAGGTCGCCCTCGACCGCGAGGTTGGCGCCCGGCGCGCCGTACAGGAAGTCGGCCTTGACGTCGAACGTGTTGACCTGGCTCGGCCGGACCAGCGGCGCGGCCGACGACAGCTCGACCTTGAGCTTCTCCGGCACGAAGTCCTCGACCGAGAACTCGACGGTACCGACCGGCGGCGCCTTGGGGTCGACGTGGGCGGCGACCGACCAGCGGCCGCGGCGCGACGACTTCGGCAGGGCGATCGGCTGGTGCACGGCGCCGCTGGCGGCCGGCGGCTGGGTGAAGCGGGTGAACTCGCTGCCGTCCGGGCGCTTGACCACCAGCGTGACCGGCAGGTTGGTCAGCGCCACCGCCCCGGCATCGCGCAACAGGGTGACCAGCTGCACCGTCTCGCCCGGCCGGTAGACGCCGCGCTCGGTGTACAGGAAGGCGTCGACCGGCCCGGGCTGGTCGCGCCCGGTGACGCCGCGGTCGGAGAAGTCGAACGGCGCCTTGCCCAGTTCGAGGCGGGTGAAGTCCTGCTGCGCGGCGTTCGACGCCATGACGGCGGCGGGCCGCGCCGCGCCGCGGCCCTTGAGCAGGCCGGCGGCGAACAGCACGCGGCCGGCCGCGTCGGTCACCGCCTTGGCCATCGGCTCGTTGCCGCGCGACAGCAGGACGACCTCGAGGCCGGCCATCGGCTGGGCGGTCTGCAGCGACCGGGCGAACACGTTCAGCCCGTCGTCGCCGGTGAAGGTGGTGAGCGCGATGTCGGTGTCGATCACCCACATGCCGGCCGCCTCGCCGCGGCCCTCGTCGTCGTCGTAGTTGCGCGGCGGCGGCTGGGCGGCGTCCCACGCCACCACGAAGTAGCTGCCGGGCTTCCAGTCCTTCACCGTCTCGCGGATCGGGAAGGCGGTGGTGACCGGCTGGTTGGCGACGTTGCGCACCTCCATGGTGCCGCGCCACTGCAGCGCGCCGTTGGTCCCGTTCAGCCAGCCGTACAGCGACCACGACTCGGTGACCGGCGCGCTGCCGGGATAGGTCGCGTCGTAGCGGTCGCTCGCGAAACCGTTGATGGCGCGCTCGTTCACCCGGTAGACCGCGAGGCCGACCCTGGAGACGTTCACGGTGGTGATCGGCAGGCCGGCGGCGCTGCCGCGCGGCAGGATGAAGCCGCGGCCGGGCAGGGTGACGACCGCCGGGCGGGCGCCCAGCGCGACCTCGACGTCCTGGTCGGTGTCGAGCTTGACGCCGTCGCGGCCCGGGAAGCCGCTGCGCAGCCGGACCTTGTAGGTCTCGCCGTAGGCCAGGCCGCCGACGCACAGCTTGTCGTCGACCACGCGCAGGGCGGTCTTCACCTCGGGCGCGATGGTGACGAAGTCGCCGTAGTTCACGCCGCCGCTGGCCAGCGGCCGGTTGAACGCCAGGCAGGCCTCGCTCTCGGGCCGGCTGTTGTCGAGGGTGATGCGGCGATAGGCGAACGGCTCGTCCGGCGCGGCCGGCGGCTGCGGCAGCGGGACCGGCGCGGTGGCGTTGGCCTGGGAAGGGGCCTGGGAGGGGGCGGGGGCCGCTGGTGTCGTGACCGGTGTCGTGGCCGGTGGGGCGGCGGGCGCCGGGGCGGGAGGCGTGGCCGGGGTGGCGACGCGCGGCGCGTCGGCGCGCTCGATCGGCCGCCCGATCAGGTAACCCGCGACGCCCGACCCCAGCATCAGCGCCGCGATCATGGCCAGCAACGTCGTCCGATTCATCGCAATCCCCGCAAAGGCGCGCCGACTCTATTCCGGCGATTGTGCCCAGATCGTGAAGAGTGAACCTCGCCACGCATTTCTTCCAGCGTGTGGCGGCCGCATCACGGTGACGCTGTGGATAGGCAGCGCTTGAGGCCACCCGGCACGCCGTACTAAGCGCAAGCCATGGCGTTGAACCTCATCAAGCTGGCGGTCGGCATCGACGACCTCGCGCACCTCAAGACGGTGCAGGCCGAGCGCCGCCGGCAACGCCGCCAGTCGCCGCGCTCGCCGCACTGGGTCTACACCCGCAACACGCCGCGGCGGGCCGAGGAATTGCTGGGCGGCGGCTCGCTCTACTGGGTGGTGCGCGGCGTCATCCGCTGCCGCCAGGAGCTGGTCGGCTTCGACGAGGACGTCGACGCCGAGGACGGCCGCAAGTACTGCCGAATCAAGGTCAAGCGCACCATCGTCCCGACCGCGCCGCGCGCCTGCAAGGCCTTCCAGGGCTGGCGCTACCTTGAGCCGGACAACGCCCCGCCCGACCTGTCGAAGGGCGACTCCGACGGCGAGATGCCGGCCGAGATGGTGGCGGAACTGAAACGGCTGGGGTTGCTCTAGCGACTCGTCAATTTCAGCTCGATGCGCCGGTTGCGCGCCGCGTCGGTGGCGGACAGGGGCTGGAACTCGGCGTAGCCGGCGGCGACCAGGCGGTCGTTGGGGATGCCCTGGCTGTGCAGGAAGCGCACGACGGCGATCGCCCGCGCGGTCGAGAGTTCCCAGTTCGAGGCGTAGAGCGCGCTCTTGATCGGCTTGTCGTCGGTGTGGCCGTCGACCTGCAGCACCCAGTTGATGTCGCCCGGGATGCGGCTGGCCAGCTCGACCAGCCGCCGGGCGACCACGGCCAGCTGCTTCTCGCCGGCCGGCTGGAGCTGGGCGGAGCCGGACGGAAACAGGACCTCCGACTGGAACACGAAGCGGTCGCCCACGACCTGGACATCGCGCTGGCCGGCCAGCGCCTCGCGCAGCTTGCCGAAGAACTCCGAACGGTAGCGCGCCAGCTCCTCGACCTTGCTGGCCAGCGCCCGGTTCAGCTTCTGGCCGAGATCGACGATCTGCGCCTGCTGGTCCTTCGACTTGGCCTCCGAGGCGTCGAGCGCCGCGGCGAGGCGGCCGAGCTCGTCCTTCAGCCCGGCCAGTTCCGCGGTCATGCGCACCACGGCGGCCTTCTGCTCGGCGGTGAGCTTCTGCTCCTCGGTGAGGTCGGTGAACAGCTTGCCCTTCTCGTTGTTGGCGGCGGCCAGCGAGGCGGCGAGCCGGGTCAGTTCCAGCCGCTGGCGCTCGATCTCCTTCTGCAGGTCGCCGGCCCTGGCCTCGCTCTCCTTCGCCTGGCTCTGCAGCGCCGCCGACAGGCGGTCCTGCTCGGCCAGCATCGAGGTCAGCCGCTCGGTCAGGCGGTCGCGCTCGACCTTCAGCGCGTCACCGGCGCGCCGCTCGGCGGCGAGGTCGTCGCCCAGCCGGTCGCGCTCGGCGCGGGCCTGGCGCAGCTGCAGGGTCAGCTGCTCGAGGTCCTTCTGCAGGCTCTCGCCGGCCTTCTTCTCGATCGACAGCGCGTTGGCGAGGTCGCCGATCTGCTTGCCCAGCTGCTCGATGGCGTTGTCGCGCGAGCTGAGCGCGTTCGACAGCGTGAACTGCGCGACGCTGAACAGCGACAGCAGGAAGATCAGCACCATCAGCAGCGTGGTGAGCGCGTCGACGTAGCCCGGCCAGGTGTAGTCGGCGGCGCCGCCGCGGCGGCGGGACGAGGCGGCCGCCATGCGCTAGCCGTCGCCCGGGTGGGGCGCGCCGCGCGACGAGGAGGAAATGGTGCGGGCGAGCAGGCGCAGTTCGCCGCGCAGGTCGTCGGCCAGCGCGGTGCGGTTGCGCGCGTTGTCCTCGACCAGGCGGGCGAGGTGGTTCTCCAGCGTGCGCTGGTGCGCCGCCAGCGCCTCGCGGTCGGTCTCCGACGGGCCGCGCTCGCCCAGCCGGTTGATCGCGTTGCGCAGCTCGATCGACTGCTCGCCCATGCGGGCCAGCAGCGCCTGCTGGGCGCGCGTCGCCTCGGCCAGCGAGGCCAGCCGCTCGACCAGGGTGACGGTCGCCGAGGCGGCGGCCTCGCGGCCCTCCTCGGCGCGGCGCAGCGTGCGGGTGAGGTCGTCGATGCCGTCGGCGGTGCGCTCGAGCAGCGCCTCGACGTAGGCCGACACGCCCTGTTCGCCGTCGGTGACGAGGCCGCTCTGCAGCTTGGTGGCGCCGGACAGCCACTCCTCCAGTTCCATGTGGAAGCGGCCCTGGGCCTGGCTGGCCTGCAATTCGAGGAAGCCCAGCACCAGCGAGCCCGACAGGCCGAACAGCGAGGCGCCGAACGCGGTGGCCATGCCCTTGAGCGGCCCCTCGATGCTTTCCTTGAGGCGGGCGAACATCGCGACCGGGTCGTTGCCGCTGACCTGCAGCCGGGTGATCGCGTCGGCGACCGCGCCGATCGTCTCGAGCAGGCCCCAGAAGGTGCCGAGCAGGCCGAGGAAGATCAGCAGGCCGGTCAGGTAGCGGCTGAGCTCGCGCCGTTCATCGAGCCGGGTGGCGATTCCCTCGAGCACGGCGCGGGTCACGGTCGGCGACAGGCGCAGCCGGTCCTGGCGCTCGCCCAGCATCGTGGCGAGCGGCGCCAGCAGGTTGAGCGAGCCGGTGTCGAGCGGCGGCGCGTCGGGCTCGCGGTGCATGAAGCGGCGCAGCCACTTCACCTCGGGCCACAGCGACAGCACCTGGCGCATCACGAAGAAGATGCCGATCACCAGCACGGCGACGATCACGCCGTTCAGGATCGGCGTGTTCATGAACACCCGCAGGAGGTCGTGGCGCAGCACGTAGCCCAGTCCCAGCACGGCGGCCAGGAAGACCAGCATGCGCACCAGGTAGGGAAGGGGGCTGCTCATGCGCCGCGACCATAGCGGGCGCTCCGCCCCGGCTCAACCGGCGGCCCGGGAACGGTCCCGGACCGATCACGGCAAGGTCAGGCCAGCAGCTCGATCATCGGCTGGTGCATGCCGAAGTTGCTGGCGAGGATCGTCGGGCCGCCCAGCTCGTAGGGCTTGCCCGCGATGTCGCTGACCACGCCGCCGGCCTCGCGCACCATCAGGATCCCGGCCGCGACGTCCCACGGCGCCAGGCCGACCTCGAAGAAGGCGTCGTAGCGGCCGGCCGCGACGAAGGCGAAGTCGAGCGACGCGGCGCCCCAGCGCCGGATGCCAGCGGTGCGCTTGGCGACGTTCTCGAGCTTCGGCAGGTAGGCATCGAGACCGCCCTTGCCGAGGTGGGGAATGCCGGTGGCGACCAGCGCGCGGGCCGGGTCCTTGCGGCCCGAGACACGCAGGCGGCGCGAGCGCGCGGTCGGCGTGTCGACGTAGGCGCCGTTGCCCTTCTCGGCCCAGAACAGCTCGTCGGAGATCGGCTGGTAGATCACGCCGGCGATGATCTCGCCCTCGCGCTCCAGGCCGATCGAGATGGCGAAGTGCGGCACGCCGTGCAGGAAGTTGGTCGTGCCGTCGATCGGGTCGACGATCCAGCGGTTGCGGCCGTCGCCGCGCGTCTCGCCGCCTTCCTCGCCGAGGAAGCCGTACTCGGGGCGGGTGCGCGCCAGCTCGGCGCGCAGCGTCCGCTCGGCCTTGACGTCGGCGTGGCTGACGAAGTCGCCCGGACCCTTTTCCGAGACCTGCAGGTTCTCGACCTCGCCGAAGTCGCGCTTGAGGTTCTTCGCGGCGGCGAAGGCGGCGCGGATCATCACCGTGATGGTGGCCGAGCGCGGCGCCAGCGACTTGCGTTCGGGCGGACCCGAGCGCTCGCGGCCTTCGCCCAGGGGCGCACGGCCGACGCGGGCGACGGGCTTCTCGCGGGGAGGGCGGTCGTAGGGGAGGGCCACGTGTGTGCTCAGTCCTTGGCGCGTTCGATGTAGCTGCCGTCTTCGGTGTTGATCACCAGGCGCGTGCCGACGCCGATATGCGGCGGCACCATCACGCGGACGCCGCCTTCGACGATCGCGGGCTTGTAGGAAGAAGAGGCGGTCTGGCCCTTCACGACGGCATCGGCCTCGGTGACCGCGAGGACCACGGTCTTCGGCAGCTCGGCGCCGACCGGCGTGCCTTCGTAGAGCGATACGGTGACTTCCATGCCGTCCTGCAGGAACTTGGCCTGATCCTCGTCCAGCACGTCGGCGCCGACGGTGAGCTGCTCGAAGGTCTCCTTGTCCATGAACGTGTAGCCGTTCTCGTCCTTGAACAGGTAGGTGCACTCGCGCTCGTCGATATGGACGCGCTCGATGGTCTCGCCCGAGCGGAAACGCTCCTGCAGCTTGTTGCCCTCGCGCAGCGCCTTGGCCTCGATGGCGACGAAGGCGCCACCCTTGCCGGGGCTGATATGCTGCACCTTGGCCGCGACCCAGAGCTTGCCATTGTATTCGATGACATTGCCGGCACGGATCGAATTGACTTGGACTTTCATGGGTTTACCGCTGGGTCGGAAAAATGGAATTCGGCCCCGTCCGCGGGAGCGGGACGAGGCCGGCGCGGCCTTCTATCAAAGGCAGCCGGGGGTCGCAACCGGGGGGTCAGAAGCCCAACTCGGCCCTTTTCTTCCGGGGCAGCGCCCCGGCAATCACGGCATGGGCGCGCTTGAGGTAGGCTTTGGTCTCGGCGGGCGCCGGAACATTAGGAACGTAAAGAGCAACCCACTTGGCGAGGGCCAGGTAGGGCGCCGGC
>Ga0102832_1002315_pt1 | contig 11886 bp, 13 predicted proteins | sample EBPBio282013_DNA_FD_88942 | JGI IMG/M metagenome (GOLD analysis project Ga0102832, IMG submission 88942) | Wastewater treatment Type I Accumulibacter community from EBPR Bioreactor in Madison, WI, USA - Reactor 2_5/28/2013_ DNA (Illumina Assembly) | ecosystem: Engineered > Bioreactor > EBPR >...
TGCTCGCGGCTGTCCTTGTACTTGTGCGGAGAACGGATCACGCAGAACACGTTCTTCTCGGTCGGCAGGGGCACGGGGCCCGCGACCTTGGCGCCGGTACGGGTCACGGTGTCGACGATCTTCTTCGCCGAGCTGTCGATGACCTCGTGGTCGTAAGCCCGGAGTCGGATCCGGATCTTCTGTCCCGCCACTGGTTCGTCCTTCTTCTCGTCTTTCCCCCTCCGGCTGCATCTACCGATGGAGGTGTCTCTCCGACCCCCGGGGTCGGGCGTGTCGGGCCGTCTCTGGGCCGCACATGACCGATCTTTGAAGGGTCGTGGTAGGGCCCGGCACACGAGCGCCAGACTTGCCGGGAGGCCGCCAGTGCAGGCGTCCTCGTCGGAGCAACCTGTCGATTCTTTCATGCTGGGCGCTGCCTTGCCAAATCTGCGGACTCGGGCAGCATTGCGCGGGTGACCAGCTCCTCGCACGGCCCCGCGGCGCCCGTTCAGCCTAGCCGCATCGGGCTGGGGGTACTGCTCGGGCTGGGCGCCTCACTGGCCTTCGCGACCTCCGGCGCGTTCGCGCGTCCCCTGCTCGACGCCGGGTGGACGCCGGGTGGCGCCGTGTTCTGGCGGGTGGTCGGCGCAGCGGTGCTGATGCTCCCGATCGGCCTGTGGGTGATGCGGGGACGTCTGCGCGAGGTCGTCGCCGAGTGGCGGACGATCACCGCCTTCGGGGCCCTCGCCGTCGCCACGGCCCAGCTGATGTACTTCGCCGCCGTCGACCGGGTGAGCGTGGGCGTGGCCCTACTGCTGGAGTACATGGCTCCCGTGGCGCTCGTGCTGCTGGCCTGGGTGCGCCAGCGGCACGCTCCGTCCCGCCTCGTGCTGGCCGGGACGCTGACCAGCGTGCTCGGCCTGTTCTGCGTCCTCGACCTGGCCGGGGCGAGCCTCGACCCGCTCGGCGTCCTGTTCGGGTTCCTGGCGATGTTCGGCGCGGCCGCCTACTTCGTGCTCGGCGCGCGGCCGACGACGCTGCACCCGCTGGCACTGCCCGCGTTCGGGCTGCCCGTCGGGGGCGCGGTGCTCGGCATCGCCGTGCTCACCGGCGTCCTGCCGTACGCCGCTCCGCTGGTGGACGTGACGCTGATGGGCGCGAGCGTGCCCTGGTGGGTTCCGCTGTCCGTGGTGGTGCTGTGCGCGACGGCGCTGGCGTACGGGCTGGGCGTGGCCGGCATCGCCCTGATGGGCGAGCGCCTGTCGTCGTTCGTGAGCCTGTCGGAGGTGCTGTTCGCGTCGCTGCTGGCCGCGATCGTGCTGGGCGAGCTGCCCACCGGGCTCCAACTCGCCGGCGGGGGGCTGATCATCACCGGGGTCGTGCTGATCCGGGCTGCGAGCGGCCGGGCACCGGCGGGGCTGCCGACCTTCGTCGACGAGCTCGAGGCCGCGGAGAGCGACTGAGCGCCCGGCTCAGACCAGCCTCAGGGCGAGCCGCGGGCACCCGGCCACCGTGCGCCGGGCAGCCGGCAGGAGTTCCTCGGGGACCTCGCCGGCGATGACCGGGAAGCCCCACCGGTCGAGCGAGATCAACTCGGGCAGGAGCTCGTGGCAGAGCCCGCGCCCCTCGCACGAGGGCCAGTCAACCCGCAGCCGCGAGGACGCCATGTCCGCACTCCTGTCGTTGGTGGAGGGCGAGCTCGTCGCCGAACCAGCGCCGCAGCGAGACCACCAGGCGCGCCGTGCCGTCCGGGTGCGCGCACGCGCCACGCCCGCGCACGGTCGCGGCGAGATCGTCCACGAGCGCGCCGGAGCCGACCCCGCGATCGATGTCGTCCAGCGCTCGCGCCAGGGCGGGCAGGCCGAGCCGGCACGGGCCGCAGCGCCCGGCCGACTGGCCGGCGAGGTAGTCGACGATCCGGACGGTCTCGTGCACCGGGCAGGACCCCTCGGGCAGGGGCAGCACCACGCCGGCGCCGAGCGTGGCGCCCAGCCCGGCGAGGTCCTCGCCGGCGATGCGACGGTTCGCCAGCGCCCCAGCCGGAACCCAGACGCCGTGGTAGCCCCCCAGCAGCACCGGGCGGGCGAGCTCGGCCGGGCTGAGCACCGCGTCCCACCGGCCGCCCAGCACGACCTCGAGGACGCGGGGCCGGTCGGTGTCGCCGGCGCGGGTGATCAGCATGGTCGCCGGGTCCGGGCCGTGCGCCCAGATGCTGGCCAGCTGGGCGAAGGTCTCCGCGTTCGACAGCAGGGTCGGACGGCCACGGTAGCCCGAGACCGCTTCCGGGACCCAGGCGGTGACCGGGAGGTTGGGCCGGCCCGACATGAGTTCGATCACCGCGCGCGCCTGCCCGCTGACGAAGCCCGCTGCGGCGGTGTGGACCTGCCAGGACACCCGGTCGGACGACCCGCGCTCGGCCAGGGCGGCGCCGATGCGCTCACCCACCGCCGGCGTCTCCCCGGGCAGGACGAGGTGCACCTGGCGTGTCCCCAGCGCCATGGCGGCCAGCACGGCCCCGTCGAGCACCAGGTGGGGGCGCAACTGCCCGAGGGCCTCGTCCTTGTGGCTGGCCGGTTCGCCCTCGCTCAGGTTGACCACCACGACGGCGCGCCGCCGCGCAGCGGTGCGCAGCTTGGTGGCGAAGGGGAAGCCCGCACCACCACGCCCGCGAAGGTCCGCGGCCTCGGCCGCCGCCGCGAGCCGGTCGAGCGTCATGTCCGCCGGCGCCGGATGGCGGCGACGGTGGTGCACCAGCTGCGGGCCCTCGTCCAGGTGCGCCAGCAGGCGCGGGCCCTCCTCCACCAGCACGCTCATGCGCGCACCGCCCGGACGACTGCCCCGCCGACCCGGACGGTGCCCGCCACGACGACGGCGGCGATGCACAGGCCGGTCACCACCAGCGACCACCCGGCGGCGCGGTCGGTGCCGATCCCGAGACCGTGGACCATGGCGATGGCCCAGGCCGGGTAGCTGGCCAGGTGGATGACCCTCCACAGGGCACGGGGCATCCGTGTGCGCAGCGCGCTGGTGATCGCGATCGCCACGGTCAGGTCGAGGGCGAGGGCACCGAGCCCGAGCCATACCGGCTGGTAGAGGCCTCCCCACGGCACGAACGCGTCCCACCAGCGGATGTCGACGTAGGTGTCGACCACGGCGGAGACGACGTGCACGGTGAGCATGGTCATGGAGAGGACGGCGACGTTGCGGTGGACCACGCCACGGACGAAGCCCGGCGTCCCCCGGCCCACGCGGGAGCGCGCGCTGAGGATGCCCAGCACCACCGACAGCGTCATCAGGACGAGGAGGACCACCCCGGTCGCCCGGTTGAGGAACCACAACTCGGGACCGTTCATTCACCGTCTCCTTCCGCCGGCCACCCGCCGGTCGTCGTCACGCGGCCCTCGATCGAGACCAGTCGTGCCGCCACGCCACGCGCGGCGAGCCAGCCCACGGCGTCCTCGCCCAGCACGACCGCCGCGGTGCTGGCGACGTTCGCCGCGGTCGCCGACGGGCCGGTCGCGCTGACGGTCCGCCAGCAGGTGCGCGCCGGGGCTCCCGTCCGGGGGTCGACCACGTGGTGGTGGTCGACACCGGCGACGGTCCAGCGGCGCAGCCGCGTGGACGAGGTCGCCAGGCCCCCGTCCTCGATGGCCACCTCGGTGTCCGCCGCGGCCTCCGGGTCGTCGTGGATGCGCACCGGCCAGGCGGTGGGCCGGCGTCCCCCGGTCGCGACCGCCACGTCCCCGCCGAGGCTGACGATGACGTTGGTGCGGTCCTCTTCGGCGATGGTGGCGCTGATCAGGTCGCCCGCCCAGGCCTTGGCCGTCGCCCCCAGGTCGAGGGCCGTGCCTGCGGGGATCTTGATCGCCTCGTCCTCGTATTCGATCGCCCGCCAGGCGTCCAGCGGCGGCGGGTCGACCCGCGTCCAGGAGGCGCGGCCCGGCTGGAGGTCGGTGAAGGTCCTGTCGTAGCCGAGGCCGACGACCACGCGACCCAGAAGGGGGTGGACGAGCCCGTCGGTGTGGCCGGCGGCCTCCACGGCGGCCGTGGTGGCCGCGACGAGCAACGGGTCGGCCCGGACCCAGGTGCCGGCCCCGGCGTTCACCCGGGCGAGGTCGGAGTCGGGCCGGAAGCGGCTGCAGGTCCGGTCGATTGCGGCGAGCAGGCCGCGGGCGCGCTCCTCCGCAGCGGCCACCGCCGCCGCGTCGGAGACGCTGAGCTGCACGTAGGTCCCCAGCGCGCGCCACTGCACCTGCACGGGCGCGTCCGCGGTCACGACCCGGAGGAGGTGGTCGGCGGCTTGGACGGCTTCTTCGTCGACCGGGTGCCCGTGCCCGCCTTGCCACCGCCGACGCGGATGACGCGGACGGCGGGACCGGGCCCCGGCTTGGTGACCGTCTTGATCCGGGTCACCGTGACCGCGGGTCGTTCGAGCTCCTCCAGGATCGGCTGCGCGTCGATGGCCCGCTGCCGGGCGACGGCCTTGTCGTGCTCGCGCTGGGAGTTCGCAGCGGACGCCGTCCCCATCACCGCCCCGGTGCCGGCCACGCACGCCGCGGCGACGGCTCCGGTCACGACGGAGGACACCGCGCGGTAGCGATCCCGGGTACGGGCGGAGTAGGCCATGTCGAATCCCTTCAATGGTTCCAGCCAACGCTCCCGGGACCGGCGGCAAGCCTTCCTCATGACGACGTTAAGCCCTCCTTAAGTGGGGTGACGCGCGGGCGGCGTGCCGGAAGACTGGCCCGCGAGTGAAGGAGTCACGCATGCATCTGCTCAACCCGGCCGTGGCCGTGGTGTCGGCCGTCCTGGGCACGGCGGGCGCCGCCGTCGCCTACGACGCGCTGGACGTCGCACCGATCGTCCACCCGCAGCCGGCGGTCACGCCGGAGCGCTACACCGTGTTCCTCCCCTGCGAGGCGCCCGCCGTCCTGAAGGACGGGGCCTGCGTCACGACCGTCGTGAAGACGGTGGTGAAGACCCCCGAGCCCCGGGTTGTCATCGTGGACGTCCCCAGCCGCCCGAAGAAGGGCGGCGGTTCCTCCGACAAGGCGTCCTCACGTCACCACGACGACGATGACGACCACGAGGACGAGGACCACGAGGACCACGAAGAGGAGGAGGACGGCGACTGATTCCGGCTACCGGGGCAGACGCCGCCACAGCGCGCGCGGCACCAGCCGCGCGATCGCGAACATCACCCGCAACGGCCAGGGAATCCACAGCTCGACTCCCCGGCCGGCCCGGATCCGGCGCACCACGGCGTCGGCGACCTGGTCGGGGGTGGAGGAGAACGGGGCCGGCTCCATGCCGGCCGTCATGCGCCCGATGACGAAGCCGGGCCGGGCGATCACGAGGTGCACCCCGCTGCCGTGCAGGGCGTCCGCCAGCCCGGAGGCGAACCCGTCGAGTCCGGCCTTCGCCGAGCCGTAGACGTAGTTCGCCCGGCGGACGCGCGCGCCCGCGACCGAGGAGAACGCGACGAGCGTGCCGCTCCCCCGCGTCCGCATGCGGTCGGCGAGGACGGTGAGCAGGGCGGCCTGGGCCGTGAAGTCGGTGTGCAGGATGGCGGCCGCGGCCTGGGCGTCCCGCTCGGCGAGCGCCTGGTCGCCCAGCACCCCGAAGGCGAGGACGGCGACGTCGATCGGCCCCACGAGGCGCTCGACCGCGTCCACGACACCGGGCTGGGCGGCGACGTCGTCGGCGTCGAAGTCGATGGTCTCGACCCGCGCGGCGCCTGCCGCGCGGCAGGCGGCGACGGCCTCGTCCATCGGGCCCCGTCGGGCCGCGAGCACGACCGTCGCACCGGCGGCGAGCCGGGTGGCCACCGCCACCCCGATCTCGCTGCGGCCCCCGAAGACGGCGACGACGCTCACAGCAGCCCGAGCAGTCGCCTCAGGCGGGCGATGCTGGAATCGCGGCCCAGCAGCTCCATCGACTCGAACAGCGGCGGCGAGACGTTCGAGCCGGTGATGCCCAGCCGGACCGGGCCGAAGGCGAACTTCGGCTTGATGCCCAGGCCCTCCACCAGCGCGTCGCGCAGCGCGGCCTGGATGGTGTCGGTCGTCCACTCGCCCAGGTTCGTGAGGGCCGCCAGCGCGGCGTCGACCACGCCCGCCGCGTCCGGGCCGGCTTTGGCCAGGGCGTCGGGGTCGATCACCAGGTCGGCGTCCGCGGTGAACAGGTAGGACAGCTTCGGCACGGCCTCGCCCAGCAGCACCAGGCGCTCCTGGACGAGCGGGACGGCGCGCCGCAGCAGGTCCACGTCGGCCGGGGACGGCTGCGTCCACTGGCCCTCCCGGACGGCGTGGGCGACGATCCGGTCGGCGAGCTCGGCCGCGTCCAGGCTGCGGATGTAGTGGCCGTTGAGCGCGTTGAGCTTGGTGAGGTCGAAGATCGGGCCCGTCGTGTTCACCTTCGCCCAGTCGAAGGCAGCGACGAACTCGTCGAAGCTCGCGACGTCTGTGCCCTCGTGCACCGGCGGGTAGGCCAGCAGCTGGAGGAAGTTCCGCAGCGCCTCCGGCAGGTAGCCCTGCTCGAGGAACCATGTGAGCCGGGCGGCCGGGTTCTTGCGCTTGGAGATCTTGGACTTGTCGGTGTTGCGCAGCAGCGGCATGTGGGCGAACGCGGGCGCCGTCCACCCGAGCCAGCGGTACAGCAGCAGGTGCTTGGGGGTGGAGGAGATCCACTCCTCCCCGCGCACGACGTGGGTGATGCCCATCAGGTGGTCGTCCACCACCACGGCGAGGTGGTAGGTCGGGAACCCGTCCGCCTTGAGGATCACCTGGTCGTCGGGACGCGGCGCGCTCACCGGGCCGCGGATGAGGTCGGTGAACTCCAGCTCCACGTCGTCGGGGATGCGCATCCGCACCACCGGAGTCTCGCTGAACCCGGGCAGCGCCGCGCGCTCCTCGCGAGTCCTGCCCAGGCAGAGCCGGTCGTACCCGGTGTCCGAGGTCCGGGACGCCTGCTGCTCGGCCCGCAGTGCCGCGAGCCGCTTGGTGGAGCACCAGCAGTAGTAGGCGTGGCCGTCCGCGATCAGCCGGTCGACGAAGGGACGGTAGGTGTCGAGCCGTTCGGACTGGCGGTAGGGCGCGTACGGCCCGCCGATGTCCGGCCCCTCCGTCCAGTCCAGGCCCAGCCAGTGCAGCGTGTCGAAGATCTGCTGCTCGGAGCTGGCGACATAGCGGGCCTGGTCGGTGTCCTCGATCCGCAGCACGAAGGCGCCGCCGGTGGCCCGGGCGTAGGCGAGGTTGAACAGGGACATGTACGCCGTGCCGACGTGCGGGTCGCCGGTCGGCGACGGCGCCACGCGGAGGCGGGCTGGGCTGGCAGTCATAGCCGGATCAGCCTACCGAATCACCACCCGCCCACCCGTCCCGCGTCCCCCCGCCCGCACCCCGTCCCGTTCCTGCCCCCGATCGTCACTCCCGCTACCGGAATTCCGGTGGCGGGAGTGGCCATCGGGGGCAGGAACCGGGTGGGCGGGACGGGGGTGGCAGCGTGCTAACTTTTCGGCCATGACCGAGCCAGTTGCCGCCAACGACTTCATCCGTGACATCATCCGGCGCGACAACGAGCAGGGCACCTACGGCGGACGCGTGCAGACCCGGTTCCCGCCGGAGCCGAACGGCTACCTGCATATCGGGCACGCGAAGGCGATCACGGTCGACTTCGGCACGGCAGAGGAGTTCGGCGGGCTGTGCAACCTGCGCCTCGACGACACCAACCCCGACACCGAGGAGACCGAGTTCGTCGAGTCGATCGTCGCCGACATCGAGTGGCTGGGTTTCCGCCCACACCGGCTGTTGCACGCGTCCGACTACTTCGGGCAGCTCTACGAGTGGGCGGAGTACCTCGTGCAGCAGGGCCTGGCCTACGTCGACGACCAGGACGGCGAGACGATCTCCGCCCAGCGCGGCGGGTTCGGCAAGCCCGGGGTGGACAGCCCGTTCCGTGACCGCGGCATCGAGGAGAACCTCGACCTGCTGCGCCGGATGAAGGCCGGCGAGTTCGCGGAGGGCAGCCGGGTGCTGCGCGCGAAGATCGACATGAACCACGAGAACATGGCGCTGCGCGACCCGGTGATGTACCGCATCCGGCACAGCCATCACTTCCGCACCGGCGGCGACTGGTGCATCTTCCCGACCTACGACTGGGCCCACGGCCAGAGCGACGCGATCGAAGGGGTCACCCACTCGATCTGCACGCTCGAGTTCGACACCCACCGTCCGCTCTACGACTGGTACCTCGAGCACCTGCCGCTGCCGGGCGACCAGCCGCGGCAGATCGAGTTCGCGCGCCTGGAGTTCACCCACACCGTCACCAGCAAGCGGCGCCTCGCCAAGCTCGTGGCCGACGGCACGGTGGACGGCTGGGACGACGCCCGCATGCCGACGCTGCGCGGGCTCCGCCGCCGCGGCTACCCCGCGAGGGCCATCCGCGCCTTCTGCACCGAGATCGGCACCACCCGGACCAACAGCCGCCAGTCGATCGAGGCGCTCGAGGCCTACGTCCGGCGCGAGCTCAACGCCACGGCCCAGCGGCGGATGGCCGTGCTGCGCCCGCTGCGCCTGGTGATCGACAACTGGCCGACCGACGCGTCCGGCGCGCCGGTGGTGGAGTACTTCGAGGTGGCGAACAACCCGGAGAACCCGGCCGACGGCACCCGCCAGGTCGCCTTCAGCGGCGAGCTCTGGATCGAGCAGGACGACTTCGCCGAGGTCCCGCCGCCGAAGTACTTCCGGCTGAGCCCGGGACGGGAGGTGCGCCTGCGCGGCGCGTACCTGGTCACCGCGACCGGCGTCGACAAGGACGAGGACGGCACGCTCACCGCCGTGCACGCGACCTACGACCCGGCGACCCGGGGTGGCGACGCGCCGGACGGGCGCAAGGTGAAGTCGACCATGCACTGGGTCTCGGCACCTCACGCCGTGGACGTCGACGTCGCGCTCTACGAGCGGCTGTTCACCGCCCAGGTCCCCGGTGAGGCCACCGGCGAGGCCCTCGACGACCTGAACCCGAACTCGCGCGAGATCGTGGTCGGCAGGGCCGAGGCCGCCGTCGCGGACGCCGCGCCCGGGCAGGTGCTCCAGTTCGAGCGGCTCGGCTACTTCGCCGCCGACCCGGACACCGCCGGGCTGTTCCACCGCACGGTCGGCCTGCGCGACGAGTGGGCGGCGATCCAGAAGCGACAGGGCTGAGCGTGGCCGCCCGGCCCGTGGTCGGCGACCGCCTCCCGCCGCTGGCCCTGCCCGACCTCACCGGCCGGCGGGTCGTGGTCACCGGCGCGAGCGCGGGGATCGGCCGGGCGACGGCCACCGCCCTCGCGGGAGCGGGCGCCGAGGTCGTGCTGGCGGTGCGCAACACCGGCAAGGGGGAGTCGACCGCCGCGGAGATCCGTCGGGGGCACCCCGGCGCGCAGGTGGTGGTCGAGGAGCTCGAGCTGGGCTCGCTGGCCGGCATCGCCGCGTTCGTCGCGCGGGTCGGCGCGAGGCCCGTCCACCTGCTGGTGAACAACGCCGGCACCAGCACCTCTGACCGTGACGCGCGCACCAGCGACGGCTTCGACCTCCAGGTCGGCGTGAACTACCTCGGCGCCTGGGCCCTCACCGCGGGCCTGTGGCCGTCCCTGCGCGCCGCCGGCGACTCCCGGGTCGTGATGCTGGGTTCGATCATGGCCACCCGGGGCCGCATCGGCCCCGACTTCGGCGGCCCGGGATCGACCTACCGGTCCTACAGCGACTCCAAGCTGGCCGCGGTCGTCCTCGCCGGAGAGCTGCGCCGCCGCTCGGCCCGGGCGGACGCGGGGGTCAGCGCGGTGGCCGCCCATCCCGGCTGGTGCCAGACGGCGATCTTCGACACCGCCGGCCCGCCCGCCTGGGTCGAGACGGCCGGACGCGTCCTGAGGGCCATCCAGTCGCCCGCGGACGGCGCCCAGCCGGTGCTGCTGGCCGCCACCGACCCCCGTCCCGCCGCGTACTACGGGCCGACCCGCCTCGGCGGCTCCGCCGGCCCGGCCGGACCGGCGAAGCTGCCACCCGGCGCCCTGGAGCCCGGCGTCGGCGATCGGCTGTGGCAGGTTTCGGCGCGGCTCACAGGAGTGGGGTTCGAGCCCTAAGGTATGGCCATGAACTCCCCGGTCACCGTCGTCGGCGAAGCACTCATCGACATCGTCATCCCGCCCACCGGCGACATCGTCGAGCACGTGGGAGGGAGCCCCGCCAACGTCGCGATCGGGCTCGCCCGCCTCGGCCACGCCACCCGCCTGGCCACCCACATCGGCACCGACGAGCGCGGCGCGCGGATCTCGGCCCTGATGGACGCGGAGAACGTCGAGCTCACCGCCGGCAGCACGGACGCCGCTCGCACGCCGACCGCCGCTGCCCGCCTGGACGCGGCCGGGGTGGCGACCTACGAGTTCGACCTCGAGTGGCGGCTGGACCCCGCCCAGGTGGTCGTGCCCCGCGACGCTCACGTCCACACCGGCTCGATCGCGGCCACCCTCTCCCCCGGCGGCGACGCCGTACTCGAGATCGTCCGCTCGGCACGCGACCACGCGACCGTCTCCTACGACCCGAACGCCCGGCCGACGCTCATGGGCAGCCCGGACGCCGCCCGGCCGGTGATCGAGAGGCTCATCGCCCTCTCCGACGTCGTGAAGGCCTCAGAGGAGGACGTCCGCTGGCTCTACGGGACCACCCCGGTGACCCAGGTGCTCGCCCACTGGGCGGCGATGGGCCCGTCCGTGTGCGCGGTCACCCAGGGCGGGGACGAGCTGGTCGTGCTCGCCGGCGGCGAGCTCCAGCGCTTCCCGACGCTGCCCACCCGCGTCGTCGACACCGTGGGCGCCGGGGACTCGTTCATGTCCGGCCTCATCTCCGGCCTGCTGGACGCGGGACTGCTGGGCGGGCCGGACGCGCGGGAACGCCTGCGGTTCGCCGAGTGGCCGGCCATCACGGCCGCCGTCGAGCGGGCCCTGGCCTGCGCGGCGATCACGGTGTCGCGCGCCGGGGCGAACCCGCCCACCCGCGCCGACCTCGAGATCGAGGTCTGACCCCTCGCGTCAGCCCAGCCGCGGGTAGCGCCCGCGGTGGTGGACCAGCGGTGCGCCGCCCTCGCCGGTCACGACGTGCTCGACGACGCAGGTGACCAGCTGTGACCACCCGACCTCTGCCGCCGACTCCAGGCGGACGCCGGCCCACGTGACCGCACCGGTGGGCACCGGGCCCCATTCCGTGTCGCTGAACGCGGCCTGCCGGAAGGCTCCCCCGGGCGCGGGGGCGTTCCCCCCGAACACCTCGGCGAGCCGCTCCTGTCCCTGATCGAGGACGGTGATCGCCGCCCGCCCCGAGGACGCGAGCGCGTCGGCCAGGTCCGACAGCGGGTCGATCAGGGCGAGCACCCGCGCCGGCGTCCCGTTGGCGACCATCAGCGACGAGACGGTCAGCCCCGCCGGCCGGCGCTCGCCCATCGCCGTCCACAGCGTCACCGCAGAGGCGAGACGGCCGCGGAACGCCCGCACCGCGTCCCTGGCCGAGGGCGGGTCCGCGAACGGGTGGGAGGAGTGGATCGTCACGTCCGGCAGGCTACCCCCACCCGTCGAGGGCCAGCCTTCGCGCCGAGGGCCCGTCCCTGGGGTGGAGCCCTCGGCGATAAGGCTAGCCCTCGGCGGGTGGGGACGCGGAACGGCCCCTGCCGCGGGGGCAGGGGCCGGCGGGTGGGGACGCAGAACGGCCCCTGCCACGGGGGCAGGGGCCGAACTGGGGGATCTACGAGTGAGTCAGCTCACTTGATGATCTTGGTCACGCGGCCGGCGCCGACGGTACGACCACCCTCGCGGATGGCGAACTTCAGGCCGTCCTCCATGGCGATCGGCTTGTTCAGGTGCACGGTCATGTCGGTGTT
>Ga0102832_1002317_pt1 | contig 11868 bp, 21 predicted proteins | sample EBPBio282013_DNA_FD_88942 | JGI IMG/M metagenome (GOLD analysis project Ga0102832, IMG submission 88942) | Wastewater treatment Type I Accumulibacter community from EBPR Bioreactor in Madison, WI, USA - Reactor 2_5/28/2013_ DNA (Illumina Assembly) | ecosystem: Engineered > Bioreactor > EBPR >...
GCAATGCAAAATAAAAACTTGTCGAAGTGGCATCTGCTTTTTCTTTTGAGTTTAATACAGGCCTATTGAAACTTAATCGATATTCAGGATCATGGCTTTGTCCCTAATCCAAGTCATAATAAATCGACAGGCCAGGCCTTAAAATATATTGCTCTAACATGCATGAAATTGGGACTTCAATAGATAGCGACTTTGCATAGGTTGACTTTAAAAACATTTATTTATACATTCCTTTTAATCAAGTATACAATTTGTGCAAAATTTAAACAAAATAACAATACGCACACCTTTTAAATGAGTCAAAGTCATAATCTCTAAGAGCTTTGCGGTATTAATATGAAAAGTTTGATGAATACGAATGCAAGATATGTTACACTAAACAGACTCAAAGAAAATTATTTATAAGATCTTAACTAGAATAAAAAAGATAAAAAAGAAATGGTATAATAAAAGATCCATTATGGAGTTCTATCATCAATCATGCTTCATCAACTCACCATATTAATTGCAAATAAAGGCTTAAAAAGTCCATTCATTGAGACAAAAAATGTTTAATTCAATAATTTATTTTTAATAACCATTCGAAAAAATAAAATAAATATTTCAGATTTTAATCAAACAATCAATGTTGAATTTATTTTCTAAGAACATATGGAAGGACACCACCATTCTTGAAATAAGTAATTTCAACTTCTGTTCTAAGGTTAACAATTGACTTGAATGATTTTCCTGTTGAAAGTTTGACTTCTACTTCCTCATTGACTTTGATGTTTTCTGGGTCAAACATAATTGTGACTTGTTATTGACCTGTTAATCCGTGAGTTTCTGCAGTCTCTCCTGGTAAGAATGTTAATGGTAGAATTCCCATTCCAATCAAGTTACTTCTGTGAATTCTTTCAAAGCTTTGAGCAATGACAGCTTTAACTCCTTGTAAAAAGGGACCTTTAGCAGCCCAATCTCTACTTGAACCTGATCCATATTCTTTACCACCGATGATAACAAGTTGATGCTTTTCTTGCTGATATTTTTCAGCAGCATCAAAAATGAACAAAGTTTCACCAGTTGGAACATGAATAGTTTTTGGACCAGTTTCTCCTTTCATCATTTTGTTGATAATTCTGATGTTAGCGAAAGTACCTCTAGCCATAATCAAGTCGTTTCCTCTTCTGGCTCCATAAGTATTGAAATCTTTCTTTTCAATTCCTCTCTCTTTCAAAAATTTAGCTGCTGGAGAGTTAACTGAGATGTTTCCTGCTGGTGAAATGTGATCAGTTGTAATTGAGTCGCCGAATAAAGCCAAAATATAAGCATCTTGAATTTTTGGAATTTTTGGAAGCTCTTTATCAGCAGATTTGAAGAATGGAGGATCATGAATGTAAGTTGATTTTTCATTCCATTCGAAATGAACTGATTTTTTAGTTTCCAATTGATTCCATCTTTCAGTACCTGAAGAAACTTTTTAATAAGTTTATCTGAAAATTTCTGGTTTAATTGTGTTCAATTCTAAGTTAAGAATTTCTTATTTAGAGGGCCAAATTTCACTTAAGAAAACATCTTTTCCATCTTTATCTTTAGCTATAGGTTCTTTTTCAAAATCAATATTGACTGTTCCTGCAATAGCAAAGGCAACAACTAGTGGTGGAGAAGCAAGGAAGTTAGCTTTAGTTGATGGATGAACTCTGCCTTCAAAGTTTCTGTTTCCTGAAAGAACAGAGGCTGCACAAATGTCTCTTGCTTTGATGGCTTATTCAACTTCTTTATCAATTTCTCCAGAGTTACCAATACAGGTCATACATCCATAACCTGCATGATAGAATCCCATTTCATTCAAATATTTTGTCAATCCACTTATTTCATAATATTTAGAAACAGCTTGTGAACCTGGAGAAAGAGAAGTTTTAATGTAAGGAGCAATTCTGATTCCTCTTTCGTAGGCATTTTTGCATAATAAAGCAGCAGCCAACATAACACCTGGGTTCGAAGTGTTGGTACATGAAGTGATTGAGGCAATAACAACTGATCCATGCTTGAGTTCAAATTCTTCACCCTTGTAATTGAGCTTAGAGACAGCATTTACTTATTATTCTTTTAATCCAAATCCTTTGAATCCAACGGCATTGGTCAAACTTTTGTTCCAATCTTCTTTTAAAAGGTTTAAAGGAACATAATCGTGTGGTCTTTTAGGACCTGAGACACATGGTTGAACTTTAGAAAGATCAAGCTCCAAAACTGAAGTATATGTCAAATCTGGATCGGTTTAGTAATTTCTGAAAAGTCCTTGCTTGACTAAATACTCCTTTATTATAGCAATTTTCTCAGGTTATCTTCCTGTTTGAGCCAAATAATCAAGAGTTCTTTGATCAACTGGGAAAAGTCCAATAGTTGCACCATATTCAGGAGCCATGTTTGAAATTGTAGCTCTATCAGCAAGACTAAGAGTTTGAACACCTGGACCAAAGAATTCAACAAATTTATCAACAACTCCCTTTTCTCTAAGCATTTTTGTGCACAATAAAACTAAATCAGTAGCAGTGGAAGTCTTTGGTAGCTCACCAGTAAGCTTGAAACCAATAACTTCTGGCAAGACCATAGCTGTGCATTCGCCAAGCATAACAGCTTCAGCTTAAATACCACCAACACCCCAACCTACAACACCAAGACCGTTAATCATGGTAGTATGAGAATCAGTTCCGACAACACTGTCAGGATACAAAAGACCATTTTTATCAAATACAACTCGAGCCAAATATTAAAGATTGACCTGATGAACGATACCAAATCCAGGTGGAACAATACTGAAATTTTCAAAGGTAGATTGACCCCATTTCAAAAATTAGAATCTTTCTCTGTTTCTCTAGAATTATTTTTCTTCGTTTTGCTTAAGAGACTCAGGAGTTCTTGCAAAATCAACTTGAACAGAATGATCAATAACGAGATCAACTGGACATTGAGGATTGACTTTTGAAGCATCTCCTCCGAGTCTAGCAACTGCATCTCTCATGGCTGCCAAATCTACGACTAAAGGAACACCAGTTAAATCTTGAAGAATGACTCTTGATGGCTTGAATGGAATTTCAGTCTAAAATAAAATGAGCATTTACGTTTTTAGTTGAAGTATTTTTCCAATCCATAATTTTTTAGACGTCTTCTTGTTTGACACTAAAGCCATTGCAATTTCTCATGGCACATTCAAGGAGAACCTTAATAGAAACTGGCAATTGAGTAACTCTGGGGTCATTAAGCTTTTGAATGTCAAAATATTTGAATTTTTGACCAGAAACTTCAAGTTCGGAAATATGGTTTTCGAAGGGATTAACTGATTGCATCAGATATGTAAAAGGATATTATTAAAATTGTAAAGGTGGCAAAAAAGATATTATTAAAATTTCAATATTGTTTGAAAAATATTGTATTTGCCATGATTTTTAATAATAATTAATTAATTGATTTGTGATGGTTAAACATAACAACGTGCTTCCCAACAATCATTTCAGAAAGCATTGGCAAAGAAACGTCAGAGTTTGGCTCAATCAAGCTCAAAGAAAACACAGAAGAGTGTTAGCCAGAAGATCAAAAGCCGCTTCATTGTCACCAAGACCAGTTGAAGCTCTTAGACCAGCTGTCAGATGTCAAACCATCAGATATAATCACAGACCCAAACTCGGAAGAGGATTCACTCTTGCTGAAATTAAAGCTGCAGGCTTAGGTGTTCAATTCGCCAGATCAGTCGGTATCTCAGTCGATCACAGACGTAAAAACAGAAACCAAGAATCATTGGATCTTAACAAGAACAGACTCTTGAACTACATCAACAAATTAGTCCTTTTCCCAAGAAACGAAAAGGCTCCAGTTACTAAAGCTAAATCTGGTATTTTGAACGATACTCCAAAAGTATTTCAATTTTAATAATTTAGGAAAACCAATTAGTTGCTTCAACATCAACTGTTAACGCTCTCCCAACCCTCATCAAAAGAGTCAGATCAGTCTCAAAGTTAGAATTGGAAAGACTCCAAAAAACTAACGTTTACAGATCACTCAGACAAGAATGGAACAACCAAAGAAACGAAGGTAGAAGACTCAAAAAAGAAAGAGAAGCTGCCGAAAAGAACTGATCTCAACACTTATTTAAATATTCAATCCTCTTAATTTTTACTTCATATTTTTTTTTGACTAGGTGAATTTTACATTGAAAAATATATGACAAAAATACATTGACAAAGTGCATCATGCATAATAGTTTAAGTGTGATTTTTTCTTGGCTTGGACTTGGGCAATACCTTCAACATAGTCTTCATGGTGAAGATATGTTCCTCCTCTTCTAAGAGCATTCATACCTGCCTCGACACAGACTGCTTTCAATTGAGCACCATTAAAATCTTCAGTTGAACGAGCTTTGATAAAATAAAAAGGTACCTAATTCAACAAAGTTAATTTCTTTATGAATCATTTTTCTTGAGTGAATTTTTAAAATTTGAACTCTTGAGTCTTCATTTGGAAGTGGGAACTCAATCTTTCTATCCAATCTACCAGATCTCATCAAAGCTGGATCCAAAACATCAGGTCTGTTAGTTGCGCAAATAACTTTGATATCATCGTTTGGTTCGAAACTTAAATAACAAAAAAAAATTACCCGTCCAAATGGTTAAGGAGTTAAAGCATAGTTCTTTGTACTTCTCTATCACCAGATTTATCATTATCAAATCTTTTAGTACCAATAGCATCGATTTCATCAATAAAAATAATTGTTGGTGATTTTTCTTTAGCAAGAGCAAAAGCGTCTCTAACCATCTTTGGACCATCACCAATGTACATTTGAACAAGACTTGAACCAGCAAGCTTAAGGAAAGTAGCCTTTGTTTGACCAGCACAGGCTCTTGCCATCATAGTTTTTCCTGTTCCAGGAGGGCCGAACATAAGGCATCCTTTTGGTGGTCTGATACCAATATTATTAAACTTTTCTTTATGAGTAATTGGCAATACGATAGCTTCTCTAAGTTCTTAAATTTGTTTATCTAATCCACCAATATCAGTGTATTCTTCTGATGGTCTTTATTCGACCTCCATTGATCTGACTCTTGAATCATATTCAGCTGGAAGTTTTTCAAGAAGAATGTAAGAATCTTTATTTACACCGACTAATTCTCCAGGCTTTAAGGTAGAACTTTAAACAAGCCCTGGAATTGGCAAGAAAACAGTATTTCTGGTACTGGTTTTGACGACAACACATTTATCATCTGGCTTTTATTCAGGATCCATATCTTCATCGACTTATGGCTCGATATCTAAGATTTCGACAACGTTGCTGACAAGCCATGGAAGTTGCTTATTTTGTTTAATTTTATTACGATTATCTTGAAGTTATTATTGAACCTGAATAATTGGATAAGATTACTTTTTTCATGTCAGAATTGATTTTGTTCATTTCAAGTTTGTATTGTTTGATGTTATTGTCGAACATTCTAATTCTATTTTTTATTTCTTCATTAGACAAATTGGCCAACTCAGCAGCAATTTCGTTGAGGTTTGGGCTTCCTGAAGTTTCAGTCATTTGGATTTTAAATTTTTTTTAAATTATAAAAGTAAATCTGCTTTTGATATTTTTTATAAATTATTATTTTTGATATTGATTGATCATGGAAATCTCACAATAAGAAATCTCACAAAACATCGCCAGACTCAGAGAAAAGATGGGCGATGCCAGAACTGGAGGAAAGGGTACTCAAAGAAGAAAAGTTAAAGTTGTTACAAAGCCAACAGTATTAAATTAATTAAAATAAGGGAACTAACGATAAGGTCATTAAAAACTTAGTTAAAAAGATGGGAGCCCAACAATTGGGAGTCGATGAAATTAACTTCTTCAAGGATGATAACACTATCATGCATTTCGTCAGACCAGAAGGTAATTTTCTTAATAAATGACAGCTTATGCCTCAATCCAAAATAATACTTTCATAGTTTCCGGAGAAGCCGAAACTAAAACCATCAAAGATTTGTTACCTGATATCATCCAACAATTAGGCCCCAAACAACACAAACTTCTTCAATAATTAATTACTACCAGTGCCACATCAGGTACTTAAGAAGTTCCCAATCTTGTCGAAGCCCAAGACAATCTCAATAAAGTCTAATGATTCCTCTTTTTTGAATCATTTCTTTACTTTTTTCTTAAAATTTTAAACTTAAACTTTAAATATTAGATTCCCATTTAAATTAAAAGATATGAAAGTTAGAATAAAATTTTATGTAAATCATTAGTCGTTGTTAGAAACTTACTAAACGGCTTCTTAAGGTTTAGGTATTTATGGAGGGAAATTTGGCTCTTATACTTATTATCTGTCAATAGCTTCACTAAATACAACTTCGGGCTCTCTGGGATAAAACCATTCACCCGTGTATTTATTTCCGTTTCCAACATAAATACTGAGCCAATTTTTATTGTGATAAACGAAATGCCATCCACGCCAAATCAAACTCTTTATGTGAATGTAGCCATTATTTACGTACTCAACATTTTTAGTCATAGCGCGATATTAATTACAGTCTCCTACTTTTTTTAATACCCAAGCTGAGGATCCATCATTTGATAAAGGTTTTAATCTTTCTTACAATGGGTCTTTAGCTTAAAGATCTTTCATGACTTTTTACTCATCAATTTCTTATCCCTCAGCAGGTTCAGGTTTAAGCCATGTTGTTCTTCCGTTGTTCAAAAGATTTTGTGAAAAATGTACCCAATTTTAAAGAGAAGATAAAAATTAAAAGGTAGGAACTTTCCATTATTCTGCAGCTTCAATTTACTTCTTATCTTCTGCATTAACATTATACATTGTCCTTGGAACTAGGTTACAAGTAAAGCTAATCCTTACTAATTGACATTTTAATAAATGAGCTTCAGTACCTGGGAAAAATGGGTTTGTAAATACTTTTTTATCCAAATTTCCTGAAAATAAATATTTTATTCTTCTTGAGATTCTTATTTGTTGAGGAGTTATCGTTGGTAACTCTTTCCAATCGGCTTACAGTAAATCAGTAGCAACCCAATATGTTGTTTTATTGATACCTGTACCTTTTGGCTCAACATCAGGTGGAAGTTACCCCTCTTATCCTGCCTAAGCTGGTGATTATGCAATAAAGTAATCTTTTTAAGAGCAAGTGATTTTTCCCCAAAATTTAAGTTACTTGACTTGCTTTAATATCGAAAATCTTTAGAGAGACTTGAAAAGCAAAAAAGTTTGTTATTATCCAAGGCCAACACCTACTTTTTCAAAAATTTTAGCTTATTAACTCAAGTTTGGAATGAAACCACAAGGCCCAACTTCAACAGGTTCCTATTAAGTTCCTGCACTGGGCTTATTTAAAATACCAGTTTGTTTTTCAATATATTCTTTGAGCTCATCAAATTATTATCTTCTATATTCATGTGCATTTGTTGCAATATTTTTTACATTTTGACAGTAGTACTCAAACATATGATATCCATCTCGATCATTCGAAAGTATAAGTTGTCTGATCACAGCTACTAAATGTTCGTAAAGATTCGTATCCTATGATTTTATTAACTACAATCTTTTCTTTAGCATTTTTAATTGATTCAAATAATTTCTTAAGAATTATTGTAACTTATCTTTATAAAATTTGTATCTTCATTTGGACATAAAAAATAAAAATCATAAAAAATTAAAAAACATTAAAATTACATTTTTCAAAACATTATTTTGTTATGAAAGTCGAATGATATGAATACTAACAGAATACAAAATCATTTAGCAAAAGTTCACTTAACAGTATCGAGGATACTTTTAATTTCTTATGATGAAATTCTTTGGACTTTTTGTGTTTCAGTGCTGATAACCATCATTTCAACGTTGTTCTTACTAATTTTTTATTACATGGTTTCCTTCAATGAATGAAGAGCCAATTTCTTAGCATCTTGAAGGGTCATTTTCTAATTTATTTTAATAAATTTACTTCGTTATATCTTTCGTTCAAAATAGATTGGATACCTTCATCAGCGGCTCCAATTCCTTTGGCTTTATATTGAATCATAGTTCCTGATGGATCAGTTTGATAAATACATGGCCCGTTTTCATCAACACCAGCAATGAGTAAAGCAACACCGTATGGTCTTGACATGGGTTTTTTCTTTGAGGATGGATCTCCCTCACCGAAGTTAAGGGCGAGATCTGAAATAGTTTGGGTCAAGGCTTTTACTGTGATTGGTTCAAGATAAGTGTATCTATGATTAAGGGCTTCAACTCTGCCATGTTCGATTAAAGTTCTTGCATCAGTGATGACTCCAGATGCGGCACAACAGATGTGTGAATCGATTTCGAATATTTTTTCGATGCTTTCGGGTACAATAAGGGTTGAGTTAAGTCTTCTTTCGACAGCGAGAACAACTCCTTCAGGTACTTTAAGACCAACAGCTGATGAGCCGAGCTGAATAAAATATGAAAATACTTTAATGGCTTCGATAGCGTATTCGACTTGGAAGATTCTTCCTTCAGGAGAGAATGTATTGATTCCTCTATCGTAATCAGATCTGGATAAGTTATAAATTATACTTGGAACTGAACATGCTTGACATGGCTCTGAAAGTTAATAAAAAAGATTATGAATTTTAAAAAATATTTAAACTCAAATCATTTTGCTTATTACTAACTCTAAATCTTTCATTTATTAATAACTTTTCATAAAATAATACATTAGTGCTAAAGTAATTTATTAATGTATGAAACTGAATTATAAAATTTTACTAGTTAACATTTTCTACATCAATTTATGTCAATAAAATAATAGTTAATCAAAGAAAATGCAATTTTTATTATATACTTTAGAAATAGTTCTTTTAAATTACAGAAAACTTTTTTATGAAGCAAACTAAATCTATACCTGAAGCGACCCTTATGTCTAGTCATCATCAATTTGCTTAAAATCTCATTAAGAAAAAACCTAAAAAATAATTCGAGCTACTTTATAGAGAAAGGGATTAATCTGCCTAAGAAAATCCCATGGAATCAATTATCTTTGTCAAATCAAAAACATGTAAACCAAAGAATACAAGTAAAAAATTCAAAGTACAATAAGAGTTTAATAAAATTATGAAAGATCTTGATGCTCATCTCAATTAACATAAGAAAAACAAGTCCTCTGAGAAAAAGTCTTATTCACCCAATTCCACCCAGATGAAAGCTACCAGCTCATCTAAAAAGCAAACTAAATAAAGCGATTTCACTTCAAAGAAAAGTAAAAACACATAAAAGGATTTTAACAAAGTTTTTAAAACTGTTAATAAAGGAAACGATATGATTGCTAAATAGAAAATACAAAAATCTTTTGTTAGAAAGTCACCGAATAAGAGTGAAAAAACTCATTTAAGTCCGAAATCTAAAAGAATTCTCAGCCCTAAATCACCAAATTTTGAGAAATAAAACATTTTATCAAGAAAAATTAATTAAACAAAAATAAATTGCAATAAATCTCCAAATAACAAAAAGTCAACTCGAAAAGGCTATATAAATGTTACTTAAAGCGATTAGTCATTCAATCAATTTAAAGAGAATAAAAAAGCTGATTTAAAAAGAAATATAAGGCCTATCCCATTAAAAGTTGAAGAGTACATTTTTCTTGAAGACAATTTCGAATTGATAAAATAAAAAAGTCTTGTCAAGTTATAAACAAAACTTCTTTCTACTTATAGAGACAACAATAGATAGTTTTAAAATAGATTGGGCTTAAAACAAAAACAGTTGAAAAAGTAAAATATTTCGTAAAAATTTCAATAATCTTAACAAAGATAAAACTATCTTAACTATTTCGACCAAGAACCATCTGTTTGTTCATAGGAGGAAAAATCATAATTCAACCTTGAATCATAGAGCGAAATCAAAGATTTTTAACTGACTAACCCTCAAGTCATTGATGGGATTATTAGAAAAATAACCTACATACAGCAATGGTGGAAACGGGTTCTGAAAATTCAAAATATCGAAAAATATTTAAACCAAAAGAAGAGGACAATTATTGAGTCTTTATAGGAAGAAAATCAGAAAAATACGACAACTCCAATGAATTTATTATCTGCCAAAAGCATTACTTTTAATTAAGAATCTCAGTAAAATGTCCAAAATCAAGAAAATCAAGAGAATTAAGAAATCAAAATGTTGAAAAATCAAAATGAAATTGTCAAACAAAAGAAAAATATGCATTAAAAAATCCTACAAAATCTTTTAAAGGACAATAAAATCACTAAAGATCAATTTGAAGCTAAATTGAAGGCTGTTCAGTAATAGTATGAAAAATAACTCAAGGATATTATGAGTCTCTATAAACTTTGTGAGGGTCAATTTTAAGAACAAAATAACGAGGAAGTTAAAATTATTTAAGGCAAAAAGTCAGCCACCTCAACTTAATCAGCTGATCGAAATGAATAATAAGATTCTTAATAAAATTCCAACGAAGTAGAAGTCAAAATTTACAAAATTGGTGACAAAATTACCACTTAAATGCAATCTTACATATAAAATGCTAAGAAAAATAAAGAGGCTTCCTTATAAACATAAAAAAATTAATTCATTTCTGATAAGTATAACATAAAAACTGATTAACAAGGAGAGTAATATTATGAGGATTTCGAATCTGAAAAATCTAACTAAGGCTCTCCAAAAAAAGTTCTTGAAGCATCAAACTTTGACTAATTTCAAGCCAATATTGAAGCAAATAATAATGGAAATTTTGAACCAAATACTAACTTCATGCAAATGCTTTAAGGTAAAATTTTTAGTAATTCTTAGAATACAAGTAACAATAGTAAATAAAGAGCCGTATGGAGCAAAGAATTGGAATTCAAATGGGAGCGTTGAAGATTGAAAACTAGAATGAATTATCGATTGATACAAGCATTTTAGGAATTCATCAATTCTTAGTTAACTTCTTCAAGTTCTATTTATGTAATTTATTCGTTAATATGTGTAGACTATTACAAAGATGAGTTCTTGAGATTTATAAACATGCCTTATGGTTACCAACCCGAAAAAAGACTCAAATTCATACAAGGTTATGAGGATCAAAGTGAAGACCTTGGTGAAGATGATGATGGTATTATTTATGGTTTGGAATACATAATCAGTGATGACGTTTTTGAAGAGTTTATTGATCAGTATTATGGCCCATCACTCAAATAAGCAGATAAGAAACAAAAATCAATAATTTAATGCTCAAAAATGCATGACAAAGCTGTCTTTGAATGCTTTAATGAAGCCTTGAATTACTTTAGGCCCTACTACTCCATTGGCGGCCCTCCATATATCTGGAACTGTTCTTAAAAGACTCTTACATTTTATTTTATTGCAGAGTAAAATATTCAGGAAGTTTTTTAAAAAACTGAATTTAGAGTCATGAAATGGGCTTCTGCTTTACTTGGATTGTATGTTCCAGAATTAGACAATATGAAATCAAATTCAAATAAAAATCTTAGCAATGAATAAAACTCTAAAAGCCAAAAGGTCGCATAAATCCTTTAAAATAATTAATTAAAATGTCATCCAATGATTGCTCAAAATAGAGAGGATAGACTCATTAAATAAGAAAGATTAGAAGTCACTTAAACCATGTCAAAATGGAGCGAAATTTAATAACAAAAAACTTCTACTTTATATTAATTAAGTTCTATGATCCTGTAAGAGTTAGCAGCTGAGTTTGGGGCATAATTTTTACTAAACAAACTTTTTTGATTGCAATTTTTTTTATAGCAATCAAAAAACTTTTCTTGATATTTTTTCAGTTTTTTTTTATTTTATTCAGTTAAAATCAAGGTATTTTAAAGATAAAAAATTATCAAACTAAATCATCATCATAATTGTTCTGTTTCTT
>Ga0102832_1002318_pt1 | contig 11867 bp, 10 predicted proteins | sample EBPBio282013_DNA_FD_88942 | JGI IMG/M metagenome (GOLD analysis project Ga0102832, IMG submission 88942) | Wastewater treatment Type I Accumulibacter community from EBPR Bioreactor in Madison, WI, USA - Reactor 2_5/28/2013_ DNA (Illumina Assembly) | ecosystem: Engineered > Bioreactor > EBPR >...
ACGGCGCCGTTCATGGTCATCGACACGCTCATCTTGTCGAGCGGGATGCCGTCGAACAGGATCTTCATGTCCTCGACCGAGTCGATCGCCACGCCGGCCTTGCCGACGTCGCCGATGACGCGCGGGTGGTCGGAATCGTAGCCGCGGTGGGTGGCGAGGTCGAAGGCCACCGACAGGCCCATCTGGCCGGCCGCGAGGTTGGCCCGGTAGAACTTGTTGCTCTCCTCGGCGGTCGAGAAGCCGGCGTACTGGCGCACCGTCCACGGACGGCCGCTGTACATCGTGGCCTTCGGTCCGCGGGTGAAGGGCGGGAAGCCGGGCAGCGAGCCCACGCTCTCCAGCGCCTCGAGGTCGGCCGCCGTGTAGAGCGGCTTCACCGCGATCCCTTCCGGGGTCATCCAGTCGAGGGACGAGACGGGCTTGTCGCGCAGCTCCTTGGCCGCGAGCTTTTCCCAGTCGGCGAGGGTCTTCTTCGGAAAGTCAGCCATGGCCGGAGTATGTATCGCAACGGCCCGGTTTTTCCACCCCGTCCCCAAGGGCTTTTGCGGCGGCGGCCGCCCCTATTCGTTGGCCAGGATCGTGTTGCGGACCAAGGGGTAGATCTGGCCCGCCCAGCGGCGGCCGCTGAACACGCCGTAGTGGCCGACGCCGGCCTGCATGTAGTGCTTCTTGCGGTAGGGCCTGAGGCCGGTGCAGAGGTCGTGGGCCGCCACCGTCTGGCCGAGCGCGCAAATGTCGTCGCGCTCGCCCTCGACGGTGAACAGGGCGGTGCGGCGAATCGCCTTGGGCGTGACGCGCCGCCCCTTCCAGTCGAGCTCGCCGCGCGCCAAGCGAAACTCCTGGAACACCCACTGCACGGTCTCGAGGTAGAACTCGGCCGTCATGTCGAGCACCGCGAAGTACTCGTCGTAGAAGTCGCGGATCGTCCGGGCCTGGGCCTCGTCGCCCTTGGCCAGCGCCTTGTAGAGGTCGACCTGCGCCTTGAGGTGGCGCTCGGCGTTCATGCTCATGAAGGCGGTGAGCTGCAGGAATCCGGGGTAGACGCGCCGCGTCGCGCCGGGATAGCGCAGCGGCACGCGCGTGATCAGGTTCTGCTCGAACCACGAGATCGGCTTGCCGGTCGCCAGGTCGTTGACCTTGGTCGGGTTGATGCGGCAGTCGATCGGCCCGGCCATCAGCGTCATCGAGCGCGGCTGGCAGGGATTGTCGTCCTCGGCCATCACCGCCGCCGCCGCCAGCGCCTGCACGCAGGGCTGGCAGACCGCCACAAGGTGGGCGCCGGGGCCCATCGCCTCGAGGAAGCGGATCAGGTGCTCGACATACTCGTCGAACCCGAACCGGCCTTCCCAGATGCCCACGTCGCGGGCATTTGCCCAATCGGTGATGTGCACGTCGTGGTCGGGCAGCAGCACCCGCACGGTATCGCGCAGCAGGGTCGCGAAGTGGCCGCTGAGCGGTGCCACCACCAGGACCCGCGGCTGCGGGCCCACGCCTTCCTTGGCGAAGCGCAGCAGGGTGCCGAACGGGGTGGCGTGAACCTCCTCCTCGCGCACCGGCACCCGCTGGTTGCCGACCTCGACCGCATCGATGCCGAAGGACGGCCGCCGATGGGTGAGCCGGGCCCGGCTCAGCATCTCGCACATCGCGCCGGCCGCCCGCAGGCTATCGAGGTCGCCACCGCCCGCCAGGGTCTGCCCGGCCGCCGTCGCCCAGAGCCGCATCGGCAGCATCACGTCGGCGGCGGTCTGGTACAGCGAATAGAGCATGGGCAAATCGGCTCGAAACTTGCATCCTCCGACCGCATGGCCGAGGCTTCGCTCACCGTCAGTAGCAAGAACTATTCCTCTTGGTCCCTCCGGGGCTTCCTGCTCTGCCGGATGGCCGGGCTGGACTTCACCGAGAAGGTCGCCCCGTTCGACGACCCGGCGACCCGGGCCGAGCTGTTGCTGCTGTCCCCGTCCTTCCTGGTGCCGTGCCTCGAGCACGGGCCGGTCAAGGTTTGGGACACGCTGGCGATCGCCGAGTACCTGCATGAGATCAGCCCCGGCGCCGGCCTGCTGCCAGCCGACCCGGCGGCCCGCGCCCATTGCCGCGCGATCTGTGGCGAGATGCATTCCGGCTTCGCCAACCTGCGCTCGGCGCTGCCGATGAACCTCAAGGTCCGGCACGACGGCTTCAAGGTGTGGGCCGGCGCGCAGGCCGACATCGACCGGGTGACCGCGATCTGGCGCGACTGCCTCGCGAAGTACGGCGGCCCGTACCTGTTCGGCGCGACGCCGACCATGGCCGATGCCATGTACGCCCCGGTGTGCGCCCGCTTCACCACCTACGACGTGAAGCTCGACCCCGCCTCCGCCGGCTACCGCGACCTGATGATGAAGTTCCCGGCGATGCTGGAATGGATCTCGGCCGCCAAGTCCGAGCCCGAGGAAGTCGAGGAGCTCGACGTCGAGTTCTGACCCGCGGCTTGCCGCCCTCCCGGTGAATGCCCAAGATCGGGGCAAGACCGGGAGGAAGAAACGATGAAGCTCACGCGCCGCGGCGCCGCCCGCGGTTTGGCCCTCGCGCCGCTCATGGCCGCCCCCGCCGTCCGCGCCCAGCCCGCCTTCCCGTCGAAGCCCTGCACCATCGTCGTGCCGTTCCCGGCCGGCGGCCCGGCCGACATTTTCGGCCGGCACCTCGCCGAGCGCATGGCGCCACTGCTCGGCCAGCCGGTGCTGGTCGACAACAAGAGCGGCGCGGCCGGCGTCACCGGCGTCGACTACGTGGTCAAGGCAGCCGACCCGCACGTCATGGGCCTGGTCAGCGCCTCGGCCGGGGCGATCATGCCCAGCCTGATGCCGAAGATGCCCTACGACCCGGCGCGGGACATCGCGCCGCAGATCCTGGTGGTGCGCGTGCAGGAGGTGTTCGCCGTCTCGAGCAAGCTCGGCATCGGCGACCTCAAGACCTTCCTCGAGAAGGCGAAGGCCAATCCGGGCAAGCTGACCTGCGGCTCGGCCGGCACCGGCGGCATCACCCATCTCGCCATCGAGCTGTTCAAGCGCGAGACCGGCACCGACCTGCTGCACGTGCCCTACCGCGGCGCGGCGCCGGCGACCAACGACCTGCTGGCCGGCACCGTCGACACCGCGCTGCTCGACCTGTCGGTGCTGGTGCCGCACGTCCGCTCGGGCGCGGTCAAGGTGCTGGCCGTGACCTCCGACGCCCGCTCCACGCTGGTGCCCGACGCGCCGACGATGCGCGAGATGGGCTACCCTCGCGTCAACTCGGACAACTGGTACGCGCTCCTGTCGCCGGCCAGCGCGCCGCCCGAGGCGCGCAAGAAGATCCACGGCGCGGCGGCGCAGGCGCTGACCTCGAAGGAACTGGCCGAGGCCTTCGCCGCGGTCGGCGGCGTGGTCGGCGGCGGCACCAGCGAGCAGGTGCGCGCCTTCATCGTCGAGGAGACCGAGCGCTGGGCCGCCATCATCAAGCAGGCCAACGTCAAGCTCGAGTAGCCGCCGCCCCGCGACACCCGCGCCGTTGCGGCTCTTGCGCGGCCGTCCCTAAAGTCGGCCCGATACCTGGAGAATGGACATGCTCGACGCCGAAGCCCGCATCCTGCTCGACATCATGGACAAGGCCGTCCAGGAGGGCCGTCCCAAGCTGCACACCCTGCCCTACGCGGCGGGCCGGCAGGCGGTCGACAAGATGAGCGAGGACAGCGAGGCCGATCCGCCGGAGGTCGCCGCGACGATCGACGGCGCCTTCGCCGGTCCGGGCGGCGCCGTGCGCTTCCGCCGCTATCGCCCGCTCGGCAGCACGGCCGGCGCGCCGCTGCCGACGCTGGTCTACTACCACGGCGGCGGCTTCGTGATCGGCAACATCGAGACGCACGACTCGACGTGCCGGCGGCTGGCCAACAAGAGCCGCTGCCAGGTGATCTCGATCGACTACCGGCTGGCGCCGGAGCATCCCTTCCCCGCGCCGATCAAGGACGCGCTGGCCGCCTTCCGCTACATCCGCGAGAACGCCCCCGCGCTCGAGGCCGACGCGGCGCGCCTCGCGGTCGGCGGCGACTCGGCGGGCGGCGCGCTGGCCGCCGTGGTCTGCCAGTCGCTGCGCGATGCCGGCGAGGCCGGCCCGGCCTTCCAGATGCTGATCTACCCGGCGACCGACTCCAGCCGCGAGAGCGCCTCGCGCAAGGCGCTGGCCGAGGGCTACTTCCTGACGAAGGACCTGATGGACTGGTTCTGGAAGGCCTACGTCCCGGCCGGCACCGACCTTGCCGACCTGCGCCTGTCGCCGCTGCTCGCCAAGGACTTCAAGGGCCTGCCGCCGGCTTTCGTGCTGACCGCCGGCTACGACCCGCTGCGCGACGAGGGCCGCGCCTACGCCGACCGGCTGATCGAGGCCGGCGTGAAGACCACCTACGTCAACTATCCCGGCACCATCCACGGCTTCTTCTCGCTGACCCGCTTCCTGTCGCAGGGCCTCAAGGCGAACGACGAGGCGGCCGCGGTGATGGCCGCGCACTTCGGCGTCTAGGAGACCACGCGCACGAAGCCGATCGGCTCGGCGAAGCCCTTCAGCCGCACGCTCTCCTCGCGGGTGGCGAGCGCGCCGAGCAGCGGCCGCACCGCCGGATCGTCGGCGACGACCCGGCTCAGCACGATGTCGCCGCCCTCGGACTGGCCCTGCAGGCGGGCCGCCATGTTGACCGTCGAGCCGAAGTAATCGAGCCGGTCGTTCAGCGTGACGACCACGCTCGGCCCGGCATGGACGCCGAGCTTCAGCACGAGGTCGTGGTCGACGATGCGCGCCTGCATCGCCAGCGCGGCGCGCACGGCGTGGGCGGGATCGCCGAACGCCGCCATAACCGCGTCGCCGATCGTCTTGACCACCGCGCCGTCGTGGTCGCGCACGATCGAGGCGAGCAGCGCGAAGTGCTCGCGCACCATGTTGAAGGCGACCGCGTCGCCGACCCGCTCGTACAGCGCGGTCGAGCCGCGCAGGTCGGAGAACAGGAAGGCGACCTGCCCGACCCCGGCCTCGTCGCCCGGCCGCAGCGTCGCGGCCGCGAAGAGATCGCGAAAGGCCTGCAGGGCGATCGCCTCGGGCGCGCGCAGCGTGTCGCGCGTCCATGTCCGGTCCTCGATCAGCAGCGCGGCCTCGAAGCCCGCCTCGTTGACGAAGGTGATCGTGCCGGGCGACCCGGGCGGCATCGCCGCGACCCCGTGCGCGTCGAGCCGCAGGCCGGGAAAGCCGCCGCCGGCGTAGTCGATCTCGACCGCCGCGCCGGGATGCAGCGGGCGCAGCCGGTAGGCGCCGGGCGGCAGGTCGACCTCGACGCGGCGCGTCTCGCCGGGCGCCAGCAGCACCTGCACGGCGACGTGCGGCGTCGCCATCGGTCCGGACAGGCAGAAGGCGCCGGTCGCCAGCGGCCGCACCGAGGGCGACGGCGCGAAGGTCAGCTCGACGTTGCGCTCGAAGTCGCGATCGTAGTCGATGTTGCAGGACGGGCAGTGCGCGCCGGTCGGCAGTTCGCTGAGCGCCGCGACGCCCAGCTTGGGGCCGCGGCAGTTCGGGCACAGCAGGTCCCACTTCATGGTCAGCAGGCCGGCCCGGGTCGCGGCCAGGCAGGCCTCGACGGCGACGCGAGGCGCGACGCCCAGCCGGCGCGCCAGCACCTTGGGCCGCAGCGGCGACAGGTCGGCCGCCATGTCGCCCAGCACCACCGCCACCAGCTTCTGCCCCAACCCGTTGCCATAAGGGCTACGGTCGATCTCGGCGGCCATCGCCGCGGCCCGCTCGCGCGCACCGTCGGGCAACGCCGGTGGCTTGAGGTCGAACCAGCTCGTCCGCTCGCCGCGGGCATAGGCGACCGCCTCGAGGATACGCTTCTCGACGGCGGCCCCGGCCTGGCGCGCCAGCCGCGCGCCGAACAGACGGCCGGTCAGGGTGAGCGGCTCGTACTCCAGCGCGTAGCTGACGCGGCTGCCGCCCTGGCCGTCGGCGGCGAGATCGAAGATCGGGCCGAAGCGGCGGAACGGTCCGCGGCTGAACACCCGCGCCTGGCCGAAATGCCGGCCGGCGATCCACTCGTAGGGCTTCTCTTCCCACTCGAGCGTGAAGCCCGCCGCCTTGCCGCGGCCGCGCCGCTGCACCGTGCCGTCGGCGCGCGGCGTCTCCTCCAGCGCGTAGGCCGGCAGTCCCATCGCCTCGTTGAAGCGGTTGGTATCGGCCAGCACCGGCCACAGCTGCTCCGGCGGCAGGTCGAACGTCCAGGTCCAGGTGGCACGGGGCATGTGGCTGATACTCTAGCATCGAAGCTGCGGATGCCCGGCCGGGCATCACGGGATGGTGAAGGCGGGCGTAACGCCGGGGTGGATCGACCCGTCTCTTTGCCGATGAACCGCGATCCTTCCGACTTTCTCTTCGACGTTTCCGTGTGGGCCTTGCCGGTCCTGCTGGCCGTCACCCTGCACGAAGCCGCCCACGCCTGGGCCGCGTCCCGCTGCGGCGACGACACCGGGCGCCTGCTCGGCCGCGTCAGCCTCGATCCGAGGCGGCACATCGATCCGTTCGGCACGATCCTGCTGCCGGGCATCCTGTTGCTGATGAACGCGCCCTTCCTGTTCGGCTACGCCCGGCCGGTCCCGGTCAACCCGCTCCGCCTGCGCAACCCGCGGCGCGACATGATGCTGGTGGCCGCCGCGGGCCCCGCCTCGAACCTGCTGCAGGCCGTCATCGCGCTGGCGCTGCTGAAGATCCTGGTCGCCTTCGACGCGACGGGCTGGTTCACGGCCACCCTGGCGCGCGCCGTCGCCCTCAACATCGCGCTGGCCGTCTTCAACCTGTTGCCGGTCCCGCCGCTCGATGGCGCCCACGTCGCGATCGGCCTGCTGCCGCGCGACCTGTCCCGGTCGATGCGGACCCTGATGCCCCACGGCATGGTCATCCTGATCGGCCTGGTCGTCGTGCTGCCGACGATCGGCCACCAGCTCGGTCTCGACTTCGACATCCTCGGCCAGCTGATGCGCAGCATCGCGCAGCCGCTGATGGACGGCCTCAACTGGCTGTTCGACTGACCCGCGCCCGACCAGGCGCGGCCTGGTCAGCGCGACGTGATCAGCGCGGCTTTGCCTTCCAGAACTTGTAGAGTGCCGCGACGTCGCCGTTGAACAGGTTGCGGTCGCAGTAGGCGACGCCAGCCACCGCGCGATGGTGGGCGCCGTAGGCCATGTCCTTGGCCGTCTGGTCGGCAGCGTACTGCCAGAGCGTCCAGCCGCGGCTTTCCCACGTGTAGGGCACGACCGGCTGCTCGCGGTAGTCGGCCAGCCAGAGATCGCACTTGGCCAGGATCGAGTTGGGCAGGATCGGCTTCTCGAGGCGCAGGTTGCGGCGGCCGTACTTCTCGCCGTTGGCCCACTGGGCGTGGGCGTAGAGCAGCGGCAGGCGGCCCGTCATCTGCTGGACGGTGGCGGCGAACTCCTCGCCCTGCGCCAGCGTCATGGTGTTGCGCGGGTTGGCGTCGTTGGGCTCGAGGTCGAGCGCAATCACGGTATCGGGCGTCGGCCGCACGACCGAGAGGAACGACTCGGCCTGCTTGCGGCCGGAATACTGGCGCGTGCCGAAGTGATAGGCGCCCCACAGCAGGCCGGCAGCTTCGGCCTGCGGTCGCCGCTGGGCATACGAGGGATCGATCCAGTCACCGCCCTCGGTCGCCTTGTGGATCAGGCCGAGGATGCCGCTGCGCCGGATCGCGCTCCAGTCGGACACCGCCACGCCGTGGCTGATGTCGATCACCGCGTCGAGGCCGCTCGGTCCGCCGGGCGGGTGGTAGACCTCCGGCATCGGACCCTTGCTGGCACACCCCGCCAGGGCCGGCAGCGACGACGCAGCCAGCCCGCCCAAAAGACCCCTGCGGGAAATCATCTCCACCCCTTCATCACGCAACGGTCACAGGATACCACGGACCGCCCGGGAATGCCGCGCAATTGGTCGCGGATTGGTCAGCCGCCGCGCTGCGCGAGCAGGACCGGGCGCAGCGCCGGCCGTTCGGGACGAGCCCCCCGGGACCACCGCCCGCGCGGGCGCGACCGGCCAGCCCGTTCGGCCAACTGGGACGCCGGCTCGATCCGCTCGTGTGTTGAGACTTCCCAGCGACCCGCGCAGCGTCTAGCTAGGAGGCGACGTCTGGGTGGGGGAAGTCGTGACGGGGAACACCAGGTTCTTGCTGCTGTCCATCGCGCTCGTGGTCGGCGTGGTGGGCTACCTCGCGGTCGACCATGTCGCGCGCCTGCGCGGCGCGCCGACCTCGCGCACGGTCGGCAAGACGCTGCCCGCCCCGACGCCCCCCGTTGCCACGCCTCCCGTCGCCCCGCCTTCCGCGACGCCCGCCGCGGCGGAGAGCAACGTCGAACTGAAGAAGACCTACGACGCCTGCGTCATGAAGCTTTTCCCGACGCGCGAAGACGCCGAGGCGCGCGCCGCCGCGTGCTCGAAGGCCCTGCAGACGCGACAGCTCGCGCCCGACCAGGTCGCGATGGCCCGCCTGACGCGCGGCATCGCGCGGACCGCGCTCGGCGACCGCATCCTGGCCAGCGAGGACTACGCCGCGGCGGTGCAGCACTACGACCAGCTGATCAACCCGGCCAATCCCGATTCGCTGTCGGTCTACCGCCGCGCCGTCGCGCTCGACGCTTCCGGCCAGACCGACCGGGCGCTCGACGAGTACGGCAACGCCATCAAGCTCGACCCCAAGGCCTCGCTGGCCTTCCTCAGCCGCGGCGTGCTGCTGGCGGCGCGCCGGCGGGCCTACGACCGCGCGATCGAGGACTTCGACCGCGTGCTGGTCCTCGAGCCCGACAACCTCGAGGCGCTGGTGGCGCGCGGCGATGCCTTCAGCCAGCTGAAGGACGACGCAAGGGCGATGGCCGACCTCAACCGCGCCGTCACCCTGGCGCCGGGCAATGCCGTGGCGCTGATCGCCCGCGGCCAGGCCGAGAGCCGTCGCGGCAACCAGGCCGAGGCCCAGCGCGACTACGAGGCGGCCCTGAAGGCCAACCCGCGCAACGTCACGGCGCTCGTCAACCTCGCCGCCGTCAACGCCCTGCGCGGCGACGTCGTGGCGGCGATCCCGCTGCTCGATCGCGCCATCGAGATCGACAGCGGCGACCCGCTGGCCTTCTACAACCGCGGCTACGCCCACTTCCGGCTGAAGCAGTACGACAAGGCGCTGGCCGACTACAGCGCGGCCATCGACCTCGATCGCACGCTTGGGCTGGCCTTCAACAACCGCGCGCTGACCCGCGTGGTCCTCGACAAGGAACTCAAGGCGGCGCTCGACGATGCCGACGAGGCACTCCGGCTGATGCCGATCAACCTCGACGTGCGCGAGACCCGGGGCTTCATCTTCCTGAAGCTCAACGAGCCGGCCCAGGCGTTGGTCAACTACGACGCCGCCCTCGCCCTCGATCCCAACCGGGCGCTCGCCCTATACGGCCGCGGCCTGTCGCGGCTGCGCATGGGCGACAGCGGCGGCAAGGCCGACCAGCAGGCCGCCGACCTTGGCCCAGGCTTCCCTCAGGCGTACGGTGGTCTGGGTCTCGCCGCCGAGGGTGTTCAGCCCGTCGAAATCACCTTCCAGCTTGGTGGTGACCGCGCCATATTCGGCGGTCGGGGTGCTGGTCATGAAGCCGAAGCGCGAGCCGCGGGCGGTCGCGAAGGTCTGGCCGGTGCGACGGCCCGCCACGCTGTTGTCGAAGGGTTGCAGGAACAGGCTGTTGGCCCAGCCATAGCTGTTGACCGCCGCAATGCGGCCCTTGAAGTCATAGGTGGCATCCGTGCGTACGTTGCCGTACAGCTTGATCGACGTGTCGGAGCCCGGCAAACGGAAAGAGCCCGGCAGGTCACCGGCCTCGATGTATTGCTTGCCGAGGGTCGGAGAGGGCGCTGCGGTGGTGGCGGCCTGGTCCTTCTTCTCGAGGGCCTCCAGACGCTCCTGGAGTTGCTTGAGCAGGCTGCGCAGTTCCGCGGCCTCGTTGGTGGCGGCGTAGGCAGGAGTGGTGCCCACCAGCAGCAGGCCGGCGAGCAGGGTGGTGAGCGGAGTGGTGAAGGGGGTACGGCGGGCGGTGAGGTTCATGGTTGTTCTCCGTGACGGTGGCTCAGGCGATCAGGGCGGGCAGGCGCTTCTGGACCCAGCGGGTGGCCTGTTCGTAGGCATGGGCGAGTTGCAGGACGGCCAGGTCGGCCTGGGCCGGGCCCATCACCTGCAGCCCCATCGGAAGGCCGGCGGCATTGAAGCCGGCGGGCACATTGATCACCGGCAGGCCGGACAGGGTTCCGCCAACCACCACCTCCATCCAGCGGTGATAGGTGTCCATGGCGCGGCCGGCGATCTCGCTGGGCCAGTGGAGGGTGGCGTCGAAGGGAAACACCTGGGCGGTGGGCAGGACCAGGTAGTCGTAGCGCTGGAAGAGCTTGCGCAGGGCCTCGTACCATTTGCTGCGCTGGACCGAGGCCTGGTAGACGTCGGCGCCGCTGATGCGCAGGCCGTTCTCGATCTCCCAGATCGCCTCCGGCTTCATCAACGCCCGCTTGGCCGGGTCGGCATACAGTCCCGAGGCGATGCCGGCGATCAGGAAGTGGCGCAGGGTCAGCTAGGTTTGCCAGAGCTGCTCCATGGAGAAGTCGGGGCGGGCCTCCTCGACCTGGCAGCCGATGAGCTCGAAGCTCTTCAGGGCCTCGCGGCACAGGTCCATGACCCCGGCCTCCATCGGCAGGTAGCCGTTGAAGTCGCCCAGCCAGCCGATGCGGGCCCCCTTGAAGTCGCGCTTGAGGCGGGTGGTGAAGGTATGTGGATCCTGGTCGATGGTCAGAGGCAGGCGCGCATCGAAGCCGGCCTGCACGGACAGCAGCAGAGTCAGATCGGTGACGCTGCGGGCCATCGGGCCTTCGTAGCCGAGTTGCTGGTAGAAGACTTCGCTGGATGGCCCGAAGGGTACCCGCCCCTGGGAAGGGCGGAAGCCGAAGACGTTGTTGTAGGCCCCTGGATTGCGCAGTGAGCCCATCATGTCGCTGCCGTCGGCCACCGGCAGCATGCGGGTGGCCAGGGCCACTGCGGCGCCGCCACTGCTGCCGCCGGCGCAGCGGCTGGGGTCGTAGGCATTGCCGGTGGTGCCGAAGACAGTGTTGTAGGTGTGGGAACCGAGACCGAACTCGGGCGTATTGGTCTTGCCGATCAGGATCGCGCCAGCCTTGCGGACCCGCTCGACGATGATGGCGTCCTGCTTGGGCACGTAGTGGCGGAAGATCGGTGAGCCGCTGGTGGTGACGATGCCGGCGGTGGCCGCCAGATCTTTGGGGGCCTGGGGCAGGCCGTGCATCCAGCCCAAGTACTGGCCCGCACGCAGTTGGCGGTCACGCTCGTCGGCCTGTTTGAGCAGCTCATCCCGGTCTTGCAGGGAAACGATCGCATTGACCTTGGGGTTGATCCTGTCGATGTGGTCCAGGAAGGCCACCATGACTTCGCGACAGGAGACCTGGCGCCTGCGGATCCAGCCGGAAAGGTCGACGGCATCGGCCATCACGACGTCGTTGGGGGTGGTCCTCGGGCGGGCGGCCGCCGCCGCGGCCTGGGCCAGTCCCGGGGTCAGGGCGGCCGCTGACAGCAGGCCGCCTGCCTTCAGAAAGCGCCGGCGACTCTGGGTGGCTGCTTCTGGCGAGTTTGATCGGGTGTCCATGTTTCCTCCTGGTGTGATTGCCTGGTGTGGCGGAGGAATTTTCTGTTTGGCAGAATGAGTTACACAATCGTAAATATTTCATCGAATTGATGCGGTCCTTGCATCAAGCTGGGAGGCTGAAGATGGATATCCGCAAGC
>Ga0102832_1002319_pt1 | contig 11865 bp, 13 predicted proteins | sample EBPBio282013_DNA_FD_88942 | JGI IMG/M metagenome (GOLD analysis project Ga0102832, IMG submission 88942) | Wastewater treatment Type I Accumulibacter community from EBPR Bioreactor in Madison, WI, USA - Reactor 2_5/28/2013_ DNA (Illumina Assembly) | ecosystem: Engineered > Bioreactor > EBPR >...
TATTGACGTATTCAGCCAACGATGGCTTACACGCTCTTTTCAATCGGCACGTTGACCGAGTTACCCCATTCCGTCCAACTGCCGTCGTAGTTGCGGACGTTCTTGTAACCGAGGAGGTTGGTCAGCACGAACCACGAGTGGCTGCTGCGTTCACCGATGCGGCAGTAGGCGACGATGTTATCATCAGCCTTCAAACCTTGTTCGCCTTCGTAGATGGCCTTGAGTTCGTCGGCGGTCTTGAAGGTGCCGTCTTCGGCATTAACAGCCTTCGCCCACGGGACGCTCTTTGCGCCGGGGATGTGACCGGCGCGGAGTGCGCCTTCCTGCGGGTAGTTGGGCATGTGGGTCAGCTTACCGCTGAATTCGTCAGGGCTGCGTACATCAACCAGCGGCAGACCGGCTTCAACGTGCTTGAGCACCTGATCGCGGAAGGCGCGGATTTCGTTGTCGTTGCGTTCCGGCGCGGTGTAGCTGGTGGCGGTGTAGCTCGGCACTTCTTTGGTCAGTTCGCGGCCTTCTTTTTCCCACTTCAGGCGGCCACCGTCCACGATCTTGGCGTTGGTGTGGCCGAACAGTTGGAAGACCCAATAAGCGTAAGCTGCCCACCAGTTGTTCTTGTCGCCGTAGAAAATGAGGGTGGTGTCTTTGGTGATGCCGATGCGCGAGGCCAATTTTTCGAAGCCGTCACGGTGGAGGTAATCACGGCGCAGCGGGTCGTTCAGGTCGTTCGTCCAGTCCACCTGCACCGCACCGGGGATATGGCCAGAGGGGTAGAGCAGGGGATCTTCGTTGGATTCGATGATGCGGATGTTGGCATCATTCAGATGTTCAGCCAGCCATTCAGTGGAAACCAGTACATCGGGGTTGGAATATCCACGGCTTGCAATGTCGCCCATCTTTGAACTCCTTTTTACCTTTATTAGGTCGCTCGATAATCATAACTTTTAACATTACGCCGGGCAATCCCAGCGTTTTACAGCTACCGACAGTATCTCTCAGACGAACATTTCCCCCTTCCATCCCACAAACAAAAAGCCGACCTGCGTAGGTCGGCTTGGGTTGTCCGTTATCCGTGTTACTTGCGGGTTACAACCGTTACTCGTCCGAGCGCAGACGTGATGAATCCTGTGTACAACACATACACATGCCACAACACATCATTACCGGATAGAGATTAGAGTTGCTCATGGGGTAAAATATAGCGGAGGAGCATTAGAATGTCAACAACCACTCACGCCCAACCGCTTGCTGATCGTGTTCGCCCGAAAAACCTTGACGAATATGTGGGTCAAAAGCACCTCGTCGGCAAGGGCAAGCCGCTGTACATCGCCATCATGCAAGATCGCATTTACTCGATGATCTTCTGGGGGCCGCCGGGGGTGGGCAAGACCACCTTAGCGCGGATTATCGCCAGCGCCACCAACCGCCCATACTTTGAACTGTCGGCGGTATCGGCAGGCAAGGCGGAAATACGGGCGATTGTCGAGCAATTACAGGCGAAGGATAAACGCGATTTGTTCTCGCAGGCCGAAGCCAAGCAGCGAGGCAGTGCCGTACTGTTCCTCGATGAAATCCACCGCTTCAACAAAGCGCAGCAAGACTTCCTGCTGCCGTATGTTGAGGATGGGACTCTGATCCTGATCGGCGCGACCACCGAGAACCCCAGCTTCGAGGTGAACTCGGCGCTGCTGTCGCGCAGCCGTGTGTTCGTGCTGGAAGCACTGACGGTTGAGGAAATCCAACAGATTATCCAGCAGGGCGCGGACGAACTGGGCATTACCGTCGATGAGGACGCACAATCATTTCTTGCGGAGTTCGCGAACGGGGATGCACGGCAGTCGCTCAACCTGCTCGAAGTGACGGTCGAACTTTACGCCCAAGAAACCAAAACGGTTACGCTCGACGACCTCAAAAATGCGCTCCAATCCAAGTTTCTGCGCTATGACAAGGGCGCGGAAGAACACTATGACACGATCAGCGCATTCATCAAGAGTATGCGCGCCAGCAACGTGGACGCGGCGCTGTATTACCTCGCGCGGATGGTGAACGGCGGCGAAGATCCCAAGTTCATCGCCCGCCGCCTCGTGATCTTCGCCTCGGAGGACATTGGCAACGCGCAGCCAACGGCGCTGGTGGTGGCGAACGAGGTGTTCCGCGCGGTGGAAACGATTGGCCTGCCGGAATGCCAGTTCAACCTCGCTCAAGGGACGGCCTATATGGCGATGGCTCCCAAAGACCGCACTTCCGGCGATGCCTATTTCGCGGCGTTGGAAGATGTGAAGGCGCAGGGTAACCTGCCGATTCCGCTGCCTCTGCGGAACGCACCCACCAAGCTGATGAAGGAACTGGGCTACGGCAAGGGGTACGAGATGTACTCGACGGATGACCTGCTGCCGGAAGCGTTGAAGGGCAAGAAGTATTATAAGAAGTAGGCTATGAACGCTGATTTGTTCGCCTCTATTGCAAATATCATTGGCTTCACCGAAGCCGATTTGGCGGCTAATCGGTTAAGTAAGCTGAGTGACGCGCAAGGGCAGAAGCTAAGAACAAAACGGCAGGGTTGGCTTATCCTTGCCGGTGTCGCACTCATCCTCGGTATCGGTCTTTTTGCCAGAGCCGTCTTTGACAACGCTTTAACCTCATCCGAAAAACTTACAATTGGCATTCTGCTTTGTCTTGCGGTCGCCGTCGGCTTGCTCTACATTTGGCTTAAGTGGAGTCAGTATGCCACTGATCTCACTCAAGGTATCGCAGCGGAAGGTGAGTTGGCACTCGTTACTTATATCTATCGTGGTAATCGGGTTTATCTATTTCGCGCCAATGGTGTTAAGTTTCGCGTAGACAAAGTTCTTTACGATTTGCTCACTGATCGTTCAAATGAATTTCCTTCTTGCGTGGTTTACTATGCGCCTCAAACTCGCACACTATTGGCATTAGAAGCGTTTAATGGGCGCAAGTACTATAAGAAGTAGCGTATAATAGGGCATGGAATGATGTGTGGGAGGCAATTATGGAACGTGACCGCATTGGCGACATGACGATGAGTGAGTTAGTGTCGGTGATACAGCGGGAAGTGGATCACCGGATGCGTTTTATCAAAACAACTCGTTTAAACGAATTTGCATCCAAAAGTGATGCCCGAACCACCGATGAAATAAATGAGTCAATCAAGCGCCGCCGCGTTACACCGACACCGAATACACCTTCAACATTAGAACTGCTGCGGGAAGATCGTGACCGATGATTCATTATGTGGTAGATGCGAGTGTTGTGATTCAGCACTTTATTCCTGATACTTTTACATTTAATGCTGATTCACTGTTTGATGAGATCAGCAAAACCCTAGAAATTCATGTGCCGGAATTTTGCTTGCTGGAATGTACCAATGTGCTTTGGAAGCAGGTTCGATTCAATAATCTTACTGTTGCTGACGCAAAAGCATCTATCCAAGATTTGCTACTGTTACCCATTTATGTTGAGCCAGCCCCCTTGCTGCTCCAACGCGCCCTCGAAATTGGTGTAGAACACCAACTCGCTGTGTATGACTCGACTTATATTGCTCTCGCCGAACGCCTCGGTTATCCGCTGGTTACTGTCGATGCGCGGCAAGAAACTGCGGCGCGTGCGGTTGGTATTGCGCTGAAACCAGTTACTGACTTTCAATGATTAATGACTTGAATAGCCTATCAAAGCCATTTAGCGGTTTTAAAGACTTTATATTTGTTGGTTAATAATTTCTTCGTGACGCTTGATTTCACTGTGTTTTTCAGAAATTTCCGAGGTCAGTTTGCTTTCAATATCAGCTGCGGTCTTAGCTTTTTTTCGGGTCGAATATGCACTTATTCCAAACATTATTGCGGCTAGCCACGATGCTCCGGCGCACGTAGTAGTGTCAGTAGTAGTCGAGGTTGAACTTTTTGTACTTGAAACTTTGTTAGTAGAGGCAATATTCCCAGACCCTAACGAAATTGCCAAAAAAATGCATACAACTAACATTATTAGAGAACTTTTAGCGCCTGCCTGAAGTTTCTTTACTGACGCTTTATTTTTCTTATCCTGCAAAGGATCAAGTTGATTTTGTAATTGTGATACATCGGATTTTAGACGGCTAATTGCCATTTCAGATGCAATTTTGCTTTTTGCCTTAGCTTCTTGCTCTCTTCGAAATCGAATATCCTCAGCAATAACATCAACACCAGTTTGTACTCTCGCAATCGCATCCATCACTGGTGATAAAGAAACGATGCCATCTCCTCTTTTGACTACATGCTCTGCACCACAATGCGAACATGCAAAACGGTTGAGATCAGATGTTACTTTTAACTTGCCACCACAATTTGGGCAAGATAAGGTTACAAAATCCGCCATAGGTATAAACTCCACTTATAGTTGACTTTTGATTCAAATTATACCTTATATCCCTAATTGAGATAGTATGATTTGTCCGCTTCATAAATATTTCATAGTTTAAGAATGTGGTGTTTTGTAAATTGGTTGGTATTTAATTCAATGGATTATTTACAGCGGTGATTAGTACCTCATACCCTGCGCTGCCCCAGCATCCACTCCCACACGGCCGCATCCTCATAGACCTTCGCCCAGCAGTCGTGGTTGGTGTTCGGGAAGATCGTGAGCTTGGGGCTGCCACCTGCATTTTGAACAGCCGCGATCATTTGCAGCGTGTGGTCGGTCGGGTTGGTGTCGTCGATGTCGCCGTGAAAGGCCCACAGCGGTGTATCTTTCAGCCGTTCCGCATATTCGGGGAAGCCATCGACCTGCGGGATGCGGGCGCAGATGGGTACGACCGCCGCAAACCGTTCGGGGTAGCGCGAGCCGAAATACCATGTCCCTTCGCCGCCCATGCTGAGTCCTGATAGGTAAACGCGCTGCGGGTCGATGTGGAGCGTGGGCAGCAGTGTATCCAATAACTCGATGATGTTGGCATCCTGCGTCGGCCAGCGCACGTCGTCAGGGCACTGCGGTGAAAGGACGACACACGGGAAATCCGGCTGCTGGTCAAGCAAATAGGGCAGCCCGATATGCCGCACGATCTCCACATCCGTCCCGCGTTCGCCCCTGCCGTGCAGAAACAAGATGAACGGCCAGCGCTGGTGCGTGTCGGCTGCGTAAGCATTGGGCAGGTGGAGCAGGTAGCGGATAGTCGTGCGGCTGCTCAGTGTCCGTTGGTGTGATGTTTGTACCATGATGTCCTCGTTCAACGCCTCTGTGCTTGCAGCCAATCCCATACTGCGGGGTCGCGATAAACGCGATCCCAACAAAAGTGGTCGGCATCCGGGAAAATGGTCAGTTTCACATGGCCGCCGCAGTCATGGAGAATGCTCGCCATCTGTTCAGCTTGTTCAGCCGGAACCCGATCATCCTTTGCGCCGTGAAAAGCCCAAACGGGGACATCCTGAAGCGCACAGACCTTCTCTGGAAAACCTTCTACGGGAGGGATGCGCCCACAGATGGGCAGCAGCGCCGCGAAACGGTCGGGATAGGTCGCGCCGAGGTGCCACGAGCCTTGCCCACCCATACTCAAGCCGGTGAGGTAAACGCGCGAGTGATCGACCCGTAAGGCATTAAGTGCGGAGTCCAGTAGGGCGATAACGTTGTCAATTTGTTCCGGCCAGCGGGTATCCATCGGGCACTGCGGCGACAGCACGATGTAGGGGAAGTCGGGTTGTGTCTCGATCAGGCGGGGCAGACCATGCAAACGGATGATGTCGGGGGTATCGCCGCGTTCACCGCTGCCGTGCAGGAACAGGATAAACGGCCACACCTGTTCTGTATCCGGTGTGTAATCATCCGGCAGATAGAGCAGGTAGGGCATGGTTACGGAATCGGTGATTTGAAAGTGATGTGCGGTTTGCAATTTGAGCTTCCTTGTTTGCTATTCATCCAAATCATCCCACTCGCCGTCCTTGCCCTTTTGCTTTTGCATGACCGGCGCTTCGAGGGTACGTTTGGCGGCTTCGGCGAGGGCGGTGGCGAACGCTTCGTAGTCTTTGAGGGCGAAGGCATAGGCTTCACCGCGCGTCTGGAAGCGCACCAACCCGTTCGCCTGTGGCGCGTCCAGCCGTCGCAAGGCGCTGATCTGCTGCACACTGTCGAGCGGGATGAGGTTTTGTACGGCTTCGTCATGGAGGACGAGTAGGTAGCGCGGCATCAGGTAGAGCGATACAGTGGGTTCCAGCGACCATGCGCCGTGAATATCTTGCTCGGCGGGTTGGGCGGCGGTTGGCCCGTGGTGGATGTAGGGTCGGCGGCGACGGTAGGCCGTCACGAGCGCCGGATCAACCAGCGGCTTGAGGGCGCGAACGAAGTCCATCATTTGCACCTGCCCCAGCCATAATTTGACCAGCACCCATTCGCGTTTCAATTCCACATGCAGCCAGATTTCGTTGCGCCCCGGCCCGTAGGCTTCCGGTCGCCCAAACCAGCGAACATCCTCTGGCGCGAATGAGAAGATGGCTTCGGGCGGGGTTTTAACGGGGTAGATGGCGATGGCTTGCGGCGAGAAAGTGAACATCACGTTTTGCGTTTTGCCAGCTTTACTGTTGATGGTTTCGAGGGCGAAACGAGTCGGATAGAGGTGGAACAACAGCATATCGGGCTGCGCCTGTTGCAGCGTTTTGAGATGGTTGTAGACAGCCGTTCGCAGTTGCAGGTGGCGGATACCCCGCACCGTCATGAACGCGATCCCGCCAATAAAGACGGCTGCTATCGCCCAACCGATGACCATCCCGATTTCCATGCCAACTCCCCTTTGAACCGACCGCAGCAAAACAAAAGGCGCGGTTGCCCACGCCTTCTATTATCTAACGACTAGCGTTTAAAGACTACCAGCCTAATAACCGAGCTTCCGCAGGTACTCACGGTTGCTGCGGGCGCTGCGGCGCGGGGCGGCGAGGTCGTCGGTCAGCACGTCCTGCTCGACAATCGCCCAACCGTCGTAGCCGAGCGACTCCATGTGTGCCAAAATCGCGGGGAAGTCCACCGAGCCTTTGCCAAGTTCGCAGAACACACCCGCTTGGGTCGCCTCGCGGTAGTTGAGCTTCTCTTTAATGCACAACTCGCGGATGTTCGGGTCGCAGTCTTTGAGGTGCAGATAGCGTACCCGTTCGCCGTAGGTTTTGACGGCTTCTAGCGCGTTGCCGCCCGCATATTCGTAGTGTCCGGTGTCGAGGCATAAGCCCACCAGTTCGGGGTTCGTGCGTTCGAGCAGGATGCGGGTTTCTTCCGGCGTTTCGACGTAGCCGGCGCAGTGGTGGTGGAACATGATCTTCAGCCCCAACTCGTCATACACCCGCCGCGCAATCCGGTTGACACCCGCCGCGAACACATCCCACTGGGCGGAGTTCAAGGCCGAGCCTTTGCGCCGTCCGGCTTGGGCGAAGAGTTCCGGCACGCTGCCGTTGTCGTCCGCCAGTACGATGACCTTCGCCCCGCAGGCCGCCAGCAGTTTGCCGACTTTGAGCGCGTGTTCTTCACCCTCGGCGTGGGCATTCGCGTCCACCAGCTTGACCGGCACATACGACGAGAGCAGTTGTAAGCCGCGTTTATCCAGTTCCGGTTTCAGCACAGCGGGGTCGGTCGGCAGGTAACCCCACGGGCCGTACTCGATGCCGGTGTAGCCGGTCTCGACAATTTCATCCAACACCTGCGTATAAGGGTATTTGGGATCAATATCCTTGAATTCATAAATGCCCCAGCTTACCGGAGCGTTCCCCATACGAATAGTCATGACGTATCCTTCTAAAAGATATATTGAAACGCCCCTCGAATGTGCCTGATTTAGCGCATTTTCGCAACTCAAATCATCAGAATTGTGGTTATATGGTGTCACAATTCCGTTAGGGTTTGTTTGAGTTTATTTTTCCCGCGTCAGCGTAAACCCGCGCAGGAAGCTCTCTTGCAGCGCGAGGAACATAATCAGCGGTGGAATAGACGCGATGACCGCTGCCGCGAGTGCTACACCCCAATTGCCTGCATCCAGCGCATTCACCGTAATGCCCTTGAGCGCGACTTGAACGAGTTGGCGTTGGTTGTCGTTGATGATGAGCAGCGGCCACAGGTACTGGTTCCACACGCCGATGAACTGGATCATCGCCAGCGCACCGATCACGTTCCACGACAGCGGTATAAGAATGCTGCGGAGGTAGCGGAAGGGGCCAGCGCCATCAATTTGCGCCGCGTCGTTCAGTTCGGCGGGAATGTTCGAAAAGTGCTGCCGGAAAAGCAGTGTTCCGGTAGCACTGGCGAGGAAGGGTACAATCAGCGCCTGTAAGGTATTTGTCCAGCGCAACTGCCCCATGAGGCGGAACAAGGCCACGATCAGAATATCAGTCGGCATCATCAGCGTGAGCAGTACAAAGATGAACAGCGGCCCTTTGAGCGGGAAGCGGAAGTAGACGAACGCCATCCCCGCCAGCAGCGACGTAATCGTTTTACCGAGCGTGACGGCCACCGCCACCACAATCGTGTTGCTCATCAGCCGCACGAGGTTGCTGGTGTTCCACGCTGCGGTATAGTTTTGCACGATCTGGTCACCGGGCATGAGGTTAGGCGGGTAGGCCATAATCTGTCCGAGGTTTTGCGTCGATTTGATAATTGTGAAGATCATTGGGAAGCCCACGATGAAGCAAATCACAATCAGGGCAAGATGAATGAATATTTTAGGACGGGAGCGGCGGGGTGTGACCACAGCACTACGCATTGTAATTAACCCTCTTTTCGTTGGTACGGAACTGCATGATGGTCAGGAAGGCCACCAACCCGAACAGCATCACTGATTGGGCTGCCGCCAAGCCGGTATTGTGGTTGACCTGTAAATCGCGGTACAGGTTGTAAATCAACACGGTGGTTGAGTTCGCCGGCCCCGGCCCCGCCAAAATATCAATTGTCCCGAACACATCAAAGAATGAGTACGTCAGGTTGGTGATGATGAGGAAGAAGGTGAATGGTGAGAGTAAGGGGAAGGTGATCTTCCAGAACCGCGTCCACGAATTCGCGCCGTCAATCGACGCAGCCTCTAGCAGTTCGCCGCCGACGTTTTGTAACCCCGCCAGATAAAAAATCATGTTGTAGCCGAGGTTTTTCCAGATGGCGGCGGCAATCACCAGCAGCGGCGTAAGGATCGGGTCGCCGAGCCAATTGGGGCGCGTGCCGAAAATGTTGCCCCATGCGTAATTGATGACACCCACCACCGGATTGAACATGAACAGGAACACCACACCCACAATCGCCGGTGAAATAGCATACGGCCAAATCAGCAGCGTGCGGTAAATGCGGATGCCCTTGATTTTTTGGTTGGCGAGTACCGCAATCCCCAACGACAGCGCCAGACCGCCCACCACGATAATCGCCGAAAAGACCAGCGACCGCACGAGGACGATCAGATACTGACCTTTAAAAAGGGTTACACCGGCTTCGGTACGTGTAATTTGCGGGTCGAGCAGGCGTTGGTAATTTTCAAGGCCGCTGTAGGTGAGGTCAATGCCGTTCGGAGCCGAACGGTTAAAGCTCAGGCTAAAGGTGCTGAGGATCGGGTAATAAAGAAAGCAAACAAGAATAATTAACGTGGGAATGAGTAGTAAGTAAGGCAGCCACCGATTCCGAAAGTACGACTGCATCTTAAAATGTCCTTGTCACATAAGGGTAGTGTGTGCTACGGCTAACCTCTAGCACGCACACGTTCGATACACGGCCTAATAATGCGATGGGGCAGGCCATCGTGCGCCTGCCCCTAGAATACTGCTCAAACAATGCCCGTGCTTACGGTGACAAACGGCTGTTATAGTCTGCTAACGCCGCGTCGGATTGTTCCTTGGCACTCGCCAATACCGTGTCGATGTCCTCACCGTTAGCAACCGCTTGGATAGCCTGTTCGGTGATGTCACGAATCTGCGGGAATGGCCCCATGATCGCGCCAGCGGTCGCGCTGCTGCCGTTGACGGCTGCCAGTTGGTCGATGGCGGTCTTCTGGCCGGGGTGCGAGGTGAAGTAATCTTCAGCTTCCAATGCTTCTTGCGAGCTGAGGGTGATCGGCAGATAGCCGGTGCCTTTGTGCCAGACGGTCATCTGCTCGGGGGCCAGCAGCCACTTAATGAAGTTCACCGCCGCCTGATTTTGTTCGTCAGGGTGACCTGCGCCAATCCACAGGCTTGCGCCGCCGATGATGACACCCGCGCGGTCGATGTCGCCGTTCGCGGGGAAGAAGCCGGTACCGAGTTGGAAGCCGGAGGTTTCCGCGCCAGTGGTGAAGGTACCCAACGCGCCGGTGCTTTCCACGATCATCGCGGCCTGTTTGGCGATGAAAATCTGGTTCGCGCCTTGGTTGTCGTGCAGCTTACCGGTGTACGTCCAGTAGCCCTTGTCGTTCAGGTCTTTCCAGAAGGTCATGATGTTCTTGGCGGCATCACTGGTGAAGTTGGTTTCGGTTGCGCGGTCGTCGCGTCCGTTGCCGTTGTTCGCCAGTTCTTGGTTTTGCAGCGCCATCCACTGTTCGAAGTACCAACCATAAATCTGCATACTGATGCAGTTCGGGGCAGCGTTCGCGGCTTTGATGGCTTCGCAAGCGGCTTCCAATTCCTGCCAAGTCGTCGGGGGCTTTTCAGGGTCAAGTCCGGCTGCCGTGAACATATCCTTGTTGTAATAGAACAGGGGAGTGGAGTTGTTCCACGGAATCGAGTTCAACTTGCCACCAACCGAGAAGTAGCTGATCAGCGGTGGGAGGACATCGGCCTTAATGGCTTCCAGTTCTTCGGCGGTCAGCAGGTCTTCAACGGGGGTGAAGAAGCCCGAGTCAATCGCCAGCGGGGTGCCGAGGTCGAAAATCTGGGCGATGTTCGGCCCTTGTTGTTGACCGGCAGCTTGAATGACGGCGTTCAGGGTTTCGTTATAGTTACCCTTATTCTGCTCGACGACGACCACATCCGACTGTGAGGCGTTATAGGCCGCCACGAGCGCGGTAACCTTTTCGCCGTTGTTGCCGGACATCGCGTGCCAGAAGCTAATTTCGACCGGCTGCGCCATGACCACGCCTGAAACACTCAAGGCAATGGTGGTCACGAGAACGCTCAGCATACACAGTAACAAACGTTTTTTCTGCATGTTCTTATCTAACTCCTCTATAAAGTGGCTTTGCAGCCTTAAACGATTCACATAGTATTTTAGGAACAGTCGATTAATGAAGTTGAGCAGCATTGTTAAGAAATCATTATGCAAGATTAACCGTAATCATGCAACAAATGGTTGGTTATTTGTTTTGTATTATATTTTGATAGGGATATTTAGGGGATTTTCGGCTAAAGTGAATATTTAAAGGAGCGATTGCTAAAAATATCGAGTTAATGATATTAAGGATAATTGTTAAAAGTCGTCTGTTTTATGTTAAATTTCTTCAATTATCCTTTGGTTTAATCCTTCAATTACACTGGCGAATCGGGGTTTAAGTCTTTCCAATCATCTGGAACTTCAATTTTGGCTTCAATACCCGCATGTTCAGCCAGCAAGTATATTAAGTTGCTGCCACTGAGTAATTCCAGCGGCTTACCATCAGCAAACTCAAACGCCGATTTGCCGTATCCGCTGGTAGTAACGAGGATGCCTTTCGTTGCGCCTTCGTTGTGCATGGTTCCGAATAAATCTCGAACAGCACTCACACCAACCGTATTTTTATAGCGTTTAGCTTGGATGACCACTTTTCCGCCTAAAACAGGGCGTGGGTCATATGCCACACAATCAACACCACCATCGCGTGATGCTTGAGTCTGCCTTGTTTCCAAACCCATCTTTGCAAATAAGTTCGTTATCAACGACTCGAACTCGGACGGTGTTAAGTCCATGAGATTAGGTCTTTGA
>Ga0102832_1002320_pt1 | contig 11863 bp, 6 predicted proteins | sample EBPBio282013_DNA_FD_88942 | JGI IMG/M metagenome (GOLD analysis project Ga0102832, IMG submission 88942) | Wastewater treatment Type I Accumulibacter community from EBPR Bioreactor in Madison, WI, USA - Reactor 2_5/28/2013_ DNA (Illumina Assembly) | ecosystem: Engineered > Bioreactor > EBPR >...
TCCTCGTGATCCTCGTGCTCCGGATCCTTCAGGGCATCCAGCAGATTCGCGTAGCCATAGACCCCGCCACAGTTCTCCGGCGGACACGCGCCTTCGCCGGCGACCAGCACGACGCGCGGCGCCGCCGGGTCGGCCGGCAGGCGCGCCTCGATGGCGATGCTGTGCCACCAGTCGTCGCCGAAGTCGTACCAGTAACGGAACTTGCGCTGTCTCGCCAGCAACTCGCCGAGCGTCGTGCTGTCTTCGGGAAGCGCCGGCTGCCCACCGAACATGTCGTCGTCGAGGCTGGAATTGCCCACCACCCGGCCGGCCGCGCGAAACTCGTGCAGGTGGTCGTCGTCCCAGCCCATGGCCACCTGGATGACCCGGTGAAACTCCGCGAAGGTCAGGCCCTTGTCGACCTCGACGCGCCGCCAGATGGCCGGTTCCCAGTAGTCGAGGCTGATCTTGAGGCGCAGGCGGCCACCGGCGTTCTTCGCTGTTGCGTTCATGGTTGCAGTACCTTGGTCGATTCCTCGCCGAACTGGCTGACCACGCGTACCGCCACGCGCCTGCCGGCCCGGAAGGGAATGGGATGGGAAACGAAGCCGTAGAGGCGGTCGAAGGCTTCGGCGTCGATTTCAATCTTGAGCGTGTTCTCCAGCTTCTTGCGGGTGCGCGCCTTCGCCACGTCGGACAGGCCGCGTTTCCACTTGTCGAATTCATCCTTGTCGCCGCCGCAGAAGAATACCTGCCGAACCATGAAGCTGGAGCCGTCGTAGTCGTCGTCGACCATCCAGTAAGCGATGTCGGCCACCGAGCGGGCCTTGACTTCGTCGCGGATCGGATCGTAGAGATCGAGGCCGCGGATTTCGATGCGTACCGTGTCACCCTCCCGGACGAGGGCGATGTCCGGCTCGCCGATGGTGACGAAGGTCGCAGCCTTCCTGTCCTTCTTGGTCAGGCCGGCCTGCAGCAAGTCGTCGTGCATGCGCACCTTATCCACGCGGAAGCTGCCGGCGCGCTGCCTCTGCACTGAATTCTCGACATCGGATTCGAAGGCGAAGCCGAGAATCAGCAACCACTGCGCGTCGCCGCGCGCGCGACAGGCTTTCACCGCGTCGTTCACTGCCTGCCGGCTGACCGGCGCGAACTGCGGGCCAAGGTGGATGTAGGCCTTCTGTTCGCCCTCGGCGGTGTCGTAATAACCTTCGGCGTGCAGCGCGCTGTCGGGCAGCGCGTCGACGCGGGCGAAGACCGCCATCTCGTTGCGCGCGCCGTTCTTCACCCCGGCGGTTTTCAGGTGCTCGAAAACGCGCTCCTGGAAAGCTTCCATCCGCGCGTGGTCGAGGCTCGCCTCCTCGATGTCCGCGGGCGCCAACGGCTCGTAGCTCTGCAGCGTCTCGACGGTGAACGGGCCGGCGACGCGCAGCTTGCCGCGATCGACCGCCGGCTGGTCGTAGAGCGTCACCTCCTCGGGCGGCTCGTCGTTAGCCAGCGAACCCAGCGTGATGCGCTGCACCGTCTTGTAGATGAAGCCGTGCCGCAAGTCCCAGTGCTCCCGTGGCAGGCCCTTCTTCTCGTCGTGCAACGTGTACCACGGGTAGCTCGCGGTCATCAGCCGCGTCTTGGCGATGTTCAGCGCGACTCGCGAGGTGTCGGTGGTGATCCAGCGGCGGCCCCATTGCTCGGCGACGTGAGCCGTGGTACCGGAACCGCAGGTCGGGTCGAGAACGAGGTCGCCGGGGTCGGTGGTCATCAGGATGCAGCGCTGGATGATCTTGGAGTTGGTTTGTACGACGTACATCCGATCGGGTGCGCCACCGATGTCAGTCCAGATATTGTTCAACGGAAACGCCGGAAAGTCCTCGAAATAGCGTACGTAGCGCAATGCCATTGCCTGGCCATGGACGCGCCGCAAAGCCACGAGCTTGGCCATTCCTGACTCGTTTGTCTTCCACCGACTCTTGATGTTCGGCAGAAACTGGCGGCCTTCGACCGTCACTGGGAACCAGCATGCCGCGCCTTCGCCTTTTTCACGGCCGACGCTGGCAGACTGAAGATTATCGAGCGTTAAGGCCCTCGCCCCTTCCGGCAACAGTTCCGGCCGTTCGCGCTCTTGGGCCGTGAGCGTACGGCGGGTGCCGTTTGAGAGTTCAAGCATGTTGTAGTGCTCGCTGCCCTCCCCGCCGAACGCCTTGGGTTTGTGTAGCTCGCGGTACTTGAGGTTGGCTTTGTTCTTTCCATACCAGATCAGATAGTCGGCTACGCCGCTCAAGTGCGGATTAGTGGCGCTGGTCGTCTTCTGAAGGGTGATCAGCACAACGAAATTCTCGCTCCCAAACACCTCATCCATCACGCAGCGCACCAGATGCAAGTTCTCGTCGCTGATCTGCACGAAACACGAACCACTTTCCGTCAGCAACTCCTTCGCCACCAGCAACCGGTCGCGCAGATACCTGAGGTAGGAGTGAATCCCGAGTTCCCAGGTATCGCGAAAGGCCTTGATGACTTCGGGTTCGCCGGAGAGGCTGGCGTCGTCGCCGTCCTTGACGTTGCGGTCGTTGAGGCGGATCTGCCAGTTGGAGTTGTACTTGATGCCGTAGGGCGGGTCGATGTAGATCATCTGTACTTGACCCTTCATCCCCTCGCGTTCGAGCAGGCTGGCCATGACCATCAGACTGTCGCCCTGAATCAGGCGGTTGGCCCATCGATCGGCGTGTTTGTAATAGCTCTGCGGCTTGTCGAGTTCGTCGATGTCCTTGTAGTTGGCGAACAGCTCATCGACGAAGAAATCGGCCTGGTGGTCGGCTTGACGCCGCAGCGTATAGAGGCGCTGGATCAGCTTTTCCGGGGCGATGTGTTCGGTACGGTAGAGCGAGCGGATGTCGACCTCCAGGTCTTCCTGATGGTCGTCGACGCCGTACTTCTCCAGCCAGTACAGCTCAGGGTCCTGGCCGCGCTGCGTCACCGGATTGAGCGGCCAGGTCGCCTCGGTCTTGCGTGCCTCGGGGCTTTCCTGCTCACAGCCGGCTTCTTCCTGGCTCGGAATGCGCGTGCGCCTGGCGTTGGCGTGCTTGAGGCTGTCGATCTTCTTGTCGGTCATGGCGTGGTCCAGTCTTCGAGCGTCAGGCCGCTGACGCGGGCAAACTCGCCGGTGTTGTTGGTGACCAGAGCGACACCCAGCGTTTGCGCGTGCGCCGCGATCCACAGGTCGTTGGGACCGATGGTGCGGCCGGCTTTCTCCAGTTCCCCGCGGATCGCACCGTAGCGGGTGCCGACGTGCTCGTCGACGCCAATCACCGGGATGATTTCGCGCACCCTGGCGAGAATTTCCAGCGAACGCGTTCTGTGCTGTGATTTCTCGACGCCGAGCATCAGTTCGCCCCAGGTGATCACCGACATGGCCGCCTGACCCGCAGGCAAGGCGTCGATACGCTCCGGCACCCCAGGCTGACGTTTCTTGTAGGCAATGCAGATGTTGGTGTCGAGAAGATAGCGGGTGGTCATTCGAAGGGCTCGCGTTGTTCGAAGACCGGCGGATCTTCCCGGCCTTGCAGGTAGAAATCATCGGGCAGACTGGCCAGCAGACGCAGGGCTTCGCCGAGCGTGTCGGGGGCGGCATCGATTTCATTGACGATGCGTCGGATGACCTGGGTCAAGGCCGGCTTGATGTCGGCAATATCCGCAATCTCCTCGAAGTACCACGGCGGCAGCCCGAGCTTGCCGCGCGCGTTGTTGACCGCCGGCAGCCAGCGTTCGCGCACCGCCCAGCGCTTGAGTTCCTTGTCCTGATTGAAACCGGTGATTTCGAGGATGAGCTGGGCGGTGCGCAGCTTCGGCGTGCGTAGACGGATGAGATAGTCGGGCAGGTAGGTGCGCTCCTTGCCGCCGCTGATGTAGGGAATGTGGAAGCCGAGGAAGGCGTTCTTGACGTAGCTTTCGACCGCCGGGATTTTTTCCAGCGTCTTGGCGGCGATCTGTTCCCAGGTGTCGGTGTCGGCGACGACCAGATTGACGTGGCTCTTCTTCGTTGGCCAGGTCTTGCGGCTGGTATGACCGAAGACGTGCCGCGTGCTGCCCTGCGGGTTGTAGTGGTTGAGGATCGGCAGCACGCGCTCGCGTTCGGCGGCGTGCGCAACGATGCCGCGGTTGATGCTTTCGACGACAGGCTGCGGGTCTTCGTAGATCACCATGCGCTTGTAGATCGGGTCGTCTTCGCCCACGACCTTCAGCTTCTCGTCGTACCAGCACTCGACGATACGCCTGACCTGCTGGAAGAGACGCAGATCGGCACGCTGCGCTTCGTCGCCATGGATGCGCCGCAGGTAGTCGCGGGTCAGTTTGTAGATGACGGTCTGGTCGCGCAGTTCGTCGAGCTTGAGGCGCATCGTCTGGCGGTCCTCCGACACGGCGGTGCCGAGCGTGGTTTCGACCGGCAGGCGGGTGGTATCGAGGCGATAGTCCGGCGTGCCGGCGAAGTCGGCGGCGAGGTGGTCGCTGTCGGTCTGCAGACGGTAGCCGACCAGGTTGGGGAAGCGGATTTCGAGGCCGTCGCGCTCGCGCAGCGCGCGTAGCGTGGCGTACTCGGGCGGCTCGGCGTGGCTGCTCTGGCCGGCCTTGAACAGCTTGAAGGGGATGCCGATGATGTGCGCGTATTCGGGTGGGAACTTGCCGGTTTTCGGGTCGATGAAATAGTAGCGGCGGCGCAGCGCCCGGCCGGCAACCTGTTCGCACAACAGTTGCGAGCCGAAGGCGCGCAGCCCCATGACGTGGGTGACGGTGTTGGCGTCCCAGCCTTCGCTGAGCATGGCGACGGAAACGACGCAGCGAACGTGCGCACCGAGCGTGTCGGCCTTGCCGACCGTATTGACCACTTCGCGCAGCAATTCGGGGTCGGTCAGACTGTCGACGCCGCGCTCGGGGTGGCGGAGGCGGTATTCGCGCTTGAAGCGCTCGATCTCGGGAGCGAAAACCTTCTTGAAGCCTTCGTCGATCTGGCCGGAGTGTTCGAGGGCATCGCTGTCGATGAGCAGCGTCGGCGGGCGGGCCAGCGCGCGGCCGGTGTCGCGGTCGAAATTCGAGAAGAGCGGGAAACGGCCGGCAACGACGGTCGTCTGGCCGCTTTCGTCTACGCGTTCGTAGCCGGCGATTTCCTTGAACACTTCGCGCGAAACGGCGGTGTTGCCGCAAACGACGATGAAGACCGGCGGCGCTGTAAACAGGTCGGCCTTCAGCTCGCCGCGGCGGCGCAGACCGCGCTCGTATTGTTCGTAGTGGGCGTAGAACTGGTCGAGCGCCTGCCTGACGAGCGCCGGCAAGTTGGGAGCGGCTTCGCCGACGGAAGTTTCCTGCGCCTCGCGACGCTGCGTGCGCTGCCCCTTGCGCGGGAGTTCTGCCTTGCAGTTTTCGTAGAGGTTTTTCAATACAGGCTCGTCGATCGCCTGGCTGCTATCGTCGATCGGCAGGAAAGGAATCTTGACCAGCCCGGCTTCGATCGCTTCGATCAGGCCGAAATCGCTGACCACCCAGGGAAACAGCGAGTACGCCGGAAACCCCGAGCCGGAAAGGTAGTAGGGAGTCGCCGACAGGTCGTACACGACACGCACTTGAAAGCGCCGGGCGCAGGCGCGCAGACCGGAGAACCAGACGGCGGCGCGTTCGTTTTCGGTTTCAGAGTTGTCGAGTTCGGTATCCCTACCCTTGGCGCGTGGCAGGTAGCAATGGTGCGCTTCGTCATTGATCACCAGCAGCCGGCGCCCAGCTTTGAAGCTGCCGAGAACGCGGCGCAGCACCTGGTTTTCGTCCTCTCGGCTTTCCACTTTCCTGCCGTCTTCGCCGAGCTTGCCATCGAAGGGCGTTCGCTTGTTGCCGCCGAGAATTCGCGGCAGAAACTCGTGATAGTTGGTGATGATCAGCCGATGGCCAAGTTCGCCGAGGGCGTGCTGGTAAGCCGGCGGCACCAGATAACGCTGCCGATAGTAGTCGCCGGCCGTCGAGGGCTGGTCGCCGCGCTGGTCCGGCAGCAGGACGTTGAGGCGGTCGCGGATGGTGATGCCCGGGGCGAGGACCAGGAAGTAGTCGACGTAGCGGGTGTCGTTGCGGTACTCGCGACGATTGAGGTAGTGGTAGAGGATCAGGCAGGCCATGACCACGGTCTTGCCGCTACCGGTGGCCATCTTGAAGGCAATCCGTGGCAGGCGGCTGGCCGGGTCGTCGCTTGCCGTCGCCTGCCGTTGCCGCAACTGGTTCTGAATATGCGTGCCGGTGTTCGATTTTTCCGCGACTTCGTTGAGCCAGATCGCCGCCTCGACGGCTTCCTGCTGCGCGAAGAACAGCTTCTGATGCGCGGCCCGCTCGGGGTTGGCGAACCAGTAGTCGAGCAGATCGCGCGTGACGCGGCTGGTGACGCCCCGGTAGCCGGAGTCACGCCAGATGCGCAGTTCGTCCCGAAGCCGGTTGATCAGGTGTTCGCCGTACTCGGCCTGGAAGTCGTTCAGGTCGAACATGCTGCCCTGGTTCTGCTGGCCGATCGGCACCTGCGGCACATCCGGTGTAAAGATACGGCGACCGGGGCGGACATCCCGGTAATTCAGGTTGCCCTGGGCGTCAGTGGCGTAGTGCCGGACCGGCTCGTCGTATGGGGAATTCAGGATGGGATTGTCCGCAGAGGCCATGGCGAGCGACGTAACCGGCTGGTAGGTGGGGCATTCTAGCAAACGCCCTCGCTCCTGAGGCTATGGCCACGACCCAGGCGCGCTTGCGGCGGCCGATCCCGTGGCATATTGACCGGCGAAGCGACTGACATCGGCGTATTCTTGGGTGTAGATAAGCAGCCGACCACGCAAAGCGACCCTACCCTGCCGATCGTCGACGAACGCGCCGAAAACCCGGACGGCGCGCGATGGTCAGAGCTGGAAGGGCCACCTGAAAGAGCACCGCAATGAAACTCTCCGCAGCACAGCCGGCCGAGGCGCCGGCCGGACCACAGCCAGCCGGAGCCGCCCTGCGGCTGGTCCTCATCTACGCGATCTTTGCCGGAGCGTGGATAGTGCTCTCCGACAAGGCTGTGGTCTGGCTTTTCCACGATCCGGAGCGGATCCTTCTCGCCAGCACCCTGAAGGGCTGGCTGTTCGTCGCCGTGACGTCGATGCTGCTCTATAGCCTGGTGCGGCGCCTCCTCCAGCAGGCGCTGGACTGGTCGCGGCGCGAGCAGGAAGCGCGGGCCGAGGGCCTTCGCAACCAGCAACTGCTCGCCGCGATCGTCGAGGCGTCGACCGACGCCATCTTCGCCAAGGATCCCGAAGGTCGTTACCTGATCTTCAGCCGGGGAGCGGCCCGGATCATCGACAGGCCGGCCGAAGACATTCCGGGATGCGACGACACCGCGCTCTTTCCGCCGGAACAGGCCGCGATGATCCGCGCCAACGACCGCCGGGTGATCGCCGAGAACCGGATCAACACCTATGAGGAAACGGTCTCCACCGCGGATGGAGTACGCACTTTCCTGGCCACCAAGGGACCGCTGCGCGATGGTGAAGGGAAGGTGATCGGTATGTTCGGCATTTCCCGCGACATCACCGAGCGCAAGCGGGCCGAGAACACGCTACGCGAACAGCAGCGACTGCTCGCCGATTCGCAGGCCATCGCGCATGTCGGTAGCTGGATGGTGGACATCGCGTCCGGCCAGGTCACCTGGAGCGATGAATCCTTCCGACTGTATGGTCTGCCGCCGCGGCCAGGCGAGTCGCTGAGCTGCGATCGCGTTGTCGAGCTGCTACATCCCGACGACCGGCCGCGCATGCATGACTGGTCTGCCGCCTGCCTGGCGGGACAGCGCATGCCCGATCTGGAATTTCGCACCAGCCCGATCGACGGAGTGAGCCGCTGGCTGCTCGGCCACGGCGCCCTCGAAAGGGATGCCGACGGCAAGCCCTGGCGCATGATCGGCACGGTGCAGGACATCACCGAGAAGAAGCGAATGGGCGACGAACTTGCTAGCCACCGCCATCACCTCGAACAACTGGTCGCCGAACGTACGGCCGAACTGGCCGAGGCCAATCTCGCGCTGGCGCAGCGCGCCGCGGAAATCGCCGATCTTTACGATCGCGCGCCCTGCGGCTATCACTCGCTGGCCGCCGACGGAACGATCGTCGCGGTCAACCAGACTGAACTCGACCTGCTCGGCTACTCCCGGGAAGAGTACGTCGAACACAAGGTCGGCGAGTTCATGACCGCCGACAGCCGCGCGCTGTTCGGTCAACGCTTTGCCGAATTCCGGCGTAGCGGCCGCGTACGCGATCTGGCCTTCGACTGGCTGTGCAAGGACGGCACCATACTGCCGGTGCTGATCAGTGGCGATCTGGTGCGCAATGCCGCAGGCGAGTTCCTCTTCACCCGGTCGACGATGGTCGACAACAGTGAGCGCCGCCGGCGCGAGTGCGAGATCGCCGAGATGCAGGCGGAGCTTGCCCGGCGCGCCGCGGCGGCCGAGGCCGCGAACCTGGCCAAGAGCGCATTCCTCGCCAACATGAGCCACGAGATCCGTACGCCAATGAACGCCATCATCGGTCTGACGCACCTCCTGCGACGTAACGGAGCGACACCGGCACAGGCCGAGCGACTCGACAAGATCGACAGCGCCGCCCAGCACCTCGTCGCCATCATCAGCGATATCCTCGACCTGTCCAAGATCGAGGCCGGCCGGCTGCAGGTGGAAAGCACCGATTTCCACCTCTCGGCGATTCTCGACAACGTCGCTTCGATCATCGGCGAATCGGCGCGCAGCAAGGGCTTGCGCATCGAACTCGACCGTGATGCCGTGCCGCTGTGGTTGCGTGGCGACCCGACGCGGCTGCGCCAGGCACTGCTCAATTACGGCGGCAACGCCGTCAAGTTCACCGACCACGGCTCGATTGCCCTGCGCGCCAGACTGCTCGACGAGCAAGGTGACGAATTGCTGGTGCGCTTCGAAGTCGAGGACACCGGCATCGGCATCGCTGCCGGGCAGACTGCCCGACTGTTCCAGGCTTTCGAACAGGCCGACTCATCGACGACACGCAAGTACGGCGGCACCGGCCTCGGACTCGCCATCACCGCGCGCCTGGCACGCCTGATGGGTGGCGAGGTCGGCGTTGACAGCACACCCGGCGTCGGCAGCACCTTCTGGCTGACTGCCCGCCTGCTCCGCGGTCGCGGCATCGTGCCTGTCAGTCCGGGCCCGGACATTGGCGATGCCGAGGTCAGGCTGCGCCAGCATTGCGCGGGGAATCGCATCCTGCTGGCGGAAGACAACGCCATCAACCGTGAGGTGGCACAGGAACTGTTGCATGCCGTCGGCCTGGCGGTGGACACGGCAGCCGATGGCGCGCAGGCGCTCGCGATGGTACAAGGCACTGACTACGACCTGATCCTGATGGACATGCAGATGCCGAACATGGACGGCGTGGAGGCTACCCGCGCCATCCGCACCCTGCCCGGCTGGCAGACCCGACCGATCGTGGCGATGACCGCCAACGCCTTCGACGAGGATCGCCGGACCTGCGAGCAGGCCGGCATGAACGACTTCATCAGCAAACCGATGGCTCCCGAGCTGCTCTATGCGGCATTGCTGAAGTGGCTGCCCGCCGGCATCACGAATGTCCCCGAGCGGATGGCTGGCGGGCCGGTGCGAACGCCGGTGGCGACCACTGACGAAGTGGCCGCGCCGGCAGGGCCGGCAAGCTCGGCGCCCGAAGCAATAGCCGAAGCCGCCATGGCACGCCTGACCGCTTTGCCCGGTGTCGACACGTCGCAAATTCTCGTCGCCCTGCGCGGCAACACCGGGAAGTATCTGACCCTGATCGGCAATTTTCTTGCCTCGCACGCCGATGACATGTCGCTGCTGGCGGCGAGTCTGGCCGAGGGCGATCACGTCACCGCAGTACGCGTGGCGCACACGTTGAAGGGCACCGGCGCCCTCATGGGAGCCAAGCGGCTGGCAGAACTGGCGGCACACCTGGAGAAAATGCTGCATGCCAACCAGGACCTGCGAGTACCCGACGTACCGCTTCTCGCCGCAATGGATGCGGTCAGCGGCGAAGTCGCGGCGCTGACCAAGGCCCTGAGTCCAGACCGGGGATCGCCCCGCGCACTCGCTGACCCGCTTACGCCGGAGTGACGAGCCGACTTGCGGGCAGACCGCCGGCGCTACGCGAAGGTGTCGACGGCGTTGCCGAGATGCTGCGGGTTGCTGGGGATGACCTGCGAGGCCGCAGCAACAAGCTGCATGGCGCCCTGTTCCTGAAGGTCGAGAGCCTTCTTCAGCACGGCCACCTGCACCGCTTGCGCCGTTCTCGCCTGACTCATCTCTGTCGCCAAGCTGGTGATGGCTGACACGTCCATGATTTCCTAGCCCCCGTGATCTGCTGACCGTGAACCTGCTTCTACGGCATATCTGGCGGATCCTTGAGGCCGATCACAGCGGCAGCATGACCGCCTGTCGCGGTCGGCTCCGCGGCAAGCCCGACCTGCGCCTGCCGCCTTCCTCCTGGCGTAGCGGATGGACGAGTTCGCGCATTCGCGCACCCATTCAAGCCTATAATTCCCGACTTTTTCGAGGCCGCCCATGTGGTTCAAGAATCTCTACCTCTACCGCCTGCCGAAGCACTGGGCAGTCGATGCTGCCGGGCTTGAAGAGCAACTCGCCGGCCTGACGTTGCAGGGCTGCAACGCCACCGACCCGCGCAGCATCGGCTGGGTGCCGCCACGCGAAGGCGGCCCGCTGATCCATTCGGTGAATCAGCAGTGGCTGCTCGCTCTCGGCATCGAGGAGAAGCTGCTGCCGGCGTCGATCGTCAAGCGCTTCGCCAGCGACAAGGCCAAGGCCATCGAGGAAGCCGAAGGACGCCGCATCGGTCGCAAGGAGATGCGCGAAATCCAGGAGGAAATGACGCTCGAACTGCTGCCACGCGCCTTCATCCGCAGTCGTACCACCTTTGCCTGGATCGACAGGAGCAACGGTTGGCTGGTCATCGACTCGGCCGCACCTGCGAAGGCCGAGGAGTTCCTCGAACATCTGCGCAAGTCGCTCGAGTCCCTGCCAGCGAAGGTGCTCAAGGTGACGCAATCGCCATCGGCGGCGATGACCGGCTGGGTAGCCGAGGGCGAAGCGCCGGCCGGCTTCACCCTGGATCAGGATCTCGAACTGCGCTCGGCGGAGAAGGCAACCGTACGCTACGTGAAGCACTCGCTCGAAGGCGAGGAGATTCGCCAGCACATCGCGGCCGGCAAGGTCGTCACGCGCCTCGCCATGACCTGGAACGACCGCATTTCCTTCGTCCTCGACGACAACCTGCAGCTCAAACGCCTCGCCTTCCTCGACATCCTCAAGGAACAGTCCGACGGCCAATCCGAGAACGCCGACGAACGCTTCGATATCGACTTCACGCTGATGAGCGGCGAAGTCGCGCAGTTGCTCGACGACCTGCTCGAAGCGCTGGGCGGCGAACCGGCGTCCGCGCCAGCGCCAGCGCCCGCGCCGTAGCACCTTGATACGGTAACGCGGCAACGCCGAGCCGGGATCCCAGGGCGCTTGGCTTGGGCCCCGGATTCCATTTCATTTCATCCGGGCTACTCGGCCACGAATCCCGTAGCCCGGATGCAGCGCCAGCGAAATCCGGGATCCCAGGCACCTCCGACCTTGCCCCGGATTCCATTTCATTTCCTCCAGCATACTCGCCCGCCACTCCCGTAGCCCGGATGCAGCGCCAGCGAAATCCGGGTTCCCCAGGCACCTCCAACCTTGCCCCGCATGCCATTTCCCTTCATCCGGGAGACTCGCCCGCCAATCCCGTAGCCCGGATGCAGCGCCAGCGAAATCCGGGATCCCCAGGCGCCTCCAACC
>Ga0102832_1002321_pt1 | contig 11859 bp, 5 predicted proteins | sample EBPBio282013_DNA_FD_88942 | JGI IMG/M metagenome (GOLD analysis project Ga0102832, IMG submission 88942) | Wastewater treatment Type I Accumulibacter community from EBPR Bioreactor in Madison, WI, USA - Reactor 2_5/28/2013_ DNA (Illumina Assembly) | ecosystem: Engineered > Bioreactor > EBPR >...
GGAAGTATGATAATAAAAGTGATGTATGGAGTCTGGGGTGTTTACTTTATGAGATATGTACTGGTTAGAAGCCCTTTTCAGGTGAAAGTCTTGGAACTCTTCTCCACAACATAGTGAATAACTCGTGTGCTTAAATTCCTAATAGATATTCTTCATGGCTTAGGAATATAATAACAGGTATGCTTGAAAAGAACCCATAAAAAAGACCTGGGATTCAAGATCTTCTGGAGATACCTGAAATTCGTAAATAATTTAAAAATCTAAAATAAAAATATCCAGAATACGAGAAAATTACATATCCATAAGAAGGTCCAAAAACTACAAAATATTTAGCAATAGATGAAAAAAAACTAAACAACTTAAGGATTTTTTCCTAATCTTTAAAAACAACAAAAAATTAAAGGAGTATTCGTCATTAAATTGAAGGAAATAACTCTGGGCTTTAATCTTATGGAAATAATTAGAAAGGGAAATAATATAAAGAAAGAAACCTCATTAGTGATTTTAATTTGCTGAGTACTAAAATAACTCTCTAGCCAAATAGAATAAAGTATGCTTAAAGAAAGCCAATTAATTCAGTATTTGAGTTGAAAAGTTCTTCGATTTTACTATCACAGAAAGTGTATAAGAGAGTAGAAATTTAGTCTTTAGTTTTGCTTAATGAATGATATCTTAGTTATACATGAACAACGTATGGAGGACAAAAATTAGATTATTGACGGGTTGGAAAATAAATGTTTAAAGCAACCACAATTTTAGTATTACGAGAAAGAAAGACAGCGACAAAAGAAAGAAAACCTCTTAATAAATCAGTTGAAAAAGGTGAATAAGAATTTCAATCAAAATGAACTAAAAAAGTAACACTTTCCTTATACAGGTTAGGACCTTCTTTTCTACTGCCTTGAATATTATGAATTCGTACTTACATTAAGGTGAAAAAATAAAAATGAAATCTCATTAAATTACTATCGATAACGTAAAAACTTAGGAAACTGAAAAAAATTAAGAACTTTATGTCAGTATCCATCCACAAGTCTTTTCTATAAAATCCAATAATTTATAATCTCGGTCTCAACCTAATATCTAAAAGTCGTAAATTTTAAACGATTAGCATTAGTTTCCTAATTTCTACCAAATATACATAAACCTTTTTGTGAATTTTTTTAATACTAAAGCTCAATAAAGACCCTCTTTGATAAAACTTGATAATATTAGATCCATCATACGACCCAATAATAAATTTGTTATTGTGGACTTACTAAAAGCTCTCTTAGAATACGGTCGAAACGACTTCAGACTCTTGTTAAAGACATTTCTCAATGATGAAACTATTAAACAAAATTACCTTTTAAAAAAGCATGAAGAAATTCTCAAATTAGAACTTAATGACATTTAAGAAATTTAAGAAAATTAGAACACTATCGATTTACATGAAGAAAAGAAGTTTAAAAGAAGAGTACAGACATAACCTGAAGTGAATTTTACTGATTTACTTGATGTGGAGTTGCGAAATGAGATTATAAAATTGAATCCTCTCAAACAATCTTGTAATAAAAATTCAATAATAAATTTACTGAAGCGAAACTCCACATAACTGTTGAGAACAAAGACGGATTAAAATGAGGTCAATAAAAATCGTGTTTTACACGCTCAATTTATAGAAAGTAACATAAAACAAACAGTGTACGAGAAAAACTATGAATTCATAAGTCAACTTAATCTTTAAAAACTAGAAAGTAGAGTTAACAGTCTTTACATTTAATTAACAAGATTGAATAGTGGGAATAGTTAAACCATAAGTAAGTTTTATGAGTAAAGTCTGGGTAAGAAAAATAAGTTTAATTATGACCAAAGAGGACTCTATTCTTAGAGTTAGATTTAGTCTAAAAAGGATATCTTGAATTGGGAAATCAAAGCCTTTTAAGTAAAGCAATAACCCAGATCTAAATCAAGTTCTGTCTAGTTGACAGAATATGCACTCTAATTCATCAAAAACAAAGAAAAAAGTGAAGAATTTAAATAACTTTCAAAGACAGTTAAAATTTCTAAACCCATTTCTAACTGGCTACCTTTAAGAATATAGCGCTCACTGTCAATAGTTTAGCCTTTAAGACTCTAAATTTAATAAATTAATCAGACCACAGGTGAACTAATATCCTACCATTGGAAAAAATACCGCAAACAGTTCAGTCTTATTGAATTTTTAAAGCAGTATGTAAAAGCCTAATATGATCGGGTTCTAACAAAAAATGTGAACATTGATAAAAATTTAGAGACCGAAATTTTCAAAAAGAAAAAATTTAAAAAATCTTTATTTGTTGATAATCGTAGGAAAATCAATTAGCTTCTTTATTCCAACAATGTTATTTACTCGAAGAAATAGTCCATTTTTCCTGTTCTTAAAGGAATACAAGAAAATTATATTAAAAATTCATCCAATCTAAACACAATCATAAATCAATACTCTCATGCGTTAGACAATTCTATGCCAAAACATAAAGATGTAAAACCCGATATGAGTCAAAGAAAAATAAATAATTCCTTATCCAAACATGTATTTAATCATAATAACAAACCAAAAGATCAAGAAAAAAGATTTGACTCAATGAAAAAAATTCTGATTGAAAGAGAAAATTCCTAAAAAAAGTACTCAGAGTCATAGAAAATTCTGTAAAGATTACCTTCATAAGAAAGATAAAAGTGTGACTTTTTATGTAAGTTATCAACAAAACGTGAGACACCAAAATCAGTAACAAACAGAAACGTCTAAAAACATATGTAAAAATATGAAAAGAAAAGTTTGATATCGATGTCAAAAATTATGGATTTAAAGTCAGAAGGAAATAAAGGCTAATCGATATCAAAAACGGTGCAAATAGTATCAATGATGACAGGAAAGAAACTGACAGTTTTGAACTTATCCTGAGAAATAAAATTTATATGATTTACTTATTCTTTTCTTTTAAAAGGATCCAAAATGATTTAGCATAAAAGATGAGTTAGAAAATTAGAGTATGAATATTAACATTGACTTTGAAGTTTTACTTGAAAAAGGTTTAAATTTATCAGTTTTTGAGATTGACCATTTCGATGAGAATTTTCGATGTTCTTCTCGTACTGGGTTGATTGAATTATGATTCTTGTCTGCTTTGTCTCTCATATTAGGCTTATCTTTACTTTCCTGTCTTTCTCAAATACCAATAAACTACATAAAGAGGTAATAAGTCAAGCATAATGCTCAAAAATACCTCTCCCAACAATTATTTACCAGCGTCTAAATCCATGAATAAGATGATATCAATGAAAAGTACACTTGAAAGCACAAGACAAAATGATCTTCTGTTTTGAAGATGAGGTATAACATGTTAATCAAGCTCTGTAAATGGCAAAGACTGAAATTATTGCCTGATTTGGTTCTTTTATAACAAAGTTTCTACAGAAATTTATTACTTTCTCTTATTTTACTTTCCTGAAATTCCTAGAATTTTAGTAATTTTCCATGCTTGAGTAATCCCGTAATACAGTATTATCAAAGTTAAGATAAAGATCATTTTAAAGGCTGGTAGTTCAGCATAAATCCAAACCCAGAGAGATGCAAATAAAATCAAACCAATCATTAAGGAGACACTTGGGTAAAGAATTTCTTTAACACCAAATTTTATGAAGACAATAGCCAAAGCATACAACCAAAATATCCTCATTAATTGGACAGGGGCAGATGTAAGATCGTGAAAATAACAGAGACAAATTAAGTTAACAATGACGTATTTGAGTGCAGTATGAAGGATAGTTTTGTCATAAATGTCATGTATGATGGTTTATACGTTTGATGATTGGTAGATTCTCCACATTTAGGCGGATAACTGATAAAGGACTGCAAGATTGAAGAATAAAATGATGATAAAACTGAACATATACTGAATAAAAACGGGTTTAATATCGATTGATGGGTACATTTATTGGTGCACAGGTTGTAAGACTGATGAGAGTAAAGATGAAGTCTACATTTTTAGGTTTTTATGATTGCTATATTTAAGTAAATTTTTGACTGATCTGAATCGAATTGATCTAAATAGGTATCGAACACAATAATATGAAAAATATCTCCGAACAGACTTTGATGAAATGAACTAAAATGAATGCTGATTATTTTCTGACGAATATTATGTTGAGTCTTATTAATGTAAAAGTCAAGCTAAAGTATTGAAAAATTAAAAATAGATTCCGTGTAAAAATAAGAAAAATTATGATATTTTTAATTAATAAAGTAAATAAGAGTATAAATAATATAAGTATTTCTTAATTATTTAGGAAAATAAAAATAATTGTCATGATTTTTTATATTTAAAAAAGAATGGATTATTCTAAAGTTAGAAAGGTTAATTTAATTATTTCAAAAAACGATGCTAAAATTTAATTACTATTGCTCCTTCCACAATGACCTCTTCTCAAATACCAAAACATCTCCAATTTTCTCAAAAACAACTTTTTGGTGCCTAATAGCCAATTTAGCACATATAGTAGTAGGACATCATCAACCAAATCCAATTTGACCCCACAGGAGACCTTCTAGCTATCGGTGATAATGCAGGAAGAATCATTCTCTTCAAATAATAAGATGATTAGTTCGGGGACCAAAAGTCTTTCCAGTACTATGCTTAGTTCCAATCTCATGAGCCATAGTTTGATAGCCTAAAAAGCCTTCACATGAGTGAGTCCATCACTCAGATCAAATGGCTTCGTCCTCAGGCAAATTACAATAAACTCATCACTTCCAATAAAAACACCATCAAACTGTGGAAAACCTTTTAAAAAAGCAGCTCCTTCATTTAATCTTCATTATTCCACTCGATTTGCTTAAATTAAGACTAACCTTTGGTATTTCCTACATTGAACAAAAAGAAATAATTCACTTCTAAAGCCCAAGTCATTTTTCCAATCAGACATCAAGGAAACATTAATAAAGTTGAGGTTGCTTAAAATGAACAATACCTGATTTCGACAGATTAACACACTGCGATTTGTTGGAATTTTTAAGATTTCAATCATCCTTTTATTATAGAAGACACTAAATCTAAAAAAAATTGGAAAGAAGGATAAAAAATAGCATGTTCCAAATTACATCCTCACTCTGATAATATCTTTACTATTGGTACCACCTATGGTACTGTTGAGCTTAATGATTTAAGAACCTCATTCAACAACCGTAAAAACACCCAGTTTCTCAGTTCAAAACAAAATTAAAAAGATAACGACTATTTTATAAACATGTCTAAAAGAATAAATTCATTATAATTTTTATCTCACGGTAGATATGTAGTTGCTCGAGATTATTTAACAGTCAAGGTCTGGGATGTATGCAGACCTACTCAACCACTTTCTGTAATTGAAATCAATCCTCAGTTGCATTAAAAAATGTGTACTCTCTTCGAAAACTAATGTATGGAGGATAATTTCTCTGTTTCATCATTCTGTGAAAATCTTATCGTAACTGGCTCATATGACAATAGATTCCATATTATTGACCCATTGGGTTATAAAAATGCTGAATTTCAAATGAATTTTAATACTAAGAATGCTTAAAAATCAATGATTGATGAATAAAGTAAGACTTTATAAAACCACTTTGATACGGATAAGAAAGTTTTAGCTTGTGGAGTCCATAACAAAAGTAAAAAGATAGCGCTTTCAACACTCAACAGTTTTTTCATATACTCACCATCTCCTTAAGGATAAAACCTTCAGGAAATTGAATTATGACTGATATTACTAATATTTTTATTTTTTGTCTTTTTCAACTTTCATTAAAAATTATTTAAAAAAGTGACCGACTTTTAAAAATAGTTATTGAAGTGATTTAGTAATAAAAAAAAGGCATAAAAATAAAATAAGTTAGTCTCGTTTTAAGTTCCTTATCTCTCTCCTCTTTTTAATTAAAATACCTCATTGATTTTCGTTCTTTTTTAGAAATCTATTAATACAAGATATCTTTTTGATTTAAGATCCTTCGTCAGAGTTTAACTTGTCGTTTAGGACTTTAAGCTCTTTTGCAAATAAAGTGGTAGAAAAGATTAGAAAAGAATTAAAAGTAGGAAAAATCATAAAAAAGGGAAAATTTTCACAAGGCATTGACATGGCTTGTATTGATTTTTGTCGAGATAAATGAGAAATTTTTACCCATTATCTCTTCGGTTTTTGTCTTTTTGCGGCAACTCCTTAGAACCCGCACGTTTTACTCCTTTTATGGTATCCATATTTTATCGTTTTCTTTACGGATAGGTTTGGTTTTTTTCCTTGCGTTTTCGTATTATCTGCAAAGTTCTGAAATCATTTAATTTGCTTGACTTTTTCGATTTGCCATTTGGTGTTCAACGTTGTTTATATGTGGCAGATATTAATCAAAATGCTTCTGACAAATCTGGCAATAATTGGAAGATGGTTCTGCAATGGAAAGAGGCTGAGTCAATGACAAAGGTTACATTTGGGAGATTTTTTTAGTTGGAGTTACGGACTCTTTCTTCAAACTTTAACTTTTCGAAGGGAAGAGAACTCTGTAGGAAATTCTGGATATAAATAATTAGGTACCTGATCAGCTTTGAGAATAAATGAGGGAGTGAAGTAGTTTTTATCGTTATTGAAAACTGGAAGTATCTATTCAAATTGGGAGCCATTCCTAAAATAAGCAAAGTGCAAACTTTTGAATAGGATTGAAGTCAACACTCACACAGGGAAATTTACAGCTGGTCCGCTGTTTATCCATTATCAATAAGTAGTCTTATTTCTTAGCTGTTTGATTCTTTGTCATTGCAATTATAAATTTTACCATATAAAGACTTCCATATTAATTTAAATTATTGGGTCTTTGCCTCAACAACTTAAAAAGACAGCAAATCTCATAAATCATACACCTTTCATTCATAACCCCAACTTTAATGGCTATACCTCATCAAATAAAATAAGAAAACGACATTTTAGGCAAAATAAATAAAATTATTTAAATCTTCACACTAATCACTAGCCTTCAATTTAAATCCTCTCTTAACTTTTAATCAGCTCACAAGATCATACACTTTTGGACTAAAAACATAAAAATTGAAAAAATCAAACAGTGGAAAGAATTTGTCTGAAAACAGTCCCCAGAAGGATGAAAATGATAGACGTTAGAAAAGTTTCTTTTAAATAAAAATTACTGTTCTTCTGGTTTTATCTAACATTTTTCAAATCTTTTAAGTTTAATCCCTTCCTGACATAAAGACTCTTCATTCTAACTTCGTTACCTTCTTTTTTTTATTCTACATTTAGGGAAAGCTTATTGCTAGATTAAGTTTAATTAGCAATGATATGACTGTTTAATTTGGTTTTTGAATTTAAACACTTTGAATTATAAAGATTTTTATTCGATTTCAAGGTTTTATTTTAATTTTATGTTCTTAGATTGTCTAGAATTAAGTTTTTATCCGTTTCCAATCCTATCGATTTGAGTTCCTTGCATTTTTGAATTTCTTAAAGAAGTTTTTTCTAAAAAGATTCACTCAAGGAATTGATTTATTTAAGACGAATCTGATCCTGAGATGCTTCGCGTTTTTATTTTTGAACCTGATATTTTAATAAAGAGATTCTTCTGGTGATTTTTTGTATTTAATGGGATTTTCTATTTTTTCCAATCTGAGGTGTAAAGTGATACCGAGTTTGAGGTTAAGGAAAGACAGTATTCATTGGAGTTGATAAAGATCTTATAAAAATAACGGGGGATTATTTTGTAAAATAATTTATAATGAAGTAAAATAATTATAGAGCATCAATTTCTGACTTATGTATTTTTATGGGTATTAATATAAAGGATAAAATTAGTTAGAAAATAAAATAAAATGCAAATATTTTAATCCTCCTTAAATTTTTGATTAATTGAAAATTTATAACTACCTTTTGTAAAAGGTGAGAATAAAGAGTTTGATTTAGTAAAAATAATTAAAGATATTAATTTTTTTTTGGTGCTTTATGAAGATAAAAAAAGATTAAGAATCAGAGTGAAAAATATAAAAGTTAACAAAGAAAATATTTATGAATAACTGTTACGTAGACATTTTCAATAAATTTTGAATAAAAATATTGATTGACAACAGTTTATTCATTTCAACGCTTACTTATATTCTTTAGCTTCAAAATTTGTATAATTTTGTTAAGAAAGAAAAATGTAAATATTGATTGATATAAAATTATAAATAATTGAGGGTTGGATTTGTGATATTTATAAACTTTAAATAAACCAGAACAATCCCAATATCTATTCAAAACATATGGAGAGATCATAATAACAATCCAAGCAATCCAAAGAGCAATCTTCAAGAGGAATGACTCTTTAAACTTCTTAGAAATAAAGATAACTTTCATCCTCCAATACAGCAAATTAACTCAATACCTTATCACATGCTAAACAGTAACTCCTTTTTTTCTATACAGAGAACTTAAAGTTAATGATAAAGATGTCGACTTCCTCGTAAAAGAACTCGGAGTTGATAAGATCAAAGCAACCAACGTCTTGAAAAAACTCGATCTCAAACATGCTGTAAAGTATTTAATTGAAAACTGATCAATCTATCAAACAAAGTATTCAACTTTAAACAAAAAGAAGATCAATACTGCACTTTTAATTGTTTATTTCTTGTATTTTCATACAAAATCATACTTAAAATAACTACACAGATTAAAACAGTACAAAATCAACAATATTGCCTTATTTTACTAATTTTTAGATTTTTTTATGGAAATAAACTGAGTCTTTCTATTTAGTGGTTTAATTTCTTTGTATTTTCTGATTTAATTTTTGTTTGATTTTTTTGATTTTCTTTTCAAAACAGTCAAATGAAATTGTTACAGAATAGGTGAATTATTAAAATGATAAATTAATTCGGATTATAACTTTGATCAAAATAAATAAAATAAAAGCTTAAACAATGGATAAAACCTTCTCTCCTCTTCATAAAAAGAAAATTACAGGCAAAAAATGGGATCATCTCTTCAAACACACAGAATAAATTAAAGAGTCAAAGAACTTCAACCCTGGTCAAGTCAAATTCAATCATGTTGACTACCCTTCTGATAAGTCAAAAGTAGTCAACTTTTTTGGGGATGTACATACAGAAGTCTTCAGTTTGAAAGTAAATTAGAACGACAAGTATGTCGCTGCAGCTTGCAGTAATGGTGAAGTTAAGGTTTATAACATTGGTTAAGGGAGAGTGATAAATATCGGGAACTCTTCCAGACTTTCCGGTTATCCATGTACAGGATTAAAGTGGAAACCGAAAAGTGTCGATGAATTCGTCACTTGTAATTGTGATGGGACAATTAAATGGTACAATAGAAAACAATAAACTGCCTTTGGACATTTCTAAAACGATACCAAGGGTTATTTATGCTGTTAATACCAATATTTTTAAGAGTGGTGTACATTCGGTACTGACACTTCAGAAATATAAATCTTCGACAACCAAAAAATGAAACCCATTCATGTAACATTTTAATAATTCAGGTTTATATTCATGGAGGAGCAGATTAATTATCATCAAATCATCATAATAACAGGGTTTTCAGTATTAAATGCCTTCCTGAAGATAAAAACATATTTTTCAGTGGGGGATGGGATTCTACCATCCAAGTCTGGGATATCAGAATGAAAAACTAATCTGTAAGAAAAATTTATGGACCAACGATTTCCGCAGATTCTTTGGATTACAAAAATGGTACAATTCTTGCAGGTAACTACAAAAATAATGATATTTTACAACTTTGGGATTTCAAGTCAGGCGAGCTTATTGAAACACTTGACATAAAATAACCAAGCAATGGTAATTCTTATGGTTTTGCTGCGTCGTTTGCCCATAAATCAACCTAAAAATACATGGCTGTTGCTTTATCTGGATCTAATAAAGTTAAGATTCTTAAAGATAAAAAAGTAGTTTCTGAAATGGAATTCCAAGCTGCACCTCTTACTTTAGATTTCTTCAGACATAATGATAAAGATTGCATCCTAGTTGGAGGAGTCTAAGGGACGATTTATGTCATAAAAATAAAATAAAATTGAAACAAATCTTTGGAATCTTACTTTGTCAAGTTTCTTTAAGAAAAAAGAAATAAATTTTCTACCTTTAAACTTATCACTTTTTATTTCATATTTCTTTCTTTCAAATAAATTTAAGATTCAAATAATTGGTAAAAATAAATTTCAATTTGATAAATTCTTTAAAAGATAATTCAATATTTTTTTGATATATTTTACATTGATTACAATGAAGAATAAATATCAATCAGTGAATCATTAAACTTTAACTTTGGGATGCTTTTCAGCAAACTTCTTAATGACTTGTCTTGATTCTTATGTAAGAGGGTTGTTTTCTTAGCCTAAATTAAGTTTATAAATTACTTTCTAAGCCGAAATCGATCATTAACAAATTCTTAAAACTTTAAAGGTCGCCTTGTTTTATCGTTTTAATCTTGTTCCATCCTAAAAATCAAATCAAATGTTACTTATGCCAATAACTCTCAAATCAGGGAATGATTTGTCTGCATTATCAACAATCTATCTCCATCCTTAATCATCGATATCACATTCAGGTAAGTTTATCCATTAAACTTATTACCATCTTTAGTTCACAAAATCTGAAACATTAAGTTTCATCTCTCTCAAATCTTTATCAATCAAATTAAATACGTAACATGCAACTCTTATTTTTTGTCAAATCAATATTCTCGTCTTTTTTCCATGCTTTTACTGTTTTTGCAGGAAGTCTGAAATATTTAAAGTTTATCTCTTCCTGACTTTTAAATATTTTATGCAGAAAAGCCTTTGGAGCCGGTGGTAAGACAGGTGTTGATGGTTCAGAAGGGTTTTATTACTCTGAAGAAGGTTCATCGTTGTGTCCGTGACCATGCCCATGCCCATGTCCATGATTATGTCCATGAGAATGACCATGCCCATGTCCATGGGAATGATTATGACCATGATCGTGGGTATGAGAACATTTTTTAGGTGCCACTTACTATTTGTGTGCTGATTAAGAATGTAATTTTTAATGAAGAAGTTGTGCCATTTGTTGTTATAACGATTTGATTTTTTCGTTGAGAGATTAGTTTTCCTGTGTAAGTCTTTGGTTTTCTTTTTTGAGGTGGACATTTTATGATTAAGAGCCTGAGGTAGATGATTCCATGATTGGGTTTCTGTAACAATGTATGAAAAGATTATAATTTTTGAATCCAAATTATAGATATCTCAGAATTTTAACTTTATTTTAATATGTAAATGAGCTATTAAATACTGAGAAATTTAGAAAGATTAAATTGGGATTTATTGATTTTAATAATAAGTTTGGGCAATAATTTTTAACTATTTTGTTTAAAAACTTTATTAAAAATATGAAAAATTAAGAGCTATTTGATCCATTACAGTCTTACAAAAATTTACAAAGACAATTGGACGATGAACATCAAAGACTTTTGAGATAAAGAGAAAAAATGTTGTAAAGATAGAATGATAGACTTGAAGTTTACTAGAAATTAGATTTGGTTGAGTTTTTTAGTTACTCACCGAGCAAAAAGGATTCAAAAGAGAAAATGATGTACCATTTATCATAGAAATTCAAGGACTACATGAGAAAATTGACATAGAACAATGTTTATAAAAGATAGGGTTATTTGATAAACAGTAATAAGGGTTCAGAAAATTAGTAAAGAGTCAAAAGGGAGTTATTTACTTCAAGATCTAGGAGGTAAGACAGCAAATCTAGGATATAAGAGAGCAGATCTAGGATATAAGACAGGAGATCTAAGATATAAAGTAGTACATCAAGGTAGAAAGATAGAGAA
>Ga0102832_1002323_pt1 | contig 11842 bp, 11 predicted proteins | sample EBPBio282013_DNA_FD_88942 | JGI IMG/M metagenome (GOLD analysis project Ga0102832, IMG submission 88942) | Wastewater treatment Type I Accumulibacter community from EBPR Bioreactor in Madison, WI, USA - Reactor 2_5/28/2013_ DNA (Illumina Assembly) | ecosystem: Engineered > Bioreactor > EBPR >...
ATTTTTTATACAAAAGTATTTATAAAGTTGGCTCTATTTTTTAATGAACACTCGAAAATCTTCTCCCTTGCCCAATCCCAATGACACCTTGAAATAGTTTCGAATCAACTACGAAGTGCATTATCAGAATTATCACAAGTATCTCATGAGTCGGGTAGAGAAAGAGAAACAAGCAAGGAATCTGTTGTTAAAAGAGTTCAATAAGTATGCAAAAACATTGAATAAAATGTAAGAAAATTCAGACGATAATGACCATAATCAAGTTTAAATATAAGGCATAAAACAAAAGATGTAAAAAGTTTACTCTTAAATTTGCACGAAATAATTGTAGGTTCATAAATTGTTGTAAGAAGACCAAGGAGTCATACTTCAATTGTATGAACTTTTGAATAATAAGGGCAAATAAATAAGAAATTACAGAGACAGTTCATCTAAAAATTATACAGTTACGTTTTTGCATCATGTTAGTAATGTGATCAATGCTTTTTAAGACTTTGATACTACTTTGTCAATCGATAATAAGGATCTGTAAAAATCTTAGGAAAAGTCTGAAGAATATTAAAAAATTTAGGAAATCAACTCAGAATTAAATTAATAGGTTAAAAGTCATAAAATACCTTAAAAAGTTCAGGAAATCCATTCGAATAGAGAAATTCAATTGTAATAAACTATTCTCAACCCTAATAAATAAAAGATACCTAATAATTAACATAAAAAATCTTAGAAATTAAGATAAATTGTTGAAACTGGCTAACATCTTATTCAACATCAAGAATAAGTCATCAGCATGCCATAAAAACTTCCCAGTTTAAAAGAAAAAATACAATCCATTATTGATTAATACAAAAAAATTAGCTTTTAAAACAAATCCATAATTATTAATGTTTATAAAGAAGAGGGCATCATTCGTAGTGTCAGCAGTCGATCTGATCATCGGCTTGAGCCATCAAAACTGAAAAATCATTGTCTTAAAAAGTTTCAGGTCCATAGACGGATGGTTCATCGCCTCATATAAGATCAAGTAGTTTGGATAATTATCATAATAATTATCCAGCTTTATATATTTTGATTCTAACTTTATATGATTTAAAAGATTTAATTATTAATTAGAATAGATTCTTTTATTGAGAAAAAGAAATTAAGAAGGAATTTTATAAATAGAAAATTGAAAAAATAATCATGAATTTTTGGAATATCAAGTACAGTAAGTAAAGACTTGCTATCTTATAAAAAGCATAAGCACAAAAACGACATTTAATTAGTCTCATAAAAGCCAAAAGTGTTGTTGCAGGATCTTCTCAAAGTCGTTCCAGATTATCAAGTTCTCTAAATCGGTCTCTATCTAAATCTAACGTCAAAAAAGATAATTCCTTTGCCAGTCTCGAGATAAAAAGAAATAACAACATTTTATACAAAAAAATTGTGAATACATAAAAGCTACAAAGCCAAAGACCTTAAACAACACAATGCAAATTTATTAATATCTCAAAATCATTGTCAAGGAATCACAGTGTGGTCGTCAAAATTCAAAAAGATATGAAACAACGACAAATTGATGAAGAAAATAGTAAGATATTTGCAAGACTTATCCAAACGAGCTCTACGATTAAGAGAACTTAATGGATGCGCCAAAATGTACAAACAGCAAAATATAAATAAAATATTCATCGATCCAAATGTATTTTTTTATTTATTCAGATGCAATGCCCGATTATTCACTTGAAGCCTGCAAACTTTTAGCCAATGATTCAACTAAAAAATACAATTTGAAACCCTTGAACAAAACAATAGGAAGTCCTCAACTAAAATTTAGGAATTTGAAAGAAAGTTCATTGAGCAATAACAATCAAATGAGATTCTGAAACAAAGAAACTCACCAAAGTTTTCCATAAAATTAACTTAATTTATTGTTTATTTTTTTCACTTTATGTAAAATCCATACTTTCAAGTTATTATCGGCATATTATATCAAAGAAAAAAATAAATAAGTTTAAATAATCTATGGCCTGAATCAAAGATCAGTTAATTCCCTTGAGGTTGTTCTTGAAGATTCTTGGGATAGTTTTAGTGTATCTTTGTCTTCCTGTTCCTGGACCCTTTCTTTGTTGGACTTTTAATGACCATCCGTCTGCATTAGGATTAATATGTACATCTTCTGAGTCTGGCAGCTGGATATCCGCAGGCTGAGCAGGTACCGTTTTGCTTATGGAAGCTCATTCTTCCACATCTTCTGCAAAGAGTGTGAGTTTTTTGATGTCTTTTACCGAATGAAGGGGTTCCTCGACTCTAAATTATTCATATTCTTACCATAACAAAAACGTAATTATTTATTATTTTAATAAAGCATTTTTTTTATTAAAAGCCTTTTTTTAATTATACTTCTCAAATCTATCTTATAGTTCTTCAACTTTTTAATTAGAAATTTACAAATCAACTTTTCCGAATCAACATCTTTAAAATTTATGAGGAAATCTTATCAATAAAACTCTAAATTTATCATGGATCATAAAATTCCGCTTTAGCTATTCATATGGTCATAAACTGCTAATGATAAAGACATTTTTAGATGATTGACAGTTTCATAAATTTCTGGCCATTAGCTCTAACAATCGTTATCGCATTCCATTTATATTAACGGTACATTTGGCATCATGTTACCCTTGAATACTTCATGATCAGATCGGACAACAAAATATTTTGAAATTGTATAAGAATTCTTTTTAGCTGTCATAAGAACAATATCGTTTTTAGGGCTACTGGAACCATAAGTTTTTTATTTCCACATATTGTAGCTTTTTTTTACGGTCTTTTTGCTTTGTTTATAAGAATGAGAAATTATCTTAGTTTTCTGTAGAGTTTTTTATGCAGATTTTTTACGTCTCATAAGAGTCAAATAGCAACCCTTCATAAGTTCCAACTTTCCTGCATTGGTTGTTAGATAATATGGGCTTTCACTGTTCATTTTTTTATAATGATAAATCTTATTATTAGCCGTTTGAATATTTGGCTCAAATTTATAAATCTTGTGAAAATTCATGATATCTGAAGTTTAAAATATGTATGAGAAGATAAAGAGAATCATTCATCTTAAAGTTTTTTAAGAAGTGTCTGCTCATATCCTGGGGAATAAAACTGGACTATTTACAAAGGATAAAGAGCGTTAATTTCATCTACATATTGTTTAAGTTTGTTTCCAGGTTCTGCTTTTATTTATTGAATCTTTTTCAAACCTCCAGATTGAATAAATGATTTTTTAGCAGCAGGATCGTTTGGTAAAGTCTTTGCGAATTGATGAAGCACGTAATGTAATATTTCAGCTGGACAGTCTGCAATCAATGGTTACAAAGCGCTTAAATATGAACACATTTGAAGAATGCTTTTCAAAGATTTTTTAGCTTTCTTTTTTAAGTCTTCAGAACTTTTTGGATCTTTGTACAATTCAAGTAAAAGTCTTGGAATATCATTTTATGCAAGAGCTTTAGCATGATCAGGAGTATGTCCTCCCATATGACCTAAGCTCCAAGCCGCAGCAGCTCTAATTGATTAGTTTTAGTTTCCAAGGGCTTACTTGAGAGGAGGAATTCCTTTGGCTTGAATAACCCCCATAGCTAAGGTCTCATCAAAAGCAGAAATATATCCTAAAGTAATGATTCCTGGAAGTCCCTAACCCTTTGCTTCAGAGATAAAGTCTACAATAGCTACAGCACCTCCTGAGTTACAAATAAGTTTTGAGAGATCAAGACTTTGTTTGGCAATTTATCTGATACAAATTGCCGCATATTTTCTGACTAAGTTGTCACTGTCTTTCAATCTGTACAAAATTTTTGGGAAAATATCGTTATCGACAACGATTTCAGCCAAATCAATTGTGTGTCTGGCGATATTTGCTAAACAAGAACAAACTTGCCTTTTAAGTTGGGCATCTTGATGATTTATGAGTTGGGCCAAGAAAGGAACTGCACCAGCATCAACTACAAATTGTGCAAGTTCAGGGGAATGCTTACAAATCTCACTTAATGCAGAAGCAGCGATTCTTTTTAAAGTTGGCTCTGGTTATTGGACGCATAATACTAGTAAAGGTACAGCTCCAACTTCGACAACAGCCATTGCCAATTCTGGGGTATGTTTGGCAATGTATGATAAAGCCCAGGCGGCTGCTTCCTTAACTGTTGGATCAAATTCTTAAAGACAAACAACAAGAGCTTCTAAAGCTCCAGAGTCTACAACAGCCTTTGCAAGTTGGGTGGAATGTTTAGCAACTGCTCTCAATACGAATGCTGCAGCTTTTTTATAAAATCTCTGAAATTAAAAGATTATTTACGTTTTGTTCATTAAGTGACATGACAAGCTGGGGGAGAATTTAATTATTAACAACACTTTCTGCCAATTACTCATTCATATTTGCTAACCTTCCTAGGGCCAGAGCAGCACTTTGTGAAATCGATGGAACATTGTCTAAAAGTAAAGGTCTCAATAAGCTCATGACCCCTGCAGCTTGAAGCGCTTAGATATTTTGTGGTCTTGTTGCAAGTTCAGCAATAGTTTGAACGAAAGTTACTCTGGCTTTTTGATATTGCTCAAATGGTTGGAGCACTGCTTTACTCATTTTTATTTTAGAAGTTATATTTTATTTATAAAATCCACGAAATAAATTGTTTCTATGATTTAAAATTGTAAAGATTAAATATTTTTCAAATATCTTAATAGCTAGCTAATCTTTAAAAAAAATTGAAATTTAAGGATTTTAAATATGTTAAAAAATGATGAAAAATACCTATTAATTATCAATTGAAACATTTATTGGGAGTTCGGGAACTTAGTTCTTATTTTTCCTACTTGAATCTTGAAGATGGGTAACTTTTTTATGGCGAAAGCTCAAAAGAAAATTATAATGAACCACTTGAAACTATTTCATTTTAAAATATATTATCGTGTTATTTTTAACTTCTTTATGAATTTCTAGGACTTCTACATACTTTTTGCAAAATGAAAGAAGGAATTTTACTATTTTTACAATTGTCATGTATTTGGCTATTTTTAGACTTTGGTCTATCCTGCATATCTTTTATTGATTGCTTCCTTGATCTGCCCTCAAATTGCAAATTTTATAATTCCTCTTCAAGTTCTTGAATCTATTTAAGTAAAAACTTATTCTTTGTAAGTAATTTCTTGTTGGTAGCTTACAATTTTTAGGCCCTTTTTTACTCTTCTTTTTTTTAATCTAAAAATTTTTTTAAGATAGAATTCTCCACATCCAAATATTTGAGTTTTTCGTTAACTTCGAAGTACAGAGCTTTATAATTTTAGTTTATTATTTAATCATTAAGTTTTTACTCATAAATATAGTTTGATTTTTGAAGGGATACTATACTTATTTAAAGTTCATTAATTTTTGCACTTTTTTAAACCAGTTAATTTCTAAGTTGTGAGATTTATTATTGAGCTTTTTCATTTTAATTGTTTAGATTTTAGTTTTCCAACTGTAGGGTTTTAATTTATGTCAAAAAAATCTTAGAAGAATCTTCAAGCTGATCTTTTTGGATTTAAAGACACTTATATTTAATGTTTAATTGATCAAGGGAGTCTTTTAGGATATTAAGCTGCATATTTAGCATATGAATTTCTTAACTATTTACATTTTACTCCTGTCTGAATCCAATATTTTTCTATGATTATTTCCTTTAAAACCACTTTGGATTAGACTTTTTAGATATTTGATATTATGGATTTTTTATTTAAAATAAAGTTTAAAAATCTTTGTCGAAGTCTGTTCGAGCCTGAGAAGAGCTTGTTGAGTCTTAAATTTTAGCTCGATTAAATGACATTCTTTTCAAGTTGTCTGGCGACATGAAAAAGCTTTAATCGTTTTTAGCATTTTTAGGTGTTCGAAACACATCCTATGTCTTGATATTGTTAATTTCGTTTAAAATCGATCTTGAGTTTTCCGATTACAATGCAGGTTTGCTATATTTAAATGATTTTTTTGAGTCATCGTGAAAAGAAATTTCACTGGATTTGTTAGTAATAAAAGATGAATTCAGTTCTGTTTGACTGGGTCGATAAGGAGTGTATTTTTTGAAAATTTAAGACTTTTAAGGAGAAATGTAAGTTATTTTATTTTAAGGATTGGAATCTTTCTTTTATTTACGTTCATAATATTTGAACGATGGTTTTCTATGAAATAACTTTTGACTATCGCAGTTAGAAGGAGAAGTCGGGACTGAAGATTGAATTGAAAGGGTGGAATATGTTTTAACAAAGTTTTGCTCGGTCTAAGTATTGATTTTGATTTCAGTCGATTTATTTGTCATGAATGTACTAGAGTGGCTTTATAAAATTAAAAAAAAGAATGGAAAATTTAATGGACAATTTCTAAAAATCCTATCTTATCTTTTCTATACTTAAACTATAAAATTTTAAATAAAACTTCATTCTCAGGAACGGGTATGATATTTTAATTTCTTCTTGGTCTGGCCTTGGTCATTTTTGCGTTAGTCGGATGGTTTGTCTACTAATTCGTTATCAAATTGTACATTATAGCTAATAGACTCAAAAAAATGGACCCAACTCTTAAAATTTATGTTTCACCATTTACTGGTCTTAACGGAGTACAGAAACAATGTGTAGAACAATACGGCGATAGTCATTGGTTCATCAAAGACATGCTTAAGCAAAACCCTGATCAAATGGCTTATCTTACAAACATAGGAAACAGACCCTTCTTAATTCTTTGTGATCCAAAACTTATCAAGGAATTATGTCTCAATCATAAGCAATTCAAAAAGTTTAACATTTTCAAGCATTCTGATTTAACTTACACAAAAGGTATTTTCTTCGTACCCAATGAAGATTGGGCAAAATAAAGATCAATTATCAGTCATTCTTTCAGTCATGATTCATTGAAAAAAATGATCCCAATCATGGAAAGATGTCTTGCCGATTATATTAAACTCATCAACTCGAAATTGTAAGACAAAACATAAAAAAAATACGTTTTCGAAGTTCTCGCTGAAAGTCAACTTATTATTGGCGATGCTTTGGTAAGAACATTTTTCAGTGAGTAAGCAGCTAAAAAGACAGTCCTTGGAAAAAGTTTAACACTTGCCTTGGCTGATGTTACAAGCAGTATGTTCCAACAGTCAAGGACAGGTATCAACGTCTTGACCAATCTAATTTTTGGATAAAAAGCCAGAAGAATAAGTTTCTTGAAAAAAGACAAATAACTTTAACAAATGATGTACGCTATCAGAACAGAATGTGAAGCAATCGTAGATGACAGAATTGCCAAATTTAGTCCTGAGTTGGAGGAAGATTTTTTAAATCATTATATTAAGGAAATGAAATCTGTTGAAGACCAAATTCAACAAGCTGAAAAAGAAGGAAAACCCCATAAATTAAGAAGAATCACAAAGGAAGAAATTATCCATCAATTGGTCACTTTTTATTTCGCTGGTATTGACACCACTGGACACTTAATCGCCATGGGATTCTATGCTATTGCTGAGTACCCACAATGCTACTAAAAAATTGTCTAATAAATCAAACATGTTATTCCCGATCCTAAATAACTAACTTATGAAAAACTTCAAGTAATTTTATTTCTTATTTTAGCAACTTGAATACATGAGTAAATTTTTGGATGAATGTCTTAGAATGTGGGCTCCTGCAGTTGGTGTTTTAGCAAGACTTACTCGATCATAAATGACTCTGGGTCCTTACACTTTACCTGCCGATTTCAATGTGGGAACAAATCTTTTAGGTTTGGGATACAATCCAAGATTCTATCAAAATCCCTAAAAATTTGACCCTGAAAGATGGAATGATAAAAGTATGTTAACAGCTGAACCTTATTCGTTTGTTCCATTCTCAGCTGGTCCAAGAAGTTGCATTGGCAAATATTTGGCCTTAATGGAATCAAAGGTCATGCTTGTTCATTTCCTTTACAACTTTGACATTAAAAGAACTGACGTTCCTTTAAGAATGCATGCTAAATTTTTGTATGAACCTGTTGATGAAAACCTCATTTACCTCGTTCCAGGAGGAATCAATGCCGCTAAAAATTGATCGTAAATTATTTATCTTTCTTTATCTCAATGAAATGTTTTAGTTAGAAATTTTTGATAAAAGTATAAATTTATGGAATAAACATCAATAGATTCAAATTTATTTGTTTTTAACCTCTCCTTAGGTTTCTGGATATTCGGCAAGCTCAACATTTTCCAAGTATGAATTGATTCTGTTGTCGTTTGCTTGACTGATTGAAGTAAGTCTTCTTTCTTCTGATCTCTTTCTTAAATACAACAAAAGTTGTTCGTATTCAACATCTTCTCCATTGAGATCTTCTCCCAATTTAGTGTGTTCATTGAAGATAAATTACTCGGCAGCAGTGTTTTTGAACTTGTTTTCAAGTCTGTATTTGATTCTTCTAAATTTCTCAATTGTTTGAGATAAAGTTGACTCAGCTTCTTGATATCTTTTTTGATGTCTAACAGCTTCAGGATCATTTTGAGCTCTTTTCTTTTCAAACTCTTCGATTTAAGTTTCACAAACCTTGTCCAAATATTTGAGCTCAAGTCTCAATAATCTTTCCTCGTTACTTTCAAAGATTTTATAAACCTCTTTATTGTTAGGGAAATCACTTTCTGATACCATTTCCATATCAAGTTTTTTATTGTATTTGATTAATTCTTTCTCTTCATTTGTTAATCTATCAGGTCTGGTTTTCAAAATAACTCCTCTTCTGCTCATAAGATGTTGATTGTTCTTTGTTTTGGTTCCGATTGGCTTTTCATAGTTAAGTTTTTCTGTCAAGAGAGCAATTTTAACTTAAGGAGAAGTAAGAAGGAATTCTCTTAATTTTGGATTTTCAGTCTCAACAACTCTGACTTGACCAACATGATCAACTGTGACACTTCCTTTTTTCTTCAAAAATTCAATCAAAAGTTTATTTTGTCTTTTAATTTTATTTGGTGAAGCATGAATGCTGTTAATAATTTATTCGTCAGTCAAACCTTAAAGTTTGTCCTTGGTTGATACTCTTTGATAGAATTGATTGAAAACGTTTTTGAAACTTTTTTAAATATTGTTAACCATTTAATTTCTTTTTTCGATGGATTGCTTTCCACTTTGAGGAGTTTATTTGCCAAGATTTTAATCTTTTACAATTTTTTGGAAGATTCTTTCGTATGATTCGAATTAATCATTATTTTAAGCATTATCATCACTTTAAAGTCTGGATCTTAATTTATTGAGTTTATCCTCATATTTTTAGAGCTCTCTTTTAGTTCTTTGTACTTTTAATCTTGATTAATATTCAACCTGTTGTTGATAAATTGTTAAGAAAGATTTAGCTCTGTTTCCGACAGCGAGACCTCTTGAGAGTAAAGTTTGATCGAGCTTTCTTTGCATTTGTTATTGATATTTTTGCTCAACGATTTCAAAAGCTTTATCAATACTGTAACCTTATTTGATAAGTTTCTTTTGTTCTGAAATAAATGAGTATGCGTAAGAGAAAGTGTTGAACTTTCTACCATTAAACTTAAGATGACTGATGGGTTCATATCTCAAATCTGGGTACTTTAAAAACAATCTTTCGATAAGTTTTGTATCAAGGTCCTTTTCTTTCAATTAGGCTTTGGAAAGTTTTCTTTTAATGATATGATCACTGGGTGCGTTTTCCATATTGAAGAAATGAGTGAATTTTTGGAATTGTTTATCAATGACCCCATATTTAGTAAAATACTTGATAGCGGGGAACAAGTGCATACGAGTGTATCTTCTGAAATACATGATATTTTTTCAAACCAACTGAGTTTTATATTTGTGAATCAATTGAATTTTTTACCAATTATAACTCTTAATTAATTCCTTTATTTCTCATTTTAATTAAGATCTTAAAACTTAATAAAAATAACTTAAAATAATAACAAAAATACAAAAATTAACAGTAATATAATAAATACAATAAACATATTGAAAAAAATAAGAACAATCTCATTATTTTCCAAATGAACCAAACACACTCAGTCCATTTGGAACCACTGCACTATTCAGTCCATTTGTAACGATTGTATCGCCTGTACCCATCAGGCCACTTGTGTACCCCAAACCAAACCCTGAACCTGAAAATGAGTTGTTTATCGGACTGTTGCCTCTTGAAATGGAATCATCGTTTTTTCTTTGAATTCCTGATTTTAACTGTTCTTTAAGTCGAGAAACAGCAAATGAAGATGCAGGTTTGGGTATATTAGGCTTGTTAGTTTACTAAACAGTTTTTTTCTCATAATAACTGGTTGACAATTTTATTTCGTCAAAAGTCTTTTCTTATAAAGTGAAGTCAACTTTTTTCAAAGACTTACTATCAACCATACTTCTGCGTTTGTTAGATTATTCCCTGTTATTACTGATGTTCATGATTGATGTAATCACGGGTTAGTTTTTAGAGGCACTTTGACCTGGTTCTATTACTGAATTGAAAATTTATGAATCATTTTTTATTGATGTTTTCTTAGACTGTATAGAAAATTAACTTCCTTTTTTTTGGTCTTTTTCTTTGTCTTTGTGATCATTTATGTTACTAATTTTCAGGTAATACTCATACTTACTTTTTTGTTCCTTAATTTCCTTCTTTAACCTTGAGTTTTCTTCCTCTAAATTTTCACATCGACACAAAAGTTCTGTTAGCTTTGATTAATTTTAATTTTTTGAAGCTTTATTGTTTTAAACTTGTTCAGTTAAATCTTTTATTTGTTTTCTTAAGTTCTAAAATTCCTCATGCGACAATTATTTCTTTTGTGAAATTATTTCCTCAAGAGCTCTCTTCTATTTTTTTAAAATTATATTTTCCTAAAGCATCCTCATATTAGCAATTTTTAATGCCCTTTAATTCTTTCTAAATCTCTCTTATGTCTTCAAATCAAGTTCTTCTAAAGTGACGCGTGATTTGCTTTGAGTTTAACTGCTCGTTTTATTCTAATTTAGTATGTCTTGCTTGGAATTTGATGGTTGTAGAATTCCTCGAAAAGCTTGACTGATATTGAAGCCAGAAGACTGTTATTCTTTATCATTTTCATTCAAAAAGTCTAAAAATACGTTTGAATTATTTTTCTTGGCAGATTAACCTTCACCTTTAAAAACATTGAAAATGCCTTAATTTTATGTAACTCTATCAAGAAAAGTTTTTCCATCTTTCTTTTAATTATAAGGATGTTTAGAAATAAATGAACTTGAATTTTTTTTATCGTTATTATTAGATTATTAAAGGTAACTGACATTTGGAGGTTGACCAGGAGCTTTAACTGCTCCAATAGCTTTATACTTTTTCTTGCCATCAAACTTTTAATAAGAACGTGAGTTATTTCTCTCAATATAAGAAACCGAATTATTATTGACTGAATTTTATCTTTCTTAATAAGACATCTAATGACGATTTTTACGAATATTGACGGGTGGTTTAAATGTTACACCAATGACATTATTTATGCTGAGTTGAACATTTTTTCTCAAATAATTTGATGCAGCAAAAGTCAATTGTGAAATTATTTGACTTTCTTCGATTGTGGCTAAAACTTCGATTTCTTCTACAGGATTTTTTATTGAAAAATAAGGCGATGATTATTTCTCGAGAGGATTTATTAATTAATTGTTTTTTATTTGATTTTTTTTATAACTGTGAAGAGATCCAGCAGATTTTTGTGTAATTAATGGTTTTTATTTAGAATTAGGTTCACATTAGATGAAATCCTTTCCTTATTTTTAGAAAGATGGAGTCACTGTAATTTGATTATTATTTTTCTTGATCATTGGTGATCTTTTTATACTTCCAGCAGGACGAGGAATTGGT
>Ga0102832_1002324_pt1 | contig 11839 bp, 8 predicted proteins | sample EBPBio282013_DNA_FD_88942 | JGI IMG/M metagenome (GOLD analysis project Ga0102832, IMG submission 88942) | Wastewater treatment Type I Accumulibacter community from EBPR Bioreactor in Madison, WI, USA - Reactor 2_5/28/2013_ DNA (Illumina Assembly) | ecosystem: Engineered > Bioreactor > EBPR >...
TGCTGCTCCCGTACCTATTTCTCGCCGGTATCCCGTACCAAAATATCCGCTTTCCCCTTATCGTCACTCCGGCTGTAGCACTGCTCGTCGGCATCGGCCTAGATATCACACTGACTTTCCTGCACCGCCACCCAATAAGCCGTTTACCTCGTCGTATCATGCCGATATTCATTATGCTTCTCCTGATATTCGGCCTCACTCACATGGGGTTACACGCCACTGAAGTGATTAGCACGTTCATCACCAACCAGCAGCAGGACAAACTTGCGGCTAAATGGGCGGGTGCATATATCCCTGCCAAGTCGACCGTCTATACCTTCGGCCTCACGCTCACCCTCAAGCACTACACCGCCCTCAACATCTATGAGCTATACTACGAAACACCGGATACACTAGCTGATAAGTGGCAGCGCGGGAAAGCCGATTATCTACTCATCAACGTCTGGAATATCGAAAACCAGTGGGCAGGTCGCGACCCGCAAGCCGATTATCATTGGCTGCGTGATCAGCGCGGCCTAATACGTCTGGGGAAGTACAACAACTACACCTTATTCAAAATACGAGGTTAATCATGGCAAAACTCGATAGTTACATCGCCCGCAAAAGTGAAGCCCTCACCGCCCGCCGCGAAGACTGGACGGCGAACCCTGAAAAAGCCGTCGCCACCATCCGTGCCTCATCAAAGGTCGCCGGCATCACCGGAATCCGCCCCACCAAAATGGGCGACTACACCATCGTCAGCGACTCCGCGCCGGGGTTGGCAGGGTTCTCGCTTGGCCCGACCTCGCCCGAAATGCTGCTCGGTGCGCTGGCAAGCTGCCTCGTCCACACCTATCTTATCCACGCCACTTTACTCAACATTCCGATTGATGATGTTGCCATCGAAATTAGCGGAACGCTCGACTACAAACCGGTCGTTGGCCTGCCGTCTGAAAACCGCCCCGCCTTCTCCGATATTCAATACAACGCGACCGTCGAAAGTCCCGCTGATGCAGCTACCATCGAGCAGCTTCACGCCAGCGTCGAGGCTAACTGTCCAGTACTCAACACCATCCGCTACCCCACCAGCATCCAGCGCAGCAGCTAATGCGCGTTGGCATCCTGCTCCCCGGCTTCAGCAGCAGCGAGAACGATTGGGCGATACCGGTGCAGCTCAACCTCGTCCGTGAAATGGCGAAGCAGGACGACGTTCGGGTGTTAGCCCTTCGCTACCCCCATCACCGCGACCGCTACACCGTTCACGGCGCGGAAGTTTGTTCGCTCGGTGTCGGGCAGGTGCGCGGGTTGCGGCGGCTGGCGCTGTGGGTCGACACGCTGCTCACCCTGCGGCGGCTGCACCGTGATCGCCCCTTCGATGTACTCCACGCCATGTGGGCGGATGAAACCGGCCTCATCGCCACATGGGCGGGGCGCTGGCTCGGCGTTCCAGTCGTGGTGTCCATCGCGGGTGGCGAGTTGGTCGGCTTCGATGACATCAACTACGGCCTTCAACGCAGCCCCTTCAGCCGGTGGATTGTCGGTCAAGCGTTGCATGGTGCTGACCGCGTGGCCGCCGCCTGCACCTATGCCGCGCGTCTCATTCCGCAGGCTGGCTATCAACTTTCGCCGGACAAAACGCGCATCATCACCTTAGGCATGGATACGACTGTGTTCCGCCCATCAGAACGCCCGATCAGCAGCAAAAAACTCATCCACGCCGCCTCGCTCGTCCCAGTTAAAGATCAGGCAACGCTGCTCCGTGCGCTTGCCCGTCTGGACGAGTCCATCACCCTCGACATCATCGGCACGGGGCCGCAAGAACCGCATCTCCGCTCCCTCGCCGCCGAACTCGGCATCAGCCAGCGGGTGCGCTTCGTCGGTGCAGTGCCGCATCTCGAAACCCCTGCTTACTACCAGCAAGCCGCGCTCAACATCTTGTGTTCGCGTCACGAGGGATTAGGCATGGTAACGCTCGAAGCCGCCGCCTGTGGCATACCCACCGTTGGCACAACTGTCGGCCTCCTGCCCGATCACCCCGCGCTCGGCATCAGTGTGACAGTGGGTGATGACGCAGCACTCGCTTCGGCTGTTCAATTGTTACTTGATGATGAACAAAAACGGGCAGCGTTGGGTGCAGCCGCCCGTAACTTGGTCGAGGAACACTTTACCATTCAAGAAACCGTGCGCCAGTTCCGAGCGTTATATGCCGAACTGGTCGCTAACAAATCTCACTAAATGGTTTTCCACCACACGCCGGTGCATTCCGGCAGGATGACCCAGTTCTTCCGCACCGCTTCATCTGCCAGCGCGTCACCAAAGAAGAACCGCGTCAGTTGCTCCGCCTCTGCCAGCGACTCAAACCGGTAATCGGTGCGGATGCTGGTCGACTGGTAGCCGAGGCCGCCTTCTAGCCATGCGTACAGTTCCGCCAAACCCTCGGTCGGCGCTTGCGGGGTCTCGCGTCCGGTTCCGAGCGTCTCCAGCAGGATAATCGTCCCGCCGGGGCGCACCACCCGCTGCATCTCACCCAGCGCCTTGCCCATCTCATCCCGCCAGCGGTCAGGGTACCACCCTACCAGATGCCCGAAGCTCCAACCCTCTATCGCCACATCGGCGGACATCGCGCCAGCGGGGACGTTCCGGTTATCGGCAACTTCCGCTGTCCAGTTGTTCAGTCCGGTCGCCTTCAGCTTGGCAATCGCTACATCCAGCATGTGCTGTGACCCTTCATACGCCCGCAGGCTTTTCACCAGCGGCGCGAGCATCAGCGTCAGCCGTCCGGTTCCCGCGCCCCACTCCGCTACATCCAGCCCCGCCAGCGAACGGATGCCTTGCAGTGTCTTGAGGATATTCCCTTCGTAATCTTCCCGCTGAATCAACGCTTCGTACTGGTCGGCATGTTGGGCATAAATCGTCTGAAAATGATCAGGCATAATTTGTTCACCATATAATACATAACAGAAGGGCGCAGAATATGCGCCCTATTCATTCGTAACATTCGATCACGGAATCAGCGTGAAACAGGCTGCTTATTATGATTTCGAATGAGTGTGGTAAATAATTTGACGGTCTACACGCCTTTTCGAAGCGCCTTTAGTGCGCTTGTCTGATGGCTAGCTGAGTGGCTTTAGCCCTCAGCGGTGCAACCCGACCAATTACTTGACACAAATCCGCACCCTAGCTAAACGCCTTGACCTGATCCAGCAGTTTACCTTGATCAACGTCCGGGTACTTGTCCAGCAGCGCCGTAAATATCTTCATGTATTCCACGATCTGCTCTTTCGTGTACGCCTCGAACCGCAGCGTAATCGCCGGCTGCGTGTTGCTGGCGCGTACCATGCCCCAGCCGCCGCTAAATGACGCACGTACACCGTCAAGCGTAATCACGTCGTACTGCTTCGCCAGAATATCCGAAATCTCTTGGATAATCTGGAACTTGGTCGCATCTGGCGCGGAGAGGATAATTTCCGGTGTGGCCACCAGCTTCGGAATCTCGTCAAATATTTGCGAGATTGTCTTGTCCGAGTTCGCGATAATCTCCAGCGTCTTGAGCGCGATCAGCGGCGCATCGTCGAAGCCGTAATAGTTTTCACCGACGAACAGGTGGCCGCTCACCTCGCCGCCCAACGGCGAACCGATCTCGTGCATCTTCTTCTTCATGAGGCTGTGTCCGGTCTTCCACATCACCGGCACACCGCCGTACTTCTTAATTTCATCCGGCAGCGCTTGCGAAGCCTTCACGTCGAACACAATCTTTGCCCCCGGTTGGCGGCTCAGTAAATCCCGTGCCAGCAGCGCCAGCAAACGGTCAGCCGCGATGTGATGCCCGTGGTCGTCAATAAAGCCGCAGCGGTCCGAGTCGCCGTCGAAGCCCAGACCCAAATCCGCGCCGACTTCCACGACTTTCGCTTCCAAATCTTTGGTGGTTTCAGGATCTTCAGGGTTCGGCAGGTGGTTCGGGTAGGTGCCGTCCGACTCAAGGTACAAACCGACGACTTCCACACCGAGCTTCTTCAGCACATCGGGGATATACGTGCCGCTCAACCCGTTACCCGCGTCCAGCACTACTTTCAACGGGCGGTTGATCTTGACCTTCGAGGCAATCGTGTCCATGTGCTTGTAGATCATCTGTGGGTCGCTGTTGATCTCACACTGCCCAGTCGCGAAGGCATCTGTCTGGATGAGCTTCAGCAGCGCCTGAATTTGGTCATCCGCCAGCGCCAGCGACCCATACGCCATCTTAATACCGTTGTAACGGGTATCAAGGTGGCTGCCCGTAATCATCACACCCGCGCCCTTGCCCGCGTAACTCGCCGAAGCAAAGTACAGGGTCGGGGTCATCACCGCGCCGATGTCGGTCACGTTCATGCCGGTAGAAGCCAACCCTTCCGCCATCGCCTGTTTAATACCGGGGGATGTCGTGCGGTTGTCGCAGCCCACGAAAACACGGTCGGTCTGGAACTGCTGAGGCAAATAGGTTCCCAGCGCCTTACCCACCAACCGCGCCAGATCGGGCGTAATTTGCGCTTTCTCGCCGCTAACCGTTCCTCGAATATCGTACTTGCGGAAAATGGAGGTATCCACCTGCGTCATATAATAAACTCCTTAATACCTTACGAATAGATTTTTGCCTGTAATCTTACCCACTTGTCGCATTTATGACGACTGTTGAACCGCGTTCTCGGAAGTCTGGCGTTTGCGCCGCTGGATGTGCATCTGCGCCGTCACCCGCAGCAAATCGCGGCAGGCGGCTTGCAGTGTCGCGCCTTGTCCCAGCATATCCATCGAATCGCGGTCACTCGTCAGCCGTGTTTGGAAACGTACATCCGCGATCTCAACCGGTTCATAAATAATCGTCAGCGCCCAAGTCGGCGCACAGGCAATTTGGAACAACTCGATCATCTGGTTGAAAACGGTACGAGTCACCCCGTCCAACCATTCATCATCCCCGTAATTAGAGGGGCGGCGCAGCATCGCCTCGCGCGATTCAAAAATCACGTGCTTCCGGTCAATCAGTGCCCACAACTCCCGCAGCGCCGCTGGCATTGACAGTTTATCCGTCACCTGCTCAGTGTTTTGCCCCCACACCGCATAGGCATTCCATTGGATAGCATCGCCGTTAGCTACCGCCCGCAGCGTCAGCGAGGCATCCAACCGATACTGCAACCGCAAATATCCGATGGTCGCCTCCCATGCCAGCAGCCCGTTCGCGGGGCGCTGCGGCATCGGGCGGGCATTGAGCGTGGCAGGCATGTCTATTGCTCCCTGAAAAACGTATGCGCCAAAAAGCGATCCAAATAATACTGCGCGAGCTGCGCCCCTAACCCGAACGTCACGCCGTCAAAGCCATGCCGCGCCCACGGTATCCGCAGCAGCACGAACGGGTTCTCGGTCAGCGTCAACCGCCGGCTGATCTGGTCGCCGTCACTGTACGGCACAATCGTGTCCATCATCCCTTCCACCAAAAATAGTGGTGGCAGCTTGCCAAATGGTTGGTCAACCGGATTCGCTGCCGTATATTCATCCCGTAGCTGCTCCCACGGGCCGCCCATCAGGTTGTAAACCGGCGAGGCGTTGGTTAGGTTTTCGTATTTAAGATCGGTCGGCGTATAAAACCCGATCACCGCTTGCACCTGTGTCGCCGCGTCCGCCTTCAATGCCGTCATCAGCGCGATGTGCGCTCCTGCCGAACGTCCGAGCAGCGCAATGCGGCGCGGGTCAACGTTGTACTCACCCGCGCAGTCCCGCACCCATTGAAGCGCCGTTCGTGCGTCTTCCAATTGTGCAGGCCACAGCGCCGTGCCGGATAGACGGTACTGAATATCGAACACCACAAAACCCAAGTTCGCGAGGTAACGGTGTGTCGGCTCAAAATACTCCTGCTTATCGCCGTTCCGCCACCCGCCACCGTGGATTGCGATAATCGCCGGATAGGTTGTTCCGATAACAGGCTTCGTCATCGGCTCATACACATCCAGTTTCAGCGGCTTTCCATTCGGCGAGGCGTACACAATATCGCGCCACACCCGCGCCCGTGCTGCCCGCAAATGCGAACCAAATAGGTTGGGCAGCGCCACCGTCACCGGCAGCAGTCGGTGTTGCACCACCAGTGGGATTTCCGACTCGTAACCCTTACCGAGTCCGGCCTTCATTGCCGAGGCCGCATCTTCAACCGTCGCCCGGTACTCCATCAGCGGTTTGGCAGCCAATATCGCGCCAATGCCGCCTGTAATCACCCCGAACCACAGCTTCGGCTTGCCCACCAGCGACCACACGACCGCGACCACACCTAAAAGCGCAGTCAGCCACGGCAGTTCGCTGGCGGCGAGTTGTACAATACTCCACGAACCGCCCAAATCCTTGGATACGGTCAGAATACCAGCCACCGCCGAAAATAAACCTAACAAACGGGTTATAAAACGCCGCAAGATTTAACCCCCGACCGTCACTTCTTTGCCGTCCACAATCGCGGCAAATTTTAAACCGCTTGCATCTGCGTCCACGTTCACCTGCGTCCCTGACGGCGGGTTAACCTTCAGCAAGAAGTCCGCCAGCGGGTCGCGCACGAAGCGCCGGATAATGCGTTGCAGCGGTCGCGCGCCATATTCCGGTTCGTCGTTCTGCGCCAGCATCCATTCCACCGAAGCATCCGAGAATTCGAGCGTCAGCCCGCGGTCAGCCGCCATCTTGCGCTCTTTCTTCAGCAGCAGCACGAGGATATCATGCAGCACTTCGGGCGACAGCGCGTTAAACATAATCACTTCATCAAGCCGGTTCAGGAATTCAGGTCGGAACCACGTCCGCACTTCTTCCATCGCCTCCTCGCGAATATCTTCAGTAATCACCGGCACGGCGAGATGTTCCGCGCCGAGGTTACTGGTCAGGATAATCACCGTTTCACTGAACTGTGTCGTATTCCCGCGCCCATCGGTCAAACGCCCTTCTTCAATCACTTGCAGCAGGATGTCCATAATGCGCGGATGTGCTTTTTCAACTTCGTCGAACAGCACAATGATGTACGGCTGTTGGCGCACACGCTCGGTAAGCTGCCCACCCGCTTCACTGTCCACATAACCGCTTGGCGAACCGATAAGCCGGTTCAGGCTGCTCTCGTCCTTGAATTCGCTCATGTCCAACGGCAGCATCGCGTCCTCACTGCCGAACATGAACTCCGCCAACGCCTTCGCCAGTTCCGTCTTACCAACACCCGTCGGGCCGAGGAACAAGAACGAACCAATCGGGCGTTTCGCGTCCTTCAAACCCACACGCGCCGTCTTGATCGCGCGGCTCACGGCCAGCACCGCTTCGTCCTGCCCGATCAGACGCTCTTTAATATGCTCAACCATGCTGGCGTAGCGCAGCCGTTCATCCTCGCCCAGCTTGCTCACGGGGATACCGGTCATCTGGCTCGCCGTCAGCGTAATATCTTCCGCGTCGAGGTTCTGGTCGCCTGCCCGTTCATTCTTGAACGGCAGTTGGCTCTGCTGGCTCATACTGACCATCGCCGCCGTCCGGTGCAAGAGTTGTTCCGCGCTCCGTGGCAGCGGGGTCGAGCTGAAATAGCGCTTCGCCAACCGTACCGCCAGCGACAGCGCATCATCCGTCACTGTCAGCTTATAATCGGCTTCAAGGTGTGTCTTCAGAATTTTCAGAATTTCCAGTGTCTCGTCCGCCGAGGGTTCCGGCACGCGGATCACTTGGCTGTTCTCCGAAAGGGCACTCACCGAAAGCAGCCGTTCCTTATAATCCTGTTCGGTCGTTGTACCGATAATCACCGGATCATCACCCAAAAATGCCTTCTGAATCAGCGGTGTCGCCTTGCTAAACTCCGCCTTGATCGGTCCACCGAAGAAACGGTGCAAATGTGGAATGAACAGGATACCGCCCGACGCTTGGCTCAATCCCGCCCGTACCGTCTTCTGGTCGTTATCGAGCAGCGCGGTTTCGTCGATCTGGACGAAGTTCTTCAACCCCGCTGGCCCTTTGCCTTCAGACATCAGCAAGCCGAGGCTGTACGCCAGCGTCCGCTTACCCACGCCGTCCGGCCCCACCAAAATGATGTGCCGCTTCACCGACTGCGACAGGATATTAATCATGTCGCGCAGCAACCCCTCGCGGAAGTAAACCGCCCGCAGCTTGCCCGCCTTCGCCTGCGCCACCACATCCTGCGTCGTGCCGTCCGGTTTCAACCGCACCTGTGAATTATCCATCCTTATATCAGCAATCGCCTTCGGGGTAATCCCCTGCGCCCGCAGCAGGCCGCTCGTCGGCATCGACGCTTCCGCCATGATGCTTAACATATGGTCGGTATCCACCCGCACTTCATCTTGCGAGTTCGCGAGGCTCAGTGCGTCGTCAATCAGGATGATCGCCTGTTTGGAAAGCGGCACTTGGCGGTTGCCCTTCGCCACGAAGTCGAGATTGCCGTTCGGGTCGCCGCGCCCCTCTACCGCTAGGTGTACCTGCCGGTCGAGCTTCGCCGTGTCAATCGCCCGCGTGCTGGTGAACACATCCAGCAGCCGCGCCGCCGCCGTATCAGGGTGTCTCAGCAGTGCCAGCAGAATCAGTTCCGGTTGTAAAGTCGGTTTGCGGTATTGGTCTTTCAACGCCACCGCGTCATTCATCACCGCGTCTAAATCTTTAGAGAGCAAATCCGGGTTTAAAGTGCCCATGTAACCTATTGCTTTCTACGCTCAAAACGTATGCCATCATAAAAACAAAATATAGCGCACCCACCGTGTAGGCCGCCCGTAATTGTCGCCCGAAATGGCTTAGAGGCGTGTTAGAAAACCTCACTGAACATCGAATGTCGCCGCCGTCAAACGGTCAGATGCTTCGCCCGTCAACGGGTCTACCCCCAACAGGCGTTCACCTGTCTGCCAATTATACACTGCCACGCGCAAACTGTATGCGCCCGTTGGGACATTTAATAAGGTTCGGGTACACGCCCGTCCCGCGTTCGGCAGCCCGTAATCCGCCTGTGCCACAAGGTTGCCAGCCGCGTCCACCACATGCACCGCCACCGAGTATTGGTCGTTCGGTACTTCATCCGCTTTTACCGACCCCAGCACAACGGTCACTTGGCCCAAGCCGTTCGCGCGAACCAGTTCAACCAACTGCATACCGATCCCCTCGCCAAATCGCAGTGGCATCGCGCTCACACTCTCCGGCAGCCGCGTCTGCAAATTGAGTGTCACTGACTCGTCATCCAGCGCCGTATAGCAGTCAACAAATCCTTCATCCGCCAGCGCCCGCTGGAACGCCTCTAACCGGAAGTTTGGCGGGTCAATGTGCGACACCGCCACCCACACGTTCGTCTTATCAGCCAGAAACGCCCGTACTTGCGTGGTGTATTCATCGTTCTCTGGCTTACCGGGGATGTACTCCATCATCTGGTGCGTCAGCGGCAAACCATAGAGATAGTGGTCAAGTTCCAGCGACCGTATCCAGTCGTAGTTCCCCGCGTGGTAGGCCACCACATCTCCCGCCTGTGCCTGCTGCTCCAGCGTCGCGCGGAACTCTCGCCACGACGGAATAATCCCGTACAAGTAGCCGCTGAAATCATTCGCCGCCACCGTCCACAACCCCGCCGCCAGCCATATCCCCAGCACAACCACCGGCGCGATACCCGTTCGGCTCAGGCGCTCTACACCCAACCCCACCACCACCGCCAGCAGCGGCCACAGAAACATGATGTAGCGTATCTGGTTAATGAAGGGATACACTGCGTTGGCCGCCAGCGTCCCCACCACCCCAAACGCCGCCAGCAGCAGAATCGCGCGGTACTGCCGCAGGTGTTTATAGGCCGCGAAGACTACCACCAACCCCAGCAGCGCCACGCTGTTGTTGCTAAACGTCAGCAGCAGCGACGGCAGGATCTTCGCCGCGCTCATGCTCACCACCGCGTTAATCGTGTTCCCCTCCGAGAAGGTCATCACCGTCCACACCCACGGCAGGAACAGCCCTCCCGCCGCCCCGATCAGCAGCGCCACCCGCCACCACTGCCGCGTCATCCGCACCGTCAGGAGGTGATACAACCCGATAACCGCGAACACGAACACCAACTGATAATGGAGGTACAGCGATGCCCCCGACACCACCACAAACGCCGCTTGCAGCCCCCATCCTTCTCTTTTCTTGGCGACTTGGCGGTTCAACCCCGCATCTCTCCCCCTTCTATCTTCCTCTGTGTTTCTCTGTGTCCTCTGTGCCTCTATGGTGAATCTTCCTTGTCTTTCTCCGTCTTCCTCTGCGCTCTCTGCGTCTCTGCGGTTCAATCCCGCATTTTGTCTTTCCACCAGCTTCAAATACGCCCACACCTCGAACGCCGCACATGCCACGATCAGCGTATACACCCGCAGTTCGTGCAGGTAGTAGATGTAGTACGCCGACGCGCCCACCGCCACCGCCGCACTTAACCCCACCAGCGCCGCCGAGCGAATCCCCACCACCGCCGCGTAATCCCGCCCCAACCGGTACGTCATCGCCACCGACAGCATCCCAAACAGCAGCGACAGCATCCGCCCCGCCACCGCCGATGACCCTGCCGCTTCGAGCCAGTAATGCAGCAGCAGGTAATACCCCGGTGGATTCTTCTCGTGCTGCAATTGCCCCACCACCCGCGTCAGCACCTCGCCCGCACCAATCGGCCCGTACTGCTCGCCCCCCGCGTAAATGTACGAATAAATCTCGTCGTACCACATCGCGTCACGGTCGAGTCCGATAATGCCTAGCCACGCCACACCCAGCAGCAGTAAAATAACCCACCAGAAGATTCTGCTAGGCCGATAATCGGTTTTAGTAAACGTAAACTGAGGCAGCATCAATTACCTTCAGAATAGGACTTAAACAAATAATCTGAACGCAAACACCAAATTAGGTGTCGGTTATGATTGACCACAAACATTTCTCGGCGGGTTTGAGGGGGCTTTAGCCTCCTTCCCGCCGGAACTCGGAGCCGGAGGCTTGAGCCTCTGGCGGTTGAAGTCGACACTATTTAAATATGCTGACATCGAAACGCACGGCATTATACAACCAAATCGAAACCAAAGTTTAAGGCTCGTCAAGTGCATTCACTCAAAACAAGCGCGATCCGCATCACCCAAATCCTCACCGCCGCTGTCATCCTCGCCGCTCTAGCCGTCATCCAACCGTCTGCTAACGCCGCTCAAACCTGTGCCGCCACCGGAGCAGTCACACGGGGCAGCTTCCGCAGCGTCCCTGCCGAAACCACCTTCTACTACTCGGTCTACACCCCGCCCTGCTATGAAGGCTCAACCGGGGTTTATCCCGTCGTCTACCTCATGCACGGCTCGAATGACGATGACGGCCATTGGGTACGCTTGGGCATCCAGCAGGCACTTGATGAAGGCATCGCGGCAGGAACACTCCCGCCGATGATCGTTGTCATGCCCTATGGGGAGTGGCTCGCCAACAAAAACCAGTTTGATGTCGTCTCGTGGGAAAATGTATTCCTCAACGAACTCATGCCGCTGGTCGAGTCTCAATATCGCATCGACCAGCGCCGTGAAACACGCGGTATCGGCGGCATCTCGCGTGGTGGCTTCTGGGCATACGAAATCGCCTTCCGCCATCCCGACCTGTTTAGCACCGTCGGCGGTCACAGCGCCTTCTTTGCCGAAGGCAACGCCCCGCCCGACTACGACCCTCTCAAGCTCGCCCGCAACGCCGCCAACTTGGATACCCTACGCATCATGCTCGACCGCGGCAATGCCGACTACGCCGCCCCCGGCATCGACCTCATGCACGAACGCCTAACCGAACGCGGCATCGCTCACACCTTCATCATCTATCCCGAAGGTGAACATAACAACATCCATTGGAAACAGCACGTCGCTGA
>Ga0102832_1002326_pt1 | contig 11836 bp, 4 predicted proteins | sample EBPBio282013_DNA_FD_88942 | JGI IMG/M metagenome (GOLD analysis project Ga0102832, IMG submission 88942) | Wastewater treatment Type I Accumulibacter community from EBPR Bioreactor in Madison, WI, USA - Reactor 2_5/28/2013_ DNA (Illumina Assembly) | ecosystem: Engineered > Bioreactor > EBPR >...
TGCATTTGCCGCTATTGCTGCTTGTTACGCTGATTGTGCTTTTGCCTTTGGCTGTTAATAAAACCTTCGAACTCTCTTTTGAAATATTGACGCCTTAGCACTCTCTGAGATGATAGAGAATAGCTCTGAATTTATCAAGAGCCCGATTAAAATTGTCGATTATTTCGCTTTCGGAAGTTTTTTAATATTCTAAGTACTTCTTAACATCTTTATGGTACAAAATTTTCTTAATTGTCTCTTAGATTTTTCGAATGAAGAGGGATAATTTGTAAGCGATTTGTTTGTATTTGTTTTATTTTTATATTTCCTTATCGTCAAACGGATGTTCAATATGTTATTAGGTTTTCGGTTCATTATCCTTTTCATGGCCTCGTTTACAATTGAGCCTAAGAAACTTTTTGTTATGTTCTGGTGATTATGAAGTCTTAAAATGTTTATGTTGCTTATCTTTTGATGTTTATTTACGATGCCAACTTTTGGAAATGACTTACAATTTATGTCGCATTATTTTTTAATTGCGATTTAAGTTCAGAATTTTAAGTAAATTATCTTATTTGTAGCAAATTTAATACAATTATTTTACAAAAGATCATAAATTATCAATCAAAATTAACAGAAAATTTAACAGTTTGTTATAATTTTCAATTGTATTGTTTTATTGGTGCAATATGATCGATATTAACTTGCTGGCTAATTCCTGGAGAGATACCAGAGTTTGACATGTATTGAATAATTTGACCAGGTAATTAAGCCAAAAGTTATTTGGCCAATACATCGGGATTGAACTTGACGTCTCTAAAAGGCACAAACTGCACAATATCTCTTGGAACTCTTTGACCTTTGGAATTGAACAGTGTTCCACCATCACCATCCAATCGGGTCATGTTCTCAAATCCTGCATCTCCAACACCGACAATAATGATCGAAAGTGGTAAAAGTGAAGCTTCATAAATCAAATCGATAGTTTTATCCATGTCATGGATGTCACCATCAGTCAATATCAACAAAGTTTGATAAATTTTAGATCCTTGTTGTCTACAAATCGATGCCAGTTTCATAGTTTCTTATAAAATTGGACCAAAGTAAGTTGGTCCTGATAAGGATACAGATTGTAAAGCTTTAGCATAGTAACCGAGTAGTTGTTAAACTCCAGTAGCTTAAACCATGTTATATTACCCACTCAGAGGGAAACAATGACTTACTCCTTTTGGATAGTTGGGGAAATTCAAACTAGCCCCAAAGCCAAAACATGGAATTCTCTTATCAGTATCGTAGTTCATAAGAATTCCTGTGATTGCCATTATAGCATTTTGATACTGATTGGGGCTATTGGGATTCATATAATGCAATGAACTTGGGCTGCTGGGGCTACCGTTTGATCCTGTAAAATCAACAGCGATGATCATGTTCAATTACAATCCTCCTTTCAAATAATCGATAAAAGAAGGTTTAGAGACCATTTGGAAATGTTCTAAAATGATCATACCTGGTTTTTTCTTTTTTGGATTCAAAAGAACTAATTACATTGGACCCTTGCTATTTTTAAGCTCATCCACTTTTACCATACACTCTCCGATAAAATTGTCTTTACCATTTTCTTACCAATCCCAACATTAAATCCTAAACGCACCAACTTTTTCATTCACCAAACGTTACAATTGAATTTAGATAGGATTCCAGCTGGGGTTGAGATTATTTTGAACTGTATTCGTCCTTGCTACTTCAAGAAAAGTGTTATCATCTCTTAGTTTAAGGAATTTAAGATAAGGGTCACTTTTGTCCCAGAAATCGAAAATAGAGTCAGTATTCATAAGTTTTTGAGCTTTGTACTTCATTCTCATGTAATTATTGGACTCAGTTAATTTTTCACATCTCACAACGAGCTTTCCTCTTGGTTTTCCTTCGCATGTTATATCGATAACGCTGGTCTGATTTTTAGCTCCCATCAATGCACCGATGGTGGTTTCACAAGAACCAATAAAATCGTCATTTCCGTTATCATCGTCCAGAATATCGAATCGAATATCCTGCCTTGATTAGAAAATATAGTCAAGCTGAAAAGTAGTTTTAAAGTTAGGATTAAGCTCATTATTTTGTGTTTCAGTCCTTCCGTACAAGGAATATTGTTTGACAGTAAAATCTCTTCTGAAGTAAACTTTGATGTATGGATCAGATTTGCTGAAGTAATCCAAATCCTTAAGATTACGACATGAGACATACAACTAAATTCTTTAGGATGTATTATTAGCTGGTATCATATTGAAAGTTTAATAATTCTTTACAATTTTTTATAATTTGTGCTATATCCCTAAAATTATTAACAAAATCTATCAAAATAATAAATCTTTTATTTAAATTATCCTTTATTTATATCGTGTAAATCAAATATGAAATAGAATTGATTGTAACAACTAATCTATTGCGACGATTTTATATTATTTATTTTATTGCCTCTTTAACTTAATTAATAACTTTGTAATGTTAAAAATATACGTTTCAATTCTCTTTTTTTATAAACTCAGTCACAATATATTGTTAAAATAGGAATCAATTATCATACTGAGATTGAGCCGGATTGTCGATCACTCCTTAATTCAATATGAATGCAAGATCATCCTGACTGCTCGGTTTTACTTTTGGACTGCTTCAGACATACATTCAACTCCATGGTTTCATTCTAAATTTTCAAACAAAGATTACCTTGCACTGCCGCCAATCTTTTTGATGCTTGCTGAGACATTCTGTGAGTTTTTTATTCTCAATAGAACATCCTGTTTTATGAACAAGATTTTGAGCTTGTTGAAAATTTTCATCAGTGGATTTTATACTGGTGCATTGATCAACCCATTATTTGGATTTTCCTGACATTTTTTATGCTCAAATAAATATAAGGAATTTTGTCCTCTTTTAATAACATTACTAAATGTCGTTTTATAACTAATTTTTTTCGGAGATTTATCCTGTTCATACTTTAAACAAATTTACCTCCTTGAATCTGGACAAAAAGTTGAAATAAAAAAAAGGGAAATCTTCCCATAAATCTTTTTGTCAATTAAATTCCGTGAGTTAATTTTTTGTATATAATATTTTTAATAAATTAGTATTCGTCAAAATAAATATTCGCATAATCCAAATGCCTGTTCAGATAAGAAGGAGAAAATGTAGCGAATACTTGAAATAAGACATCAATTTGTCTCAATATAGGATTTAAGTAGGTTCAGAGGGGAAAACAACAAAATCGCCTTAAATAGAATATCGACGATAAAGAAGTTCTACATTTTCTTTTTTCTCAATTCCAAAAATTCCTTAACCTGAATAAAACTCTCTTTTTGATGACTGCGATTCCGCAGAGACATCTTCCAGCATCTATGATCTGGACTTCTCATCTCTTGATGAGTGATTATTTTACAATATACACTATATTTTCTTCCTATTCTTCTTTACTTTTTTTTCTATATTTATTAAGAAAATTGAAATTGATTTGTGAGGTTCCTTTCAACATTTGACACACTCTGATTGAGCTTCCTTAAATTAAAATGATAGCTCTTGAAATTTAACACTCTGTTCTTTCTTCCTGATAAAGTTATGAGCCAAAATTAAAAATAAATTTTACTACTACCGATTCAAATCCGATTTAATGAATTAAAAAAACTCAAGACATTTCTTTTTTAAGTTCAATTTAGTGAAAACAATGAAAGTCCCCTGTCTAATAATGAGAGTAGATTTTATGAAACGAAAAGATTTTTTAAGCTATGTTTTATTGATATTGAAATAGAATAAATCATTAACTAAAATTGTTGAAATTAACGCTTTCATTGAAAAGATGAAATTTGAAAAACAATTAATAAAAGATTCACACCGATAAGATATTTTAAAACTTTTAAATAAATCTTATCTTATCAAAAATTCATTTTCTGTCAATGTAATAATTAATTATTTTTTTTTACTTTATATTTTGAGTTTTGTTTTTTTTTATAAAATCAAAAAAAAAATCATTTACTTTACTTTAATAACAAAATTAAATCTCAATATTAAAAATCTTCATTTTAGACATTAAAAGTCTTTAAATAAATGAAAATACAAAAAAATAAATCAAAATCTGTTCAATTTACTAACTAATTCATATACTTATGTTTTTAGCTTTGAAAATTACCATGCTTCATCTTTTTCTTGCAAATCATCATTTGTAACTACCATGCTCAACAGTGAACTTAAGTCAACTCCTTACTCGGTTGCTGGTAAAGTATTTTTTCTGGTTTCTATTTGCATATCGTAAAAATCAACAAGCTTTTCGACTTGTAGTCCAGTGGGATTACTAACATCTTGTTGGATGGCTTCTGTCTCTGCATCGATTTAAGGGACGACAATGATATTTTAATTGGCAACTTCCCAGACAGATTGTTGTTTTTTTTATACTTTTGCTTGAGTATTTAAATTGACGTTAGTTTTAGCGAATCCCCAACCTTACATCTTTCGATTTAAATTTACCTTTTATTATTATTGAATTCAAAAATAAAATTTTGAAGATAGATTAAAATTCGGATGTGAATGAAGTATAAAAAATAAATTTAGTGAATTTTAATCAGTATCTATATCTTTTGGATCAAGGTTATTTTGGTAGAAAATGTTCAAATTATGAAACTTCCAGGGTATTATGAGATAATCTGAATAAAAAAAGCAAAGACAAAGTTCAACCAATCAAATTACATCTCTCTAAAAGACAGTTAGATTCTATCATTACCATCTGATCATTTTTACAAATATTTCTTTATCCTAATCATGCCCAAAAACGCATAATCAACTCTCCAAAATCTTTTACTCCAATAGTTTACAACCGAAACCGAACTCAAATCTATCGAAGCAGCAATATAAAATCTCTAGAATTCCTACTTGCAAAAGTTTTCTATCGGAAATCTTATTCTAGGATGGTAAAACTTTCTGTTCCCAATACCCAAAGAAAAACCTCATATTCATCCAAAAGATAAACTTTTTTCACAAAGCAGTCTTGTTTCACCATCAAGTGCAGAATTATTAAAAATTTAAGACCAAAATATTCAGCCTTTTGGATAACATAGATTCGTACCAATAAAAAAAAGTAACTCTAAAAAGAGCAAAAAAATAAAGAAAAGTCGAAAATGATTCTGTATAATATTTTTATGTACCCAATAAATTAGGAAAAATTACCTCGCAAAAGTATTCTGAGACAAAAAAAAAAAAAGATAAAAATTTTTACAGTTAAATAAAGTTTTTTTTCTTGATTCATATTAATGACTTTTCATATGAAAATTTAAAAGTTTTTAGAATAAGGATTTCTTCTAAATGAGTATTGAAATATAAATTTTGATTGGGATGTAATAATAAGCAAGAAGTGGGCTTCCAATATTTAAGCAACTTCATGAGCTGTTCCCTGATATTTAAGGGGAACTTTGCAGCCGTCATTCAACATTATTCTGTAAACTGAAAACAAACTTTAACCGATTATATGACAGTAAAATATGTAAATAATATTGAAGATATGGAGCCATAATATTACGTGGTTGTGAAGGGAGATTGCTAAATTGTGGATGAGAAAATCACAGAAATGAGAATGTCAATGGGACTGGAAAATGGTATAATAATCTTGGTTTCCAAAACTTATTCCGAATCGTAACTTTTCATTAACAGCAATCATTTTAATGAATAACTGATTTTCAATCACCTTGGATAGCTTCAGGAAGGACTCAATAATTTATCCACTGATATATCTTCCCTTATTAAAAACTCTATTCAAGGAATGAAGTAAAAAGAACTTTTCGGTGGAATATTTTACATTCATTCCAACATTCCTTAAGAGCGCTTTTGCTATAATGAATTGCTCCTTATGGGAATTTATTTGGGAATGCTGATTATAAATGGTAGAGTAGGGAAAGTATCTCAGTAAGACGTTATTCAAAATATGGTAGAATTAGGTTCAATGGGTTCATAAAAGACAATAAGGAGAAGATTCGAACATTACTTCAATAGAATGTTTGATATCACTGTACCTGAAGATATTGTGAAAGTCAGTAACCATTCCCACAATTTGATGGTTAATTAAAATAATGGCTTTAATACTACGGCATCTAAAATTTAACCAATACATCATTATCAAAGACTCAACAATGATTACAAACTTATGCTTTGCAAACTTGACCTGGCAAAGGAAGATATTATGTACTAGAAAACAAGAAGAAATGATGTCAAATTTCGTAAAGATTAATTGATGACCTAAGTAACAAAATAGTTCCCATAAATTATGACATTAGCTCAATTATCAACCGCAAAAATCAACTTGTAAAAATAAATTACCTTTACATCAACTTATAGTCGCTCATAATAAGCTAAGACTCTTTAAGAACTTGAATGTTAAGATGAATAAGAGATTTTAAAACAGCCAAGCAAGTAAATTTTTATAATGAATTTCAAGATTTCTTAAAACTTTACAATCTGAAAATGAACTAATTCACAGTTTCCTCAATAAAACTGTTTAGATTGACCATCTCATCGATTCTTTATGGACAATACATTCCAAATAATTACATTTGTACACAGACGACGTCGTAGAATTAGTTTAAAAGATGAAAGAATAGCTTGAAATTAACGTATTTTTTTTACTTATTTTAGGCCTGTATGATTGTCGATCATTATTTTCTCATGATTCTAGTCCATAAAAATAGACACACTGAGCTTTTGTGCGATGTTAAACAAAAACTCAATAAAGGTGAACTCAAATCAAAGTCTCTTTTTAAAATTTAAGAAGAGGACATTGTGCAATAAAGGTTCCATGTTGACAAAGCCATCGGTTAAAGATTGTTTACATCTGTGCCATCAAAGGGAGTGGCGATCTTTGACCCATCTTAAGCGATTTGGTTTTAATGATTTTAATTTTTTTCAGCCTTTTTATCGTATTTTATCAATTTAAACTTTCATTTTTTAATTTTATAAAATCTAAAAACTAGAATAAGGAAATCTTACAAACAGGAAAATTTAAGATAGCCAAATAAAATATAGATTAATAATTAATAATCACTCAGATATTTCATTTAGAAAGAAAAAAGAAACAAAATGACAGAAGATTCAAACAACTACTTCTTTGGATACATTGGTGTTGCATCAGCACTTATCTTTGCCAACCTCGGAGCTGCTTACGGTAGTGCTAAAGCCGGTGTCGGTATCTGCTCAATGGGTGTCCTTAAGCCAGAACTTATCATGAAATCAGTCGTCCCAGTCGTCATGGCTGGTATCTTGGGTATTTATGGTATGATCGTTGCTGTCATCATTGTCCAAAAAAGTAAATTTTTGTTTTATTCAGTCCCCGGAACTGATTATAAACCAAGCGCCGCTTACGCTCATCTCGCTTCAGGATTGTGCTGTGGATTCAGTTCATTAGTAAATAATTTTGATTAATAAAGGCTGCTGGTCTCGCTATCGGTATTGTTGGTGACGCAGGTGTGAGAGCAAATGCACAACAAGATAAAATTTTTGTCGGAATGATTTTGATATTGATTTTCGGAGAAGCCCTTGCTTTGTATGGTCTTATCGTTTCACTCATCTTAACATCCCAAGGCTGAGCCATTGGATTGATCGTTTTGTCAAATATGTTATTTCTCATTTTTTCTTCATCATTAAGAAACCCCCATTATATACAGTAGATTTTTTGCTCCTTTTTAATTTTTTGATTTCATTTTTATCTGAGTTGAAACTTATTTATAAATCATTTTGTAGATTTAATAAATTCTAGTCTATATCAGAAACTTGAAAAATTTATCAGATTATTTTTTTATTCAACATACCTTTATTTTTTTCTCCTATCAAGAGCAATTATTTTCTTGCATGAATTCGGACAAATCTATGAGTAAATTTACTTTACATGAAATTTTTTTTGATAGATTTTTAAGATTTTGAAAATAAAAATTTTCTCTTTGATTGATATTTTAATGACAGCGCATTAATTTGTAAATTATATTGCTTTAATAACTTTTAAAAGCATCAAGTTTTGAGAAAAAAAGAAGTAGTTTCAAATCAAGTTAAAAAGTTCAAACTAAAATAAAAGATATGAGTTTTTTCAGTCAGTCATGGTAATCAAAATACAAAATAATCGATCAAATCGGATAAGGCAGTTTCGGATCAGTCTATTTAGTAAAGGATGCAAAATAACGTAGTTATGCGTTGAAAAAAATACATGTTGATCCTTTTGAAGTCGATCAGGCTTTAAAGGAAATCGAAATCATGAAAAAATTTGTACATCCCAACTTAATTAAAATTTATGATTCATAGCTTGATGAATCTAATTAATCACTTCAAATCGCTATGTAATATTGCCCAGAAGGCGATCTGTTCAGTTACTATAAAAAGAAGAAAACTATTTCTGTATAATAAATCCTGAAAATATTCAAGCAAATCGTTCAAGCCTTTATTGTCATGAATGTAAAGGGAGTCATTCATAGGGATTTAAAGCCATAAAATATTCTTATTGGCAAAGGTTCAGTAATAAAAATTGCTGATTTTGGCTGTGCTAGAAATGTCAATAAACAGCTTATCTCTCAGGCAGATAACTTCTCATTGGATAAAGGAACACCTATCTACGCATCACCCGAGCAATTGATGAATTAAAAATATTCAGCCAAATGCGATGTGTGGTCGGCAGGATGTTTGTTGTATTTCATCTATTTCGGACAGCATCCTTTTATGGATAAAAAAGTTCATAACACATTATCCTTGATTAAAAAGAAAACCTAAGGCAAATAAATTGAATTGGACAAAAAGACTGATACTAAAATTGCTCAACTTCTTCAATTAACTTTAATTTACGAGGATAAATAAAGAGCTTCTTGGCGTTAACTTTCACTTTGTCGAGTTTTCTCATAAAGATTGACCAGCATTCAATCCTTTGTCGAATATTTGAAAAATGTTTCAATAATTGCCAACTGGATTGCAAAAGAGTTCTGGAAATATCGTAAAGGCATGCAGATGTAAAAACATAAAGATTAAATTTTCGTTTACTTCATAATAAAGTTCCAGGTCACATCGATAAAAATGGCCTTGTAAATTTTAAACAAGGATCCAAAACATGTTTATCTTTTTGAACCTGAGTCTTATAATTCGTATAAACCAAGCCCATAATTAATTGAAGACATTAACAGAACGTATGTTGATCATGAAAAATATTATTCTGCCATTAACAAGTCAATGAAAACAAAAGATGTTTACAAACTTATAAAAGAAAGATAACCTTCAAGAGTAAGCTGTTTTTCTGACCTTGATAACTCAATCAGAGCATGCTATAAGATTCTTTTGGAAATTAAGAAGCAAATAAAGGATGGATAGGATAATAGTAAAGTTTGGGTTTGTATGAGTAAATGGATAAATTTTGAAAGAAACTTTTCTTATGAAAAGGAACCAAGAGTCTAAAAGATTATTGTCGCCCAAACATAAAATATGCAGAAAATTATTGCGAACTAAATTGACAATTATGAACAGGGAATTATTGACTGAATCAAAATTAGACATTGAGTCTGAAATGTTTTAAGTTTATTTTTTATTTTCATTGATTTTCTTTCATTTATAAAAAGACTTTAATTTGTCATAATTTATATAACCTTTCAATCAGACTTTATAAACATCAAATTAGTTTAATAATTTAAGATCAAACTAACAAATAAAAAGAATCTGTTTGAATCGAAAAAGTATTAATTTCAACTCTGAAATCAATCATAAATCTTGATGCTGATCTAAGAAATAATTCGGCAACAAACTATTGGGATTTTAAATAAAATCTTGTAAAATTGTCATCATGAAAAATCTTAAAACAAACGATACTTTACTGTAGAATAATTTGTTAACTGGTATTTGGATAAAAATCTCATTAAAAATGATGAAAAACAAATTTTAATGATCTTATTGAACAAACATTTATAAACTCAAAATTCAGCCTAAAACTCTTAAAAACCCAATTAATTTTCATATTAATAAGCAATAAAAATTGTTTAATAGATAAAGAAAAGTATAACTCAATAGAAAAGGAAAGGATCAAATGAAAATAATTCAAATTTGATTCAAAATCTGGGTAAAAATTCAATATAAAACATCGAAATAAATGATTTCACACCTTAAATAAACAGGCGTAAATCCAATTTGTCAAACAAATAACCTTAAGAACAATAAATATCATCGCTGAGCAAAAAGTTAAAAAAACAGAATCAGTTCATAATGCGAAACATTGACAGAATTAAAAAATATGCAACTCCATCCTATGAACCATTAATTGATTACTAAAGGACTCAGTTATAATAAATAAAAATTAGTCATGAAATATCACATAAACTTTTTAATCTTTACAAAGGGGTTTTTCCCTCTGGAGTGACAAATAAAGAAATGTTAAACTTTTAAACAAAGGAACAATATAAATCAACTTTAAACTATCACAAAATTTTGTAAATCTTTTTAGATGCTCAAATAAAATTGTAAATCGAACACAAATTATCTCTTTTAAGAATGGTCAAAAAGTTTGCTTTCAACCAAAATTTTATCCAACTTTAAGAATGGATAAAAATTTACAGAGGAATCATTAACAATCTCGATGTCAAATAGGTTATTTTACAAAAGCTGGTCAAATCAAAAGAGTAGGAAAAAAAGTCTTCAAAATTTATCCAACCAAAATAAAATCCACAAATCTAAATAAAAATACCAAAAACTTAACTTCAATATCGAACGCGAAGAATTAAGACTGAAGCTTCAATTCCTGAGTCTCGATTCATATCAATGGGTAATCTTGTTAAGTAACAATAAGAGCCCCAATTTTTAAGTAAAAATGATTACATGACCAACAAGAGTGGTATTAGGCCGATATTACATTTATAAAAGACTGAATCTTATAAAACCTACAATCCAAATTAATATCGATCAAAACATAAAAAACTTCTTAAAAATGTTAATTAAGTCATGATAAAAAATCTTAAAAAAGACTTAAGATCATAAAAAATGATTGGTTTAGCAGATAAACAGAAAACTTAAAATCAATAAAATACATCAGAAGATACTTATGATAAAAATGAATTTTCTTACTTAAGAAAAGCTATAAAATCTAAAAAAATAAGTAAAATTACTTGGTAGTCACTGTTCGAAATGAAATAATAACCAATGCACTATAACATTGCTATACCATAATTCGCTAGGAATTTATAAAATGATTGAATCCTTAATTTTTCTACTTTTTTATATTATTTCTATGTTCTAAGCAAATAAAACTTTATCGGACTGAATAAAGTGAACTTTATTATTTTTTTATTCGAATAAAATATTTATAAATTTATGTATGTTAGTCAAGAATATTATTATTTAAACAAACTGTATTTAAAATATTGGCTTTAAAATTAAAATTTGAACTGTTTAACCTCATATTTAAAATCTTTTTTAGTCACTTTCTAAACTAATATTTTGAATATTGACATCATTACCTGTTCTTTTTGGTTAAAGTCATAAAAATAGTTTCAAATTACACAGTAATTCATTTTTAGGAACAACAAAAGGCTCTAATGGCGCTAATTTGGCATTGCAAATATAATAATTTACAAATTAGTTAGAAATCAACCGACACAGATGAAACTTAAACAATCAAAGAATCTGACATATGATGAGCAATATGTTCGTTGTTTAGAGTTTATTAGGATGTTCGAAGACTATAACATGAAAAGTTTTGATCCAGAATATGGAAAGAGGAAATATGGTATTCAATTGGTAAATATTTTTGTTAATCAAGCAATAAATCGCGAATGGAGAAAGAAAGACTTTGGAAATTTTCGTCGAGGACTTAGAAGCA
>Ga0102832_1002327_pt1 | contig 11835 bp, 9 predicted proteins | sample EBPBio282013_DNA_FD_88942 | JGI IMG/M metagenome (GOLD analysis project Ga0102832, IMG submission 88942) | Wastewater treatment Type I Accumulibacter community from EBPR Bioreactor in Madison, WI, USA - Reactor 2_5/28/2013_ DNA (Illumina Assembly) | ecosystem: Engineered > Bioreactor > EBPR >...
AATCTGCCCAAATTATGTCTGATTTACTAAATTTAGATTTAAATAAATTAGATCATTGGTCTTTTTTACTTTATTGAGAACCATCTTGTGGTTTCTACTTTTTCTAGAATGCTGACTCATCAATAACATTCCCGAATTGATCCATACTGGTAATGATTTTCTTTGCTTTTTAGTCGATTCTCTTTTGTTTAAGGGCCTCTTCTTACTGTTTTCTCACTTATTCCCTAATTTTTTATTCATCGGCAGCATCGTTGCGTCTTCTCAAGAAAATATAAAAACCAAAAAATATTATGGTCAATACAATGTACCAAAAGAAACGGTTGTAAATTTCTGGACTAACTTCTTACTTTGGTACAGCCTTCTGCTATGTTTATCTCAATGTATTAGGGTCTTTAGTGTATTCGATGTAAATGTTTCTGCCGATGAAAAAGAGAGAAACAAAGAGTAGGAGAAGAAATTTAGGGGTTAGTAAATATTGTTTCCAAGGAGACTCTGGAGTCTACTCAGGAAGGTCAATCAAATCTTATTATTTGGCTTCTGCAGTTTGAGTCTTTTCCTTTGTTTATATATCGCTCATAAATCGCTTATGCTTTGTTATTGATTATTATAAAGTCGACATTACACAGAATAAACAAAATCTAGAAAAGTAAAAATATAAATTAGAATTGAGCAGCCAAAATAACTAATTGGATATTAAGTAAATTGAGAAAGAAAAGTAAATGATAATTAAAATGATTCTGGTCAATAGTTAACTGTTTCTTCCGCATTCAAAAACAAATACCCCATCAAAGTTCTCCATTCTTCGCATGTTTATATCTTGAGTTTTCCCCCACTTTTCCATGTCAGTCTCACTATACCTTTGCAGGCCTTGCTTTTTCCATACATCCTACCAACTTAATATTTCTCTTCATACTCTCTTGTAAGCTCAACTACATTACTTGTCCTATCTATAGTCGAAAATTGACTCATGGGCCTTATGACCAAAGGCTGGCTCAAATTACGTTCAAGATATCCGATATTCTCAAATTGGTATTTGAAATCATTATCAAACTCGATAAACATGGCAGGAACCACAATTTTTTTCATTTTATCGCCTACTAAAACCTTTGCAGTTATCAGGCTTCCCAAATCGGATGCATTTTTCAAACATATTTAAATTTCTTATCTTCCTTGACTTCTTGGTCCAACATTTTGAAGCTTTTTCCTTACCACAATATCAAAATCTTCTCGGTCATAATCGTAATCAATGTTACAATTATAACTTCTTGATTCCTTATTATTTACGTACAGAATCAAACGTAGCTTATCCATTTGGATATTAAAATCTGATCTTTTAAACGCAATATCGAAGTCATGGCCTTTTGCAATTATCATCGATTTTTTAAAAAATGCAATCTTTTCTCGACAAACTTGATTTTTAGTGTCATCATAAAGTTCAGAGTTTTAAAGATTTAAAAATTGTGATTGTATTGAGGACTGAGATTAATTAAGGATATCATTGTCCCAGTTTTTATCCTTAGGTGTAGGGCTGAGTCGACGCAAATTTTAAGGACGTATGTAATCGGATTGAGAGTCATAATAAACTTGTTAAATTTTCCTTTCTCTGTAAAAATCGTCACTTAAGCCACCAAACTGACTCATTTTTTCACTGAGATAAAGATTTTTATTATGAATCTTGACAATATTATTTTCCCGAATTTTTAAATTATATGGGTCGTATTATTCTTCAATGTAGGTTTCAGTTTTTGAACTTTTCGATACCTCAGTTTTTAATCGTCTGTTTTAATCATCAAGTTCCCTGACTTTGTTCCTTAAATCTCTCAATCTTTAATCGTCATTCGTTATGTTGCTTTTTTATTGATTCAATTGTTATTTCAATCTTCTATTTTCCACTTCAAGACGCCGAAGCTATTCTTCGCTTTAATTATTCCTTGGTCGGATGGTAGATTCATTCTTTGATCGAGAAACCGATCTTAGACCATATTTCAAAGGAGTTTATTATTTTCCAAGAACACTGGTAAAGTTTATTTTCTTAGAATTTTTTATTTCTTGTTCGTCAAAAAATTGTTTCAATGGAGATTTACTTTTTTATCTGATTCCTGAATTTCCATCATCTCCAAAACTTATATTTTGTGGTTGAAGAGGAATTGATCTTGCTAAGAAATTTTATTTGACAGTATCGCGTGCCATTTTATGATAATTTTCTTCTGATATCTTTTCGCCTTCATATTTAGTGGCGATATCGCTCAATTTAGAGAATTTTTCTTTGTAGAAGGTTGCCTCATCATAATTAGTAAAATTTTGACTGACTCTCATTTTTTAAAGTTATAAATCAGCTAATTTGATGAGTTTGTTTGTTTTTTCAGCAGATACAAAGCGTGGATTTGGGGCCTGAATTTCAGATTGATATTTTAAGTAAGTTGTTCGAAGCTTCTCCATTTGTGATTTTATTTGAAAGATATAAATAGTAAAGTTTCAGTAAACAAAAATTTAAAAGGGATTATAAACTAATCGATGTGAATAAAATAAAATAAATTTTAGTAGCTAAGTAGTACAGTGTTAATTCGATTTTAAAAGTTAATAATAAGATCGTTAAATTAGTAAAGAATTAAAATGAAAGTATTCGACCTTTCAGAATTGAAAAAAACTGCACGAATCAAATAATCAACAACCTCCATGGATGGAACTCTCTCCAATAACAACAGAAGCTACTCTGATATTCACAAGTCGCCAACTAAATCTTCAATACGAGAGCCTCTACAATAATCATATTACTTGAGTAGATGGGGCAAAAATATTGATGGCAAGCCAAATTCAAAGACGTAAAACACACCTTGGGCCAATGTAGGGCAAGGAATTATTTCCACTTCAGTAGGTGAAGATCATGTGCTCATTGTTAACAGTAAAAATTCTCCATAAATTAGACAAATATTAATGTTTCGGGTACGGCTCAAATTTATATGGGCAACTTTCACTTTAAGGCGATCACATTCATAGGCCCACCCAACTGAGTTGTTTTAAAGAAATGAAAATTGTAAAAATCGTCTCTGGATCCTATCATTCATTCGTTCAAAATTCCAAAGGTTAAGTATATGGCTTTGGTCTAAACATGAAAGGACAGTTAGGAATCGGAACATTTTAAAATCGCAAAAAACCATCCCTTATTTTTGCTTTATTACCAAATGGTTCAAAAAATCCAAAATCTAATTTCTTTATTTAAACGACTGAGTATAAGAAAAAACTCAAAAAAACAAAATAGGAAGGAAGCTAACTTGCCAATATCACAAATATCATCAATAAACTTTCTTAAAGTTCATGTGACTCGGCTAAGCCACAATTTTTACTGAATCAAGATGAAATAATCAAAGATATGGCATGTGGTCCTGTTCACAGTCTTATGTTATCAAACAAAAATAGGATTTTTGCATCGGGTTACGGATAAAAATATGCTCTTGGAATAGGGAAGACTAAATCTTCAAATTAATTCATTGAAGTCAAAATCAAAGGAAATCCTTCTAAAATATAAAAAATTTAATGTGGAATTTCTGTTAGTGGTTTCCTTGCTTAAGGAAAAGTTTATGTAGCGGGAACACTTGATAATAAGATATTTTAATACTTTACACCGATTCCTTTCCCGGAAGAAGTTATTGACTTCAAATTCGCATCACAATGTTTACTTATATTATCAAGGAAAGGAGAAGTCTTTAAATTAGGAAAATCATCATCAAATTCAAGTTCATCTGAAACTTTTACAAAAATATCCGATTTCGACTCGCCAATTAAACAAATTTTTAGCGGTTTGACCTGCTTCTTTGCAATTTCAGATACTGGAGCTTGCTATGGATGGGGAGAAAACAACAACAATCAAATTACAGGAATAAGTAGTGAAACTGAAATTGAAACACCTAAAATTTTAAAAATTCCAATTTATCTGAATGAATCAATTGAAATTGTTTCAGGAAACGGCGCCACTTTTTTACTTTCTGGAAAGCCACTATAGTCCCCTAGTAAGGTAAATCTTGCTGTAGAAAACGAAGAGTAAATTTCAAGTTTTGTTTAAGAAATTCCATTAAAAACATCAGTTTCTTAAATTGAATTAAAAAGAAAGAACACATCCAAATATTCACATTCCAACATCTACAAAACATAGTAACAAAATTTACTCAATGAAATGGGTATCAAACCAAGAAAATTCAATATTTCGATGGAAATTGACTTTAATGATCTTGTGATTTAAAGCCAAATATCTGAAGGAGGATACGGAATTATTTATAAAGGACTTTGGAGATAAACAACTGTGGCAATTAAAATGTTCAAAATATAATCCTAAAATGGTGTGAAAGACTTTTTCAGTTAATGTGCTGCTATGGAGGCTTTAAGGCATCCTAATATTGTCATGTTTTTAGGAGCTTGTACCAAACCACCAAATTTCGCAATCGTTTTATAATATTGTGGAAAAGGTTCATTGTGGTCAACAATTCAAAATCTCTAACTTCCCTTAACATGGTAAGACAGAAGAAGATTCTCTCTTTAAACAGCCAAAGGTGTAAATTATCTGCATACTTCGAGTCCTCCAATTATTCACAGAGATCTTAAGAGTTTGAATCTTCTCCTTGATGACAGTTATAGAGTTAAATTGGCTGATTTCGGATGGACGAAGGGCCTTGACAATTATATGACAGGAAAAATCGGAACTTATCAATGGATGGCACCTTAAGTTATAGCCAGTCAAAAATATAGTGAAAAGGCTGATGTTTTCAGTTACGGAATCATTTTATGGGAAATCGCTTCTAGATAGCCTCCTTTCAAAAGTAAAATTATTTTAATTTCTAGATCTTTCGGGCTTACAAGTCTCAATGGAAGTTTTGAACAATGACTTAAGACCTAAAATACCAAAAAATACTCCTTAATGTTTTGTGAAATTAATGAAAAAATGTTGGGATCGAGATCCATCCAAAAGACCAAGTTTCAAGGAGATTATAAAGTAGCTTCAAAACATGAAGTTTTGAATACATGTTTTTCTTTCTTATATTGCATTTATTTTTTTAAATCATTTCACTTTTAAAATTATATTGCATAAAAATATCTACACTACAAAAAATCATTTTGTTTGTCTTTTTACAGGATTAATTTGATGTCGATATATTTGCCTTCTTTATTGTTAATATCTATTTTCGTTGCCATCACTGTATCTTTAAGGTTTCCTAATGGGTCGTTGATCATTAGTGTAATATCTTTCAATTTAATTGGGATTTTGATGAACTTGAAAATAATTCATGAATTTTTATTTTAATTTCTCTTAAACTGCAATTTGTGAAATTCTGGATACAAAGCCTATTTTGACTTAAAAGCTTCGATAATGGTTAAACGTTATTTTGGCTAAAAAAGAAAGATCCTAGCTTACTATTTTACTTAACTCATTGAATTACAATCCTAAAATCTAAATTCTTTGCTCCATTCTTGAAAAACTACTTAAATCGATGCCCATATTTTATAAAGTGTAGATATATAGTCGTTATAACATAAAACTGGATTTTTAGAGAGATTTGAAAGTTTTAATATGATTGTAAGTAAGTTGTAGGATACGAAGATTGGGTGCATAAAGCCATGAGAAGCTTTAAATTGAAGAAATGTTACATTTATAGAAAGTAATGATTTGTAAATTGTTAAACTTGACTTGTGTAATTTATTTTAAAAAAGTATTTTGAGTTGATTTCCTTCCTTTGTTGATATTGTCCAATTTAATAGATTATGCATCACATTCAATCATTACCTAAAAGACGAGATTCCATTTTTCCTAATAGTAGTTATTGATTTTCCATTCTTTTTCAAAAAGCATTCTGTTTATTGTCCTTGATTGTAATAAATTCTCGATAATGATTTTTTTATTTGGCTTGAAAAAACCTAAACCTATTTTTTTGGTTTGTTTTTGTTGGTTCAGCATAATATCACCCTTAATTAGACATCACTGATTCATATCAAATTTATTCGAACTACATTAAAAAATGAACATTGAGATCAAAATTTTATTATTAAATGTCAACTGTCTCATCTAACGAGTAAATTATATAAACTAAAAAATAATAATGCATAGATTAAATGAATGATAAATCAGTATCTGAACTATTGATTGTTGATTTTCCATTCCTTGATAATCTCTTCCATATTTTAATTGAAGTGAGCAACACCCGAGTCAATACATCCATAAGCATTGGCTTCATATTTCACATACTCCACTTTTCCTTCTTTAAGGACAACGTCTGATTGAACGTCGATTCTTCTTGGTCTTCTATTGGCCTGAACTATTTCTCTGTATTTCATGAATTGCTCATTTACCTTAATTTTAATCAAAAATTTACTTATAAGTATTTATTGAAATAGGCGGTACCTCTCTTGAAGTTAGCAGTAGACTTATAAATCTGTAAGTGTTGTAAGAATTTTCCAATGGCATGTTTTCCTTTAGTTTTAAATGCTTATTTATCCATTTGAACTTCAAGATATGGTTTTCCGTCCTTTTCTGTTTCTTTAATTTCAAAAATCCCTCCTTATTATTCAAGAACCTTCATGATTGCATATGAAGCTCCCACGTGGGCTTGTAACCATTTTTTACCTTCAACATCAAAGTAAATAAGCCCTTTTAAACCACTAACAATAAGATCGAACCATTCAACGTAAACAATATCCCATCTTTATTATTTGGTGTATTTTGGAAGAAGAATTTATTGAACATCTTCAAAAAGTGATAAATAAAGTCCGACTGAATCAGCCTTACATTCTTAATATGTTGAAGCAATTTATCCAAAAATACTGTGCCAAGTTTCATTAGGTCCGTAGAAAGTTGTAATTTCTTCACCATCCAAAGGACTTTTGAATTCAGGTTTTGATGTAAGCAGTTTGCCTGAGCCATGACCTAAAAGTTCGTGAAGAGCAACCATCACAAAGAGAGATGGTTTATGGTACTTTAAACAAAGATCAATTTTATCCTGAGGAGTGTATTGAATCGATTCAACAGATGGTTATCCGTAAGCATTACCAAGATTGACGTTTTTGAATCCAAAGTTTTCCCTAATATCATGATAGTTTGGAATATTGATACCAATTGGGACTCCTGAACTTGCGAAGGCTAAAACATCCAAACTCGTGAAATCTGGTTTTTTGAATTATTAAACTTAAAATTATTTGCCCCAAGTTAAATATTGTAAAGTTACTGGAGCACTTTAAACGAGCTTATTTAACAATTAGGATTCTTCTTTATTGACTACTGAGACAAAACCTTCAAATTAAGCTCTAATTTTCAAAGGATCTAAATAACTTTCAATAAAACCAATGTTAGTTTAAATGATTGGTCCAACATCTTTAATCCAATGTTTTTGAGATTATTTATGTTTTTACATGTCTCCAGTTTTAAAGTGGTTAACGTATTATCTGATCATATCTTTTTGAATATCATTTGCTGCATGTTTTTCAGCTTCACTCAAGTACTTATTAACGATTGATAAGAAAGATGCAAATTATCCATACTTAACAACAATTTTGATTCCATTTTATTCGATGATTTATTCTCTAGAATCAATTGATGCAACTTTCAAAATAAATTCGTTTTCAGCAACTTTAACCAATCTGTTGTTTTAAGACATAAGTCCTCTTTTAACAGTTATTTATTTCACTCTTTCAGCATCGGTTGAGGTAATGTTTTTGGAATAATATCCAGTTGTGCCTTATTTATCACTGAAATCTAAAAGTCCATAGGGTTTTTAATGTGTGAAAATGAACTTCTCAATCTTGTCATAAATTCCACAAAATTCATCTTGGTGAGCAGACCAGTATGAACTCAACAAAAAGAATTTTCTTAAAGCTTATTGAGAACATTCAGGAACAAATTTCGAATCCCCAAATGATTTAAAGTTTCCACAATTATTCAGGAAAGCTGATAAGTAAATATAAATTTGCTTAAGCTCCACTTCTGTGAATCCTGCATTTTTGGCTACTTCCTAGAATTCTTTTGCATTTTTATTCTCGAAAGTTCTCAGAATAATGTAAAGCAGTGCTGGAGATTCATAGGATCTCTAAAAATAACATATTTTAGCTCCATTCCAAGAGGCTTTAGCAAGGTTATAAGCATAAAGAGATTCATTTTAGTTTAATCCTTTGAAAGCTTGCTAACAATCAATTAAGGTGAAGTTAGTAGTAACAGGAATATGATGAGGACTGGTCATTATTAAGAAATTTTAAAAAAGATTTGAATTTTATTTAATCAGAGAATATATAGAAAAAGAAAAAATGCTATATTATTGAAATATGAAAAATCATACTCCCCCTCGTTAAATTGCTTTGAATTAAGTCATTCAGTCTTAAATAAATTCAAAAATTACTTTTGCACTCTCTGGCAAAATGACCGACTTCGTGGCATTTATGGCATTCAACACCAGTCTTCTTGTCACCTCCTTCAGGACAATCTCTTGAGATATGTCCAGCCTTTTTGCAGTTGTAGCATTCCTTTGGAGCTTGTTGCTTATCGCAATCTTTGGCCATATGTCCAGTTTGTTGACAGTTGTAGCATTTAGGACCGTAAGATCTTTGGTTATAGCTTCTTTGAGGTCTGTCTTGTCTTTCTTGTCTTTCGGATGGGCATTCTCTGGCGAGGTGTCCAGTTCCTTGACAATTGTAACATTTTGGGGCATCTCTTCTGGGAGCTAAATAATGGTAAGAATAACCTCTTTCGTTTTATCTTTCAGGTCTCTTTTGGTCGCAATCTCTGGCGAAATGACCTTCCTTTTGGCAGATGTAACAGGCGCTTGCTCTGGTTGACATGATTTGGGATTTGTTGATTTATTATTATAGTTTTTGCAGATTAAGCTAGTTATAAATATTAAAGCTTTGGACAAATTGGTCAATTTATCTCATATCTTATCTAAGAATTTCAAATGTAAAATTAATCTAATTTGTTTAAAACTTCAATATAAAAAATTGTTGAATTGTAAAAAGATGTCAAGAAAAAATAACAAAAGCATCAAAAAAAGATATAACAACCACCTGAAGGAACTTTAACGTCAACAAGATCAAAAGAAGTAATAGAAATAAGCCAGAAAAGAATAGAATAAAGCTTTCGAATAAGCTAATGAGCTTCTTGAATAATTAGATCTTGAATAACAGAACAACAAAATGGAAGTCGAAAAGATTAAGAAAATCAAAAAGATAAAAAAGCATCATGACAAAATGTAAAAGAGAAAAAGAATGAAATGAACTTCATATGATATTTATTAAACCTCTAACTTTCCATATTGATCATACTTTATAATTTAAACTTACTAACTGTTTATAAAAAAAACTTATTAAAAAAACTACGTATGAACTCAAGAATAAAAACCTCAAAGTAAGTATTTGACCCAAGATAATACGTTACCCAATATGCTACTGAAAGAGATATTCTCATTTGGAAACAGATATTTGATACCTTCGATACTGACCAAGATGGAGTTTTAGCACCAAGAGATCTCTTATAGGCGATGTCCAAATACAACGGGTATCATCCAAAAAGAAATTACATTTATCAAACAATGGCCCTCTATGATACTGACGAAAGTGGAAATATTGATTTTAGGGAATTCGTTAAAATGATTCATTAAAAACCTTATGAAAAAGATAAAACTTAAGACATAACAAAAGTGTTCAATGAAGTGGATTCTGAATCAAAAGGCTTCCTCACTGCTTAAGATTTGAAAAATCTCGCCTCAGAATTAAAATAAGATCTTCCAGATGAAGAAATAAAAATAATAATGAGAAAATTAGATCCCAAAAGAACAGGAAAAATATCACTCGAGGCTTTCCTTGAATTCAACCGTCAAAAAATATTTTGATGAACCTAATTAAGTTGTTTATCAGCCCATCTTGAATCTTTTGAAGTTATGCAAAATAAAATATTTTTAATTTCTCATTCAAACTTTTGAAAAAATAGAAAAATACAGAAAGTTTATTTTTCACCTAATAATATACTTTAATTAAAAATCAATCATTTTCTTTAAGAAGTTATCTTTATTAAATCTTAAATGTGGCACTGCAATGTTCATAAGTATCCAAGACTTTATTGAACTTTAAGATATGAATTTTATTTTATCCAACCATACCCAGTTTGAAGACTTAAGACTCTTTAATTCCTAGAATTTTAGCTTATAAAAGTTGAAGGACTCGTTAATTGGCTTTGATGATTACATGCTTGATAGCTTAACAGTTATTTTAAAGATGCAAAAGTTTAAGTTTCATAAGAATCATTTACACCCAAATGTAATTAATTTGTGAGTAAATTGACTGATCAAATTTCTTTTACTATTGACTTAAAAACTCGGCATGTGATTTTTTTCTAATGTTCAACGAACTGTTTAGATTCGCTGGATTTTTTTCAATATCCATGTAAGTATCTTGCATATTGATGATATAACAAGACGCAAAAATTCTTTATTTTTGGAATTAGTGTTTTTTCTTTATCAAAACATGCTTCATCGATTAGTCCTCATTTTATCGAAGTTCTTCTTCATCAAGTAAAGACTAACTAATTAGTTTAAATGCTTAAGGTAAAGTCCCTTTTATTATTGCGAATTTCTTAATGTATTATTTTTAAAAACTAAGATTTTGATTTGATGTCAGAATAATTTCTGTTGGTTTGCTTGCTACTTTATTTATTGTTCTGTAATAAAACGACCAATTGCGGATTATCGGTCTAAGAAAGTACATCAAAGGTTTGGGGTAAATCAAAATCATTGGTAAAACTGCGCAAAACACATGAATCGGCTTTATTTTTTTAAGTAAACTTTCTAAAGCTCCTAAAAGAGAAGTTCCAGTTTGTTCGATATCTTCCTTATTAGACATTTTATTAAAAACTATAAATTTTTATAATAAAATATCAACGTGTAAATAAAATGTAGTCGAAAATCTTAAATATTCTTACGATTTTAGCTTTGACATTTTTTCTGAGCATTTTAGGAGTATAAAGCAATCAATTAAACTGCGAAGGATAAAATGCACCAGTTTAATGCCTCTTGTATCGTTAATATTCAAATTTGGATAATGAGATGGCTTGTCAACTTTGTGCAGTAGCACTGTAATACGATAAGACTGAGTAAAAGACTAATAAGTTTTGTAACGATGAAAATGGTCAACTCAAATCATGTGACTTGACTTCTTTCGCTTATCTGTTGGTTAAAGAAAGATTCACTGAAGCTTTCGACTTAGAGTATGAAATATTTTATCGAGATCCTTTTAATCATGATTTAAAAGTGTCAGAAATACTTAAAAAATAAAATATTAGATCAGCTTTGATAAATTGGCTCGAAAAAAATCAGTAAAATGTCCAATAAAATACTTTGCTTGAGAAATCAATTGTCAGTCTGTACCTTGATGATCCGATCGAAAGTGAAAATTAGCTCAATAATTTCCTTTAAAAGATAAATAATCAATTGAACAAAAGATCTGTTAAATTGAATTGTAGAATCTTATAAAAACAAGGTCAGTTCAATGAAGCTTACAACATTTTATCAAAGTATATAAAAGAAGCCGAAAAAGATCAAAGAAAATACCAATAAATGTTAGAGCCTTATCTGTACCATCTGAATGGCAATTTATTGATGCATCATCTTAAATTTGAACAGGCAATATTATAATTTAAAAAAGCAAGTAACATGTTCAAAGCTGCGATTCAAGAAGTCGCTTTTATGAGAGGATTTAGGCTTTCGAATTATAACATTGGTCTATGTTACCAAAAGTTGTCTAAATTCGAGTAAGCAGTTAAAATTTACACCTAATTGATAAAATATGTTGAAAAGAATGCTGAGATTCTAAATG
>Ga0102832_1002328_pt1 | contig 11833 bp, 12 predicted proteins | sample EBPBio282013_DNA_FD_88942 | JGI IMG/M metagenome (GOLD analysis project Ga0102832, IMG submission 88942) | Wastewater treatment Type I Accumulibacter community from EBPR Bioreactor in Madison, WI, USA - Reactor 2_5/28/2013_ DNA (Illumina Assembly) | ecosystem: Engineered > Bioreactor > EBPR >...
GCAGGTCGAGTGGGCCGTGAAGATGGCCGAGGGTTTCGGCCGCAAGGTCGCGACCGCCGAGGAGGCGCGCGAGATCATGAAGATCGGTGTCTGGTACGACACGGTCGAGGAAACCCTGTTCAAGCTCGGCCTGCCGCCGAACCGGCCGCAGGGCTACACCGGCTTCCTGGGCTACGACACCGACGGTCGCCTGCCCAAGGTGGCCGGCACGAAGTCGACGCCCGTCAGCATCCTGTAGCGACGGACCGCGATGTCGACCGAGGAGACCGGAGGGCCGTGGGACGACACGGCCCTCGCGCGGCTGCGCGCCTGGGACCCGACCTGGGCGACCGTGTGCGCGACCATGACGGACGACCCCTGGGTGGACGGCGTGCTGCCGCGCAGGTTCGTCGAGCTGGTGGGCGTGGCCTTGAACGCCGCCTGCACCAACCTCGACCCGGACGGCACCCGTCGCCACATCCGGGCGGCCCTGGCCGCGGGGGCGAGCCGGGACGAGATCGTCATGATCCTGAAGATGGCGTCGGTCATGGCCCTCCATTCCTGCAGCCTCGGCGCCCCGATCCTGCTGGAGGAGGCCAAGGCCGCGGGGGTGTCGCCTCCGACGCGGGCCGCCGGTCCGACGCCGGCCTGCGACCGCATGCGTGCGGCCGGCCAGTGGAATGTCGCGTGGGACCCGTTCTTCGCCCTCGATCCGCAATGGACCGATGCGTTCATGGCGACCGGCGTCGGCATCTACGCCAGCAAGACCTTCACACCGAAGGAGATCGAGCTGCTCAGCATCGCCTTCGACGCCTCCTACACGCACATGTACGCGCCCGGCACCCGCCGCCACATCCGCGGCGCGCTGGCCGCCGGCGCGACGGTCGAGGAGATCATGGAGGTCCTGAAGCTGTGCGTTGCCCAAGGCGTGCAAGCCTGCAATCTTGGGGTGCCGATCCTCGACGAGGAACTGGCGCGTGCAGGACGAGCGGAGACGACGCGATGAGCAGTGAACGGGCGCAGCACCTGAAGGAAAAGGCGATCGAGGAAGTCCGCTCCTTCCTGATCATGGCGGTGTACCTGTGGTTCGTGTTCTCGCTGATGCTGCTGAACGAGGCCATCATCCTCAAGAAGCCCAGCATCAACTTCCTCGCCCAGGGCTTCGCGATCGTCAACGCGCTGGTGCTGGCCAAGGTCATGCTGATCGCCGACGACCTCGGCTTCGGCCGCCGGTTCGACGACAGGCCGCTGATCGTGCCGATCCTCTACAAGTCGGTGCTGTACGCGCTGCTGTTCGTGCTCGCGCACGAGCTCGAGCACTACCTGGTGGCCTGGTTCAACGGCAAGCTGCAGTCCTTCACCCTGCCGACCGTCGGCGGCGGCAGCTGGGCCGGCGCGGCCTGCGTCTGGGCGGTGATGACGGTGTCGCTGATGCCGTTCTTCGCCATCCGCGAAATCTCGGCCCTGGTCGGCAAGGGCCGCGTCTGGCGCCTGATGGTGGTTCCCGGCGCGCGCGCTGCCTTCGCGGCGGAAGAGGCCCAGCGCAAGGCGGCCTGAAGCGATGAAGATCGAGGCGCTGCGCACGCCGGACGACCGCTTCGACGGGCTGCCGGGCTACGGCTTCGCGCCGCACTACGTCAGCGACCTGCCGCGCTGCGTCGGGCTGCGGATGCACTACCTCGACGAAGGTGGACCGGGCGAGCGCGTCGCGCTCTGCCTGCATGGCCAGCCGACCTGGAGCTACCTCTATCGCCGCATGATCCCGGGCCTCGTGGCCGCCGGCTACCGCGTGGTCGCGCCCGACCTGTTCGGCTTCGGCCGCTCCGACAAGCCGGTCCACGAGGCGATCTACACCTTCGAGTTCCACCGCGAGGCGCTGATCGCCTTCGTGCGGGCCCTCGACCTGCGCCGCATCACCCTGGTCTGCCAGGACTGGGGCGGGCTGCTCGGCCTCACGCTGCCGATGGAACTGCCGAGCCGTTTCGAGGGCCTGCTGGCGATGAACACGACGCTCGGCACCGGCGACCGTCCGCTCGGCCAGGGCTTCCTCGACTGGCGCGCCTGGAACAACGCCAATCCCGACATGCCGGTCGGCAAGCTGATGGCGCGCGCCTGCCCGCACCTCTCGCCCGCCGAGGCGGCGGCCTACGACGCGCCGTTTCCCGACGCGACGTTCAAGGCCGGCGTGCGCCGCTTCCCCAACCTCGTGCCCGACCATCCCGAGGCCGAGGGCGCGGCGATCTCGCGGCGGGCCCGCGACTGGTGGCGCACCACGTGGACGGGCAAGACCGCGATGGCGGTCGGCATGACCGACCCCGTGCTGGGGCCGCCGGTGATGGCGGACCTGCGCGCCGAGATCCGGGGCTGTCCGCCACCGGTCGAGATCGTCGCCGCGGGACACTTCGTGCAGGAGTGGGGCGGGGACGTGCTGAAGGGCGCGCTGCCGCTGTTGCGCTAGCCGGGTTCGCCCTTGAGCCGGGCGACTTCTTCCTCCAGTTCGCGGATGCGCGCGGCCAGCCGGTCGACCGCGGGCGCGATCTCGGCCTCCGAGTAGCGCGCCGTGATGTGCTGCTGGCAGTTCACGTCCCACGCCTCGATCGTGAACACGATGGCGCGCTGCGGCTTGGCCTTGTAGGCGGGATCGACCAGCCGCTCCATCAGCTCGAGGTCGTCCTCGATGACGCGGGCGCGGCCCCACAGCTTGACCCGCTGCTTGGTGGCGAAGTGCAGGACGAAGAGGTGGGCGCGGTCGTTCTCGGCGAGATGGCCGAGCGTGATGTACTGCCGGTTGCCGGCGAAGTCGGCGAAGGCCAGCGTGTGCGTGCCGATCGTCTTGATGAAACCCGGCGGGCCGCCGCGGTGCTGGACGTAGGGCCGGCCCTCGGCGTCGGCGGTGGCGAGGAAGCAGGTGTCGATGACTGCGAGGAACTGGCGGAGGTCGTCGGTGATCTCCGTCTTCCACTCGCGGTCCTCGAACAGGACCCGGGACCCCAGACGCTTCTGTTCCGCCTTCACCGAGGCCGAGAACATCACGTCTTCGGGGTCGGCCATGGTGCTACCCCAGCTTCTTGCCCAGCCGTCCGGCCAGGTCCTGGATGTACTGCCAGGCCACGCGGCCCGAGCGCGAGCCGCGCGTCACCGACCATTCGACCGCCTCGCGGCGCAACTGGTCGGCCGGCAGGTCGAGGCCGTAGTGGCGGCAGTAGGCCTCGATCATGGCGAAGAAGGTGTCCTGGTCGGCGTTGTGGAAACCCAGCCACAGGCCGAACCGGTCGCTCAGCGAGACCTTTTCCTCGACCGCCTCGGACGGGTTGATCGCCGTCGAGCGCTCGTTCTCGATCATGTCGCGCGGCATCAGGTGGCGGCGGTTCGAGGTGGCGTAGAACACGACGTTCTCCGGCCGGCCCTCGATGCCGCCGTCGAGCACCGCCTTGAGCGACTTGTAGGCGGCGTCCTGGCCGTCGAACGACAGGTCGTCGCAGAACACCACGAAGCGGCGCTTCGAGCCGCGGATGCGGCCCAGCAGGGCGGGCAGGGACGGGATGTCCTCGCGGTGGATCTCGACCAGGGCCAGCGGGCCCGGCGGGCCGCCCAGCTCGCGGTTCACATGGGCGTGGACCGCCTTCACGATCGAGCTCTTGCCGGCGCCGCGCGAGCCCCAGAGCAGGGCGTTGTTGGCCGGCAGCCCCCGGGCGAAGCGGCGGGTGTTCTCGAGCAGGATGTCCTTCTGCTGCTGGATGCCCTGCAGCAGGCCGAGATCGACCCGGTTGACCTTGGGCACCGCCTCGAGGCGGTGGCCGGTGGCGTGCCAGACATAGGCCTCGGCCTCGTCGATGGTCGCGGTCGGCGGAGCGGGAGGGGCCAGCCGGTCGAGGGCTTCGGCGATGCGCGTAAGGGTAGCTTTGAGGTCCTGGTCCATGGTTGCCGGCCGCCAAAAAGGGGGGGACCATACGCTTCCGCACTTGCGTTGCAAAGCGGGGCGGGGCCGCTATAGTCCGCGCGCTTTTTCGGCGGCCGGAAAGGGATCGGAGCGCAGCATGTTCATTTCACAGGCGTGGGCCCAGGCGGGCGGTGCGGGCGGCGGCGATTTCCTCGTCCAGCTGTTCCCGCTGATCCTGATCTTCGTCGTCTTCTATTTCCTCCTGATCCGGCCGCAGCAGGCCAAGATCAAGGCCCAGCGCGAGATGCTGGCCGGGGTGAAACGCGGCGACCGCGTCGTCACCGGCGGCGGCATCGTCGGCCTGGTGACCAAGGTGATCTCGGACAACGAGATCCAGGTCGAGATCGCAGAGGGCGTGCGCGTTCGCCTGGTCAAGCAGACCATCACCGACATCGTCAGCCGCGGCGAGTCGGTGCGCGGCGCCAAGGACGGCGAGGACGACGTCAAGCCGATGCTGCCGCCGCCGGCCCCGGCGCCCGAGCGCAAGAGCCTGCTCGGCAGCCTGTTCGGCGGCAAGAAGTAGCCGCAATCGCGGGGCAGTAGGTCGGAATGCTCAATCTTCCGCGCTGGCAGACGATCGCAATCCTGGCGATCACGTTGCTGTCCGGGGTGTTCGCGCTCCCCAACATCCTGCCCGCGTCGGTGCTCGATCACCTGCCGCACTGGTACCAGCAGAGCCGCATCAACCTCGGCCTCGACCTGCGGGGCGGCGCCCACTTCCTGCTGGAAGCCGACCTGCGCTCGGTGCTGGGCGAACGCCTGACCAACCTGTCCGACTCGGTGCGCGCCGAGCTGCGCAAGCAGCAGGTCCCCTTCAAGGACGTCACCGTCGAGGGTGGCCGCGCCGTGGTCGTGACCCTGCGCGACGAGGCCCAGCGGGCCAAGGCGATGGAGGCGATCCGCACCATCGACCCCTCGCTGGCCGTGTCGGGCCAGGGCGATACCCTGCGGCTGGCCTATTCCGACCAGGACCTGTTCCGCCGCAAGAAGGAAGTGATCGACCAGTCGATCGAGATCCTGCGGCGCCGCGTCGACGAGACCGGCACGATCGAGCCGACCATCGTGCGCCAGGGCGACGAGCGCATCCTGCTGCAGGTGCCGGGCATCAAGGACACCACCGACCTCAAGCGCAAGATCAACCAGACCGCCAAGCTGACCTTCCACCTCGTCAACGAGGACGTGGCGGCGGCCGGCGGCAACGGCCCGGTGCCGCCGACCACCTACATGGTGCCGACGCGCGAGGGCATGCAGGACCTGCGGCGCACCAACCCCAAGGCGTGGGACGAGATCCAGGCGGCCAACCCGCGGCTGTCGCCCGAGACGATCTGCCGGCGCTTCCAGCCGCAGTGCCTGCCGGTGCTGAAGCGCGTGGTGGTGGGCGGCGAGGACCTCGACGACGCCAAGGCGACGTTCGAGCAGCAGCAGGGCGGCCGGCCGATCATCAGCTTCACCTTCAACGCCGCCGGCGGCCGCGCCTTCTGCGCCGCGACCCGCGCCAACGTCGGCAAGCGGCTGGCCATCCAGCTCGACAACGAGATCATCAGCGCGCCGGTCGTGCAGAGCCCGATCTGCGGCGGCAGCGGCATCATCACCGGCACCTTCACCACGCAGCAGACCCAGGAGCAGGCGCTGCTGCTGCGCTCCGGCGCCCTGCCGGCGACGCTGTCGATCATCGAGGAGCGCACGGTGGGCGCCGACCTCGGCGCCGACGCGATCCGCAGCGGCACCGTCGCGGCGCTGGTCGGCACGGTGCTGGTCGCGGTGTTCATGTTCGTGGCCTACGGCCCGATCTTCGGCGGCTTCGCGAACCTCGCCATGCTGGTCAACCTGCTGATGGTGTTCGCCGGCATGTCGATCCTCGGCGCCTCGCTGACCCTGCCCGGCATCGCCGGCCTCGTGCTGACGGTCGGCATGGCCGTCGACTCCAACGTGCTGATCTACGAGCGCGTGCGCGAGGAAAAGGCGCTCGGCCGCTCGGCCTTCAACTCGCTGGCGACCGGCTACGAACGCGCCATGTCGGCCATCGTCGACGCCAACCTCACGACGCTGATCGCCGGTGTCCTGCTGTTCGGCTTCGGCTCCGGCCCGATCCGCGGCTTCGCCACGACGCTGTCGCTCGGCCTGCTGACCTCGATGTTCAGCTCGACCATCTTCACCCGCATGCTGCTCGCCATCTGGGTGCGCTGGCGGCGACCCACCGAACTCGTGATCTGAGGCGCCCCACCATGCTTTGGAAACCGGTTCGCCTGTTCGCCTTCAAGCGGAAGTTCGACTTCCTCGGCCAGCGCAAGGCGGCGCTGATCCTGTCGACCCTGATCAACATCGTGTCGCTGGCCGCGGTCTTCACGATCGGCCTGAACTTCGGCATCGACTTCAAGGGCGGCATCGCGATGCAGGTGCGCGCCAAGCAGGGTAACGCCAACCTCGAGGAACTGCGCTCGGTGGTCGGCGGGCTCGGCGTCGGCGAGGTCTCGCTCCAGGAGTTCGGCGACCCGACCACCGCGCTGATCCGCATCCAGCGCCAGAACGGCGGCGCGTCGTGCGTCGCCGGCGCCCAGAAGGTGATGCTGAACCGCGCCGGCGCGGGCTGGCAGGTCAAGCCCGGCGCGGCCGGTACCGGCGACGTCGAGTTCACGTCCCCCGGCGCGCTCGACGCGGTGACGTGGCGCGACGCGATCAGCCGCGTCGGCCTGACCGTGCAGGAGCGCCAGCTGCCGCGCGGCACCGTCAACACCGCCAAGATCGACATGTCGGTCGAGCAGCAGGCCGAGTGGTGCCAGCAGGTCGCGATCAAGGAAGTCGAGGACGCGATCGGCGCCAAGTATGAGATGCGCGGCACCGAGTCGGTCGGTCCGAAGATCGGCGAGGAGCTGATGACCAGCGGCATCCTCGCCGTGCTGGCCACGATGGCGGCCATCGCCGTGTACGTGTGGTTCCGCTTCGAGTGGCAGTTCGCGGTCGGTGCGCTGATCGCCATGCTGCACGACGTGATCTCGACGATCGGCGTGTTCGTGCTGCTGCAGCTCGACTTCAGCCTGACCGCGCTGGCGGCGGTGCTGACCATCGCCGGCTACTCGATCAACGACACCGTGGTGATCTTCGACCGCGTGCGCGAGAACATGCGCCGCTACAAGAAGCTCGGCCTGATCGACCTGCTGAACCTCAGCATCAACGAGACCCTGTCGCGCACCCTGATGACCTCGGGCACCGTGTTCGTGGCGGTGGCCGCGCTGGTGCTGTTCGGCGGCCCGGTGCTCTACAGCTTTTCGGTGGCGATGCTGTGGGGCGTCATCGTCGGCACCTACTCGTCGATCTGGGTCGCCTGCGCCGGCCTCGTCTACCTGAACCTGCGCGCCGAGCAGCTGCGCCCGCCGGAAGAGACGGCCGACGCGGACAAGGCCGGCAAGGCGGGCGCGTGATCCCGCCGCGGCAGGGCGGTCCGTTCGACAAGACCCTGCCGACGCCGGACGCGTCCTACGTCCAGCTGATCCGCGGCTACGGCCCCGGCCACTTCACCATCGCCGAGCGGCGCTGGGATGGACCCGTGCTGGTGACCGAGGCGAAGACCGTGTCGTGGAGCGTGACGCGTGCCGAGGACCTCTCGCTGGAGAGCCTCGCCGCGCTCAAGGACAACGCGGTGCCGATCGAGTTCCTGGTGGTCGGCTGCGGGCCGCGGCCGGTGTTCGTGCCGCCGCCGAAGCGGGCCGCCTTCAAGGCGGCCGGGCTGGCGCTCGAGGTCGTCGATACCGGCGCCGCCTGCCGGATGTTCAACGTGATGATCGCCGAGGGACGGCGGGTCGCCGCCGCCCTCGTGCCGCTCCCCTAGGTCAGATCGGGGCGGCGACGATCAGATCGGCGCGTTCTGCTGCGCCACCATGCAGTACAGCATGGCGATCGAGAGCATGGTGTTGAAGCGGCTGGCGTAGAGCGCGGGCTTCGCCGCCGCCGCCTTCTGCTCCGCCGTCGCCTCGACGAGGCCGAGGATCTTCTGCTGGTTCGGCCAGATGATGAACCAGACGTTGAAGGCCATGATCAGCGCCATCCACATGCCGGTGCCGATCATCACGAAACCCGGCTTCAGGGTCAGCGCCTCGACCAGGTAGCGCTGCATCGCCGCCAGCAGCAGCCCGGTGAGCACGGTGGCCAGCGCGGCGTAGCGGAAGAAGAACAGCACCTTGGGCGCGATGTGGCCGGTGATGGCGCTGCGGTGCTCGGCCGGGATGCTCGGCATGGTCGGCACCTGCACGAAGTTCAGGTACCAGAGCAGGCCGACCCACAGCACGCCGCTCAGCACGTGCAGCCAGCGCATGAGGAAGGTCGCGTAGGCGTGGCCGCCGCTGATGCCCTGGCCGGTGGCCAGGCTGGCGAGCGCGACGATGACGATGCAGAGCACGACGCCGGCGCCGACGGTCCGGCCCGGGGACTGGAAGATGCTGCCCATGATGCGGGTTCTCCCTTATGGTTCTTGGCGAGAGGGGGACGCTTATTTGCGCGGCCAGTGTATGCTCGTGACGACCTGCGTTCAACTGTCGCAGCCTCCGGTTGTCTCCGGATGAGCCCGTCCTTCATCGCTCCCGAGGCCTCGCACGCCTACGTCCTCGACGAGGTCCGGCGCGCCGACCGCGACCGCTTCCTCGGCGCGCTGTTCGCGCCGATGCCGGCCCGCGCCGGGCTGCTGGCGCTGCTGGCCTTCGACCACGAGCTGGCGCGCACCCGCAGCGTGACCCGCGAGCCGATGCTGGCCCGCATCCGCCTCGAGTGGTGGCGCGAGGCGGTGGCCGAGGCGACCGGGACGGGGAAGCCGCGCGGCCAGCCGGTCGCCGAGGCGCTGGCCGAGACCGCCCGCCGCCACGGCCTGGCGCGCGACGCCCTGACCGCGCTGATCGATGCCCGCGAGGAGGAGATCGAGGGACCGCTCGACGTCGTGCGCACCGGCCACGCGCTGGCCGACCTGCAGCTGGCCGTGCTGGGCACCGGCGACGACGCCAGCCGCCGCGCCGCGCGCGCCGTGTCGGCCGCCTGGCTGATGGGCGAGGGACCGGAGCGCGACGCGCTGGTCGCCGAGGCGCGCGCCCTCAGCGACCGGGTCAGTCCCGACGCCCTGCCGGTCCTGCTGCCGGCCCTCTCGCTCGGCGGTATGGCGCCGTGGCGCAAGCCGCTGGCCTATTGGTGGGCGGCGCGGACAAGGCGATATTGACGGGCAACGAAAGCGGGAGGGTTGAAACGTGGCGCGCGCCAAGGCCAACGGCATCGAGATCGAGTACGAAACCGCCGGCGATCCGAAGAACCCGGCGCTGCTGCTGGTGATGGGGCTGGGCGGCCAGCTCACGATCTGGCCCGACGCGTTCTTCCAGGGCCTCGCGGCCAAGGGCTTCTACGTCATCCGCTACGACAACCGCGACACCGGCCTGTCGACCGACTTCGACGCGGCCGGCCTGCCCAACATGGCCGACGCCATGGGCAAGCTGATGGCGGGCCAGCCGATCGACGCGCCGTACAAGCTGGACGATCTCGCGGCCGACGCGATCGGCCTGCTCGACGCGCTGGGCATCGAGCGCGCCCACATGGTCGGCATGTCGATGGGCGGCATGATCGTGCAGATCCTCGCGGCGAAGTACGCCGCGCGCTGCCGTTCGATGGTCTCGATCATGTCGACCAGCGGCCGCCGCGGCCTGCCGACCGGCAACCCGCAGACGCTGGCCCTGCTGATGGCCCAGCCGGCCAACCTCGAGCGCGAGACCCTGGTCGCGCAGGGCCTCAAGGTGCGGCAGGCGCTGTCGGGCGGCGGCTACGCCGAGCCGGAGGCCGACCTGCGCGCCTTCGTCGAGCGCAACGTCGACCGCCGCTTCTACCCGCCGGGCGCGGCCCGCCACTACCTCGCGGTGATCGCCTCGGGCGATCGCGTCGAACTGCTCAAGACCATCAAGGTGCCGACGCTGGTGCTGCACGGCGAGGGCGACCCGCTGGTGCCGGTCGAGGCCGGCCGCGACGTCGCGGCCCTGGTGCCCGGCGCGCAAATCGAAACCTTCCCGGGCTGGGGGCACAACCTGCCGGGGCCGTTCCTGCCGACGCTAATCGACCGCCTCGCCGGCTTCTGCAAGGACAAGTGAGGAGACCGCCATGAAGTTCGGCATCTTCTACGAGCACCAGCTGCCGCGCCCGTGGGGGCCGACGAGCGAGTACCAGCTGCTGCAGGACTCGCTGACCCAGATCGAGCTGGCCGACCGGCTGGGCTACGACTACGCGTGGGAGGTCGAGCACCACTTCCTCGAGGAGTACTCGCACTCCTCGGCGCCCGAGGTCTTCCTCGGCGCGGCCAGCCAGCGCACCAAGCGTATCCGGCTGGGCCACGGCGTCGTGCAGCTCACCACCAACCAGCCGCACCGCGTCGCCGAGCGCGTCGCCACGCTCGACCTCCTGTCGGGCGGCCGCGTCGAGCTCGGCATGGGCGAGGCGGCCGGCCCGGCCGAGCTTCACCCGTTCGGCATCCGCGTGCGTGACAAGCGCGAGCGCTGGGAGGAGGCGGTCAAGGCGATCATCCCGATGTTCAGCCGCGACAGCTGGGAGTTCCACGGCCAGTACTACGACTTCCCGGCGCGCAACGTGATCCCCAAGCCGTACCAGAAGCCGCACCCGCCGCTGTGGGTCGCCTGCTCGAACATCCAGACCATCGCCAAGGCCGGCGAGTGGGGCATGGGCGCGCTGGGCTTCACCTTCGTCTCGCCCGAGGCGGCCAAGGCGTGGGTCCATCGCTACTACAACAACCTCCTGAACAACTCGGCCAAGCTGGCCGACTACCAGAGCAATCCCAACGTCGCGATGGTGTCGGGCTTCATGTGCGCCGCCACCGACGAGGAGGCGCAGGCCAAGGCGGCCGGCTGGACCTTCTTCATCTTCGCGCTGTCGTACTACGGCCGGAAGGGCGTCGACGCGCCGGGCACCTCCGACCTGTGGCGCGAGTACCAGTCGTGGAAGGGCGGACCCGAGGAGAAGTCGGCTACCACCGGAACCGGCAAGGGCCTGAGCGTCGGCGGCAAGCAGAAGCGCGCGCTCGGCCACTCGCAGCGCAACGAGTTCATCATCGAGAACATCCTCCGTGACCACGAGCGTGCCATCGCCCTGGCGGAGAAGAACACGGTCGGGCACAGCCTGCTCGCGTTCATCACCGAGCTTGGGAACCCGGAGATCGCCACGGTCGGTCAGCCTGAGAAGCGCAAGGTGCTGAAGAACAGCACGGCCTACGAAGTGCGCGACGCCAACGGCGCTCGGGTGGCGATCTACGACTCGCTCGACGCCGCGAACGTCTTCATCGCCAAGCAGGCCATGCAAGGCCAACTGTTTGGAGCCCTCAAGGGGCCGCTGACCGCCAAGGCCGTGAAGGGCGACCCGGCCGTGACCTTCATGGCCTCGCCCATGATGGCCGACAACGAGGTGACGGTCTACCTCAAGGGCCACGCCATCCGCGTGCAGCTCAACGACCCGCTGCTGGCTCGCGCCTACACGCGCTCAGGCATCGAGCACCTGAACCAACTCATGGCGATGAACCGCGAGATCAACGCCATGTTCTCGCGCGTCTACACCGGCTACAACCCGGAGTTCCTGCTGACCAACATGGCGCGGGATTGGACTACCGGGCTCATCAACGTGACCGGCCAGTACGGCGGAAGCATCGCGGCCAAGGCCGCGGCGAAGTACCCCAAGGCCTTCGCCCAGATGCTTCGCTACAGCCTGTTCCACAAGAGCACGCCCGACATTGACGCCTACCGTGCGTCTGGCGGCTCGACCGGTGCGGCCTACCTGAGCGACCTGGAGCGCATCGGCCGCGACGTTGAGACCGCCTATGACGAGTACCGCGGCGTCATGGAGACCCTCAAGGCCAAGGGTTCTATCGCCGCAGGCCGCGCTGCCGCACGT